>Ga0126343_10000414_pt1 | contig 16054 bp, 22 predicted proteins | sample Cyp2metagenome_FD_92531 | JGI IMG/M metagenome (GOLD analysis project Ga0126343, IMG submission 92531) | Coral microbial communities from Lord Howe Island, Old Settlement Bay, Australia - Cyphastrea 2 metagenome | ecosystem: Host-associated > Invertebrates > Cnidaria > Coral ...
AGTCCGTAGATGATATAGATTTATATCGAAATATAACAAGCTCATAACATCGTTTCCTTGCATTTGTTGTCTATCAAGTTTAGTCACAATGCAATTACTCGGTATAGCATTCATTCTTTATATCAGGAACTGGTAGATGAAAACATGAAACTAAGGTATTACAGATTAATGAGCAGATGGTATGAGTTAGTTGAACCGAAGATGGAATTACTTACAGAATTGGACATAAGATATCAGGATCAGGTAGATGAAAACATGAAACTAAGATATGACAGATTAATGAGCAGATGGTATGCGTTAGTTGAACCGAAGATGGAATACCCTACAGAATTGGACATAAGATATCAGGAACAGGTAGATGAAAACATGAAACTAAAATATGACAGATTAGTTAAAGACTGGAACGAGATGGTAGGAGAGAAAATGGAAAAATTACGAGACATAAGAAGAGAAGAAGCAGAGAGGAGACTGAACAGGTTTTTGGACGAGGAGAGGGATACGGTAATAATGGAAGAGATAACCAAGTTCATGGATGCATTAGACAAGGAACTAATCAGAATGGAAATGAGATGGAAACAGTTTATAGTAAGAAGAGGTGGGGAAGGAATGTATTACATAATGTACCCGTATATATCAGCAGGAGGTTTTGCGATGGAATCCAATATAATGAGCTCAACAAGGGAGAAAATCGCTGAATACCTGTACATGATCAACACCGGTCTATATGCGATGAACGATGTAGGGATACCAGTTAGTATAATATAGAAAGTAGTTGTAATAATTAGAAGCGCTTCATAGTCATTCACCAGTAGGTATTTTTTGAGGATAGAAACATTGGAATCAAAAAGTGGAATCAAAAAGTGGAATCAAAAATTGGAATCAAAAAGTGGAATCAAAAAGTGGAATCAAAAATTGGAATCAAAAATTGGAATCAAAAATTGGAATCAAAAATTGGAATCAAAAATTGAAATTAAAAAGTGAAATTATTCAGAAATCATGTTTTTATATCAAACGAAAAACACTTAAAGAAATGTTAATATATAAGAACATGAACATGGAGAAAAGTTCAGGTAAGACTAGAGAAGGTAAATCTGGTCACAATGGGAAAAACCCAAAAAATGGAAAAAGTATATACAGTAATAATATGAATGAACAAGATCTTGAGAAACTAACGAAATCTCAATTGATACAGATGTTACTTAAAAACAAAAAACGGGCTAAACCAGTGAAACCCAGGAAACCTATAGGGTTAGAGAACATCATGAGAGATAACCCATTTCCGGAATTCGTCGAGAAGGAAGACCCTTTTGAAAAGACAATAAGAAGACTCAAGAAGAGAGGAAGAATGATTGATAAGAAAACGAAGAAAATTGATAGAAGATGGAAAGAATTAATGAACCCAGAACTCAAAAAACCGAAAATTAAAAAATTAGATCAGGCTCTCAAAGGATACACACGATCTTACGAAATTGAAGTGATGGGAACAAAAGATCCTTCTATACAGATGAATAAGACAAGAATTCAGATATTTGACCGTCTGTTCAAAATGTTGGAATCAATGAGAGGATTCAAATTTCTGGAAATAATCAAAGTGACATTCGAGAAGATGACTGGTGAAGATATCATAACAAAAACAGCATATTTCAACAGTTCAAACCAAGTCGTGATAAATGAAACCGATTTACGTGATTCATTGAAGCTTTCGAAGGAGAAGATATTAAATAAGATCGCTGTATGGATCTCCGAGGGGTCTGGTTGGACAATCAAATCAGTTGATAAACATTACGTAAACATCGACAGATACAGACCGATGGTGGGATCATCTTACATAGATCTTCCAACAGAATTGAAAAACAAGAAAGCATTGATCAACATGAAAAATAAAGACAATGAGTGTTTCAGATGGTGTCATATCAGACATTTAAACCCAGAAAATAACAATCCACAAAGAATCAGGAAAACCGAAAAAAAAGAATACGTTGATAGACTGGATTACACCGGTATCACATTTCCAGTAGATATCAAACAATGCAACAAAATTGAAAAACAGAATGATATCAACATAAACGTGTTTGGATATGAGAACCGACAGATATATCCAATCTATGTCTCTAAAGAGATAAACAAGAACATAATGAATCTGCTTCTTATAACTGAAGAGAAGAAAAGACATTACATTTTAATTAAAGATTTCAACAGACTGATGTACAATCAGACAAAACACAGAGAGAGGAAACACTTCTGCATACATTGCCTTCAATGCTTCAGCTCTGAGAGAGTCTTGAATAACCACACAGAAAATTGTATAATTGTAAACGGGGAACAGGCAATTAAAATGCCAGACAAGAAAGACAATATATTGAAATTCAATAACTTTAACAGACAGCAGGCGGTACCATTTGTGATACATGCTGATTTTGAGGCAATCACAGAGAAGATACAGAGTTGCAGACGTAACAACGACAAATCATACACAGACGGCTACCATAAGCATACTGATTGCGGATATGGATACAAGGTGGTATGCCAATATGATGACTATTTCACGAAACCAGTCAAAGTCTATAGAGGAGAGAAAGCCGTTTATAATTTCATGGAGTGTATGCTTGAAGAAGTTAAATATTGCAAGAAGACAGTGGAGAGATACTTCAATAAACCCCTGAAGATGACTGAAGATGATGAGAAAAATTTCAAGAAAGCCGAGAAGTACCATATATGTGACAAACAATACGATGAGAAAGATATCAGAGTCCGAGACCATTGCCATATAACCGGTCGATATAGAGGATCTGCACATCAAGATTGTAATCTGAAACTGAGGATTGATCCCAAAGAGTTGAAGATGCCTGTGGTGTTTCATAATCTTCCCGGGTATGATTCACATTTTATTATGCAGGAGATGGGTGATATAGTCAAGAATCACAAATTTAAAAAAAAGAAGGGTAAAGAATGTGAGATGAATATAAATGTGATTCCGAATAATATGGAAAAATATATGGCATTCATGTTGGGCAATCATCTGACCTTTATTGACAGTTTCCAGTTTATGGCCTCCAGTCTGGATCATCTTGTTGAAAATCTTCCAAAAGAGGCCTTGAAATACACATCTGAAATGTTCAAAGATGAGAAACTCAATTTAATGTCTAAAAAAGGTGTGTATCCCTATGATTGGATGGATAGTTTTGATAAATTCAATGAGAAATTACCAGAGAAGGAAGCATTTTGCAGCATACTCAACAACGAAGGCATATCTGATGAGGATTATAAACATGCTCAGAACGTATGGAAAACGTTCTCTATGGAGACGATGGGTGACTATCATGATCTGTATCTGAAATCTGATGTTCTTCTTCTGGCTGATGTATTTGAGAACTTCAGAAAAACCTGTATGGAGTACTATAAATTGGATCCCTGCCACTACTTCACCTCCCCAGGCCTATCATGGGACGCTATGCTGAAGATGACAGATATCAAATTGGAATTGATGACGGATATTGACATGTTTCAATTCATAGAGAAAGGTCTTAGAGGTGGGATAAGTTACATCGCAAACCGTTATGGAGAAGCGAACAATAAGTATATGAAGAATTATAATCCAGAAAAACCATCAAAATATATCATGTATCTGGATGCCAATAACCTCTACGGCTGGGCTATGAGCCAGTATCTTCCAACAGGTGGTTTCAGATGGTTGTCTGAGAAAAAAATTAAAAATCTAGATCTCGGTAAATACAGGAAAGACAGCAGGAGAGGATTGATATTGGAAGTTGACTTGGAATATCCAAAAGAATTACACGACCTTCACAACGACTACCCTCTGGCTGCAGAGAAGATAAAAGTGGAAAAAAGAATCTATCAAAATATTGCAGAAAAATGGCAAAGAAACACGGTGTAACCATAGGTCTGGTTCAGAAACTGATTCCCACACTCGGTGATAAGACAAAATACATCCTCCACTACAGTAATCTCGACTTATATACAGATCTTGGTTTGAAAGTTTAAAAAAATTCATCGAGTGTTGGAATTTGATCAGTCTCCATGGTTGAACAATACATCGATTTCAACACAAAGAAGAGAACCAACGCAAAGAATGCCTTCGAGAAAGATTTCTTCAAATTGATGAACAACAGTGTTTTCGGCAAAACGATGGAAAATATCAGAAAGAGAGTGGATGTGAAACTAGTAACCAGTCCAGAAAAATTTCTAAAAATGGTAAGCAAACCAACATTTGTCAGCAGTAAGATATTTAACGAGAATCTGGTGGCTGTACACAAGATCAAAGAGACATAAACCCTCAACAGGCCGGCATATGTGGGTATGTGTATTGTGGATCTAAGTAAGACATTCATGTACAGATTCCATTACAATTATATCAAGAAAAAATATGGCAAAAAAGCGAAACTCCTATTTACGGATACCGACGGTCTGACTTATGAGATTGAAGCTGAAGATGTGTACAAGGATTTCTGGAAATACAGGAAGAAGTTTGACAATAGTGATTATTCCAAGGATTCCAAATATTATGACGATACGAATAAGAAAGTGATTGGAAAGATGAAGGATGAGGCTGCTGGGGTTCCAATAATGGAATTTGCTGGATTGAGATCGAAGATGTATTCTTATATCAAGGATAATGGGAAAAGTGACAGAAAAGCGAAGGGTGTGAAGAAGAATGTTATCAAGAAGAACATGAATCGTGAAAATTATAAGGACATACTCTTCAATAGGAGACAGTTGCACCATTCAATGAAAACAATAAGAAGTGAAAATCATATTCTCTCCAGCTATGAGATCAATAAGATATCCCTGAGCTGCTTCGACGACAAGAGATACATACTACCAGATGGAATATCAACTCTGGCATACGGTCATTATAATATATCCTATTAGTATATGAAGTGGTATTGCAAGTATTGTAATAAGCAATTAACTATAAATTACAAAAATGTTCATAGAATGAGAAGATATCATAAGTCACATGCTCGTTGGTACAAATATTTCAGAGAAGTTGATAGAATGCTTAAACCGATCATATGTGAATATGACGATGGAATTATAGAGGTTGATGAATTCAATAGAAGGGAGCAGAAGATATATGATCATATGGATAAATTGGATGATGATGATTATTTCAAAAATTTACCAGATACTGATGATGAGGACACTTAAAGAAATAGTCATATATAAATATAGTAGAATGAATTGTAATAAAGAAATCCATAATGAATTAATAGAGATGGGAGAAATCTAATTGTCCCTTCTGCGATCAGGAGGTGGTTCGATCTGATATAAAATATCCCGATGTGTGTTGTGACAGACAGGAAATAATCAATGATAGTGGCGAATTGGTCTGTAAACATGGCGGTCAAATTAGCGCCTATGAATATGCGAAAGAATATGTCGATTTCCATGAGAATATGTATAAGATACGCCGTAAATCGGTGTATCATCGAAAATATCACATCGAAAATGTCATTTATAAGGCGAACATCAAAATTCCACGCGTTAAAATGGAAAAGATATGCAAAATATTTGATGAGATACAGAAGATAGCACCATCAATTGATACTAAACGTAAGAGAATGATTAGTGTCAACTTTATAATAAGACAGCTTCTCCTGTTCCACCTACCAGATATTCCATACAAGAATATCAGAATAACAAAATCAAAGAAGACATTAAAATATTATGAAGAATATTGGAATACAATCATTGATCTAATAGGTGATAAGATTAAATCTATTATTCGGTAAGCAGGCGGTATGCAATTACTTTCTCAGAAAAATCACCATGCATGACTTTCTCGGAAACAGGGGATTACCCCGTCTGTCGCATCAGACAGGATTCTCGGAAGCGATATTATTCAGAAATGAAATAATCATCGTACTTCTTCAGATATTTGTCGACTACCGGACTGTTGTCTGCCACAAAATTATCTGTGTTCGTTAGGGAATTAATCAAGCTATCTCTATCGAAATTGCCGGATCTGGCGGCTTCTTTAATCATTACCAGAAGGTGGTCATAACTCTGGTAAGCGTATTGACAATTATGTATTTTAAGATCCAAGTTTTGATGTTTCATCCATCCCTGAATTAACAACGCTGCGGAACTAACTGCAACTAAACTGATGCCGCCCGTTGCAATACTGGAAACCAAACCTCCAGAAGCGAATATAATGCTTGCTGAATTGGCAATCCATTTTAATTTTTTATAGCGTCTTGTAGCCTGTTTGTATGCCCAACATTTTTTATGATATGTACGGTAATACGATTTTAGTTCTTTAACGTGATCATCATTTAAATCCTTCGAAATATAATTCCAATCGAATACAGTCTTTCTTTTATCTGTCATATATTATAGATTATATATTTTCCATTAATAACACCTTCAACATCGTCTAATCTTTTTCTGCAACATAGAATGAAGTCTCTGACTTTTTTCAATGCATGTTTTATCTTCTCCTTGTCCATATATGAATTGATTACATTATTCTGTCATGTATGTGATACTTTTCATAATCAGTGAAACTCATATAATTCACTTGAAATATGTTCCTCTTGATTTCTCCATGAATAGAATCTTATTGAAATCAGCTTTATCGATATCAATATGACGTGGAGAAAATCCGATTCTTTAAATGTAATATCTCATGCTTATTAATATTCGATTCGCTTGAAATGATGTCATTGTTGTCAAATTTTCATTGATCGTTTTATCCATGTCGCATAATTTTACCTTGAATCTGTTGCCACTTTTTGTGAACCAGAGCATCAATTGTTCATTCTGATATTCTTCAGGTATCGACTCAAATACGGAATTAACACTCGTTTTTTGAAGAGCCAGTTTATTATGCGTTACCACTATATGGGGAACGCAATGAATTACAAAATTTGGATTGACATTGTTGCCGAAAGAAAAATAATTTTCAGTTTCTCCATACTTTGTATCATGTTTGAAAACAATAAACATTGAGAAATCAGTGTTCTGGTCGTATATTTTGTCCAGTTAAATATGACTTCCATCCACCTTTTTTGATGTCAAATGATTTCAGATTCATACCCGTTTTGAATATTAATTTATCACCGATATTTTTGACAACAGCTGGAAAAGGGAAATTGATATCCACATTGAATGAATCAGCATCAAGACAATCGAAGAATTCTTCAAATGTCGAATCATAGTAATTGACATTCTTCTTGTATAACAAGCGGCGTTTTATATCATTTTCCAATGTCAAAATATTCTGGCTCATTAATTCCAGATTAACTGCACCAGTTGGATCTGATGTGTCTTTTAGTCCAATGATCTCCTTATCTCGCATATTAATCATCTCTCTCATCATAATCTTTCCAACATCAATATCCCATAATGCATCATATACACTTGGACTGACACTGGCCTGCCATCCTCTAACGCCATAGATGATGCCATATGTTTGCAGTTTTGCAGGGTATTGAACACCTGAATTCATCTTCATGATTATGTCCACGTATATGTAATTATTATTGATGTTTTGAGTTTTGCTGAATTGAATCACAAGTTTCACATAATTGTCAAAGATTTTGTACGTCACCATATAAATTGTTTCAATGGAACTGAGAGCATCAAGATACGCCTCATCAGCAAAGACATTGACATCGGTCCAGATTTCGAGTTTGCCAGATCTTTAATATTGATTCCATATCTTGAGGAATAATATCCTTTGGAGGCATCAAGAGGCAGTTTGATATCAATTACTTTTTTATTGATACGATGTGGTGACGTTGACAGTCCTATTTTATCACCTATTTCAATATCATCCTCGGCTGACATCTGTGTTTTTGGATCTTCCATCACATATTCGAAAACATTTTCCGTATTTGAACTTTCGACATTAGAAGATTCCAAATAATGTTTTGTCACCAAGTCTTGATCATCTGTTGGATCCTTTGAATTGATGATCTTGAAATCATCCATATCCAGATTACCAGTCATTTTCTGCGATCCGTCAGTTAAAAAGAACCTGCCTGTATCACCACCACCTCCTGATGCAACAGCATCATCAACATATTTTTTATTAACAGCGGAGGAATTGTATTTTGGAGTTCCCAATCCGAAAATCTGTCTATCATCGTCTGAATTGGATGCATTGAATTGGATTGGTTTTTCCATAACTCCTCCATTTTTTATGTTGAGGTAGTTGGCAATTACGTATTTCAAATTGGGCACATCAGCAATGTTATGATTGTGACTTTCAAAATCCGGTCCTTGAATTCTTCCAGCAAATGTCTGGACGTCTGTTTTTGTTAAATCAGCTTTGAGCGCCAATTGTGTGGTATTCCTCCTGATGTTAGTACTTTGTCGGCTATTCGCCTGATCAACATATTCTTTATTAGTGGCATGTTTACTACCTGTTGGATTTTTTACACCAGTGACGGTATTTTGATTCATATCCAACACTCCTCCAAATATATCAAGATCACCATTTACGCTAACACTACCATTCATTGTGGTATTCTGCTTATCCGCCTTGTCTCTGAGTTCTCGACTGAGAAATCTCACGCTTACAGCATCCGCTGATTATTCAGAGGATCATCCATGTTGGTCAGTCTCTTGTTTTCCAGGTCATAGTTGCCATAACTTGTCAGTTTAAAACCACGACCCGTTGCTCCTGCCGGTCCTCTAGCTCCTCTATCTCCTCTATCTCCCCTGTCTACTTTTTCACCCTTTGCACCTGGGGGTCCCTGTGGTCCTGCCGGTCCTCTTTCTCCATCAGAATATTTGATATGACCAATATGATCATTTTGCGAATTGTCGTTAAATAATCCCATATACAAGTAGATTAGATATTTCCATAAAAGTTTCTCTTCACTGTTTTCATCGGTTTGTCCACATAACAGAAGGAGTATGGCTTATTGGTTGCTCTGATGTATTTATCCTTATCAATTCCCAGTTCTTGGGATATCAAATTCCTCTCTCGAGAGGATGGGAAATCATACAGACAGAAATGACTGCAGTTCAATCTTATGGGTTTCGGACAGCCGTAGAATGATTGAGTGAGATATATCACAAAGCAGTTCTTGTGTCGTCCCTGTATGAAATAGTCTATCAGAGGTTTCTGATTTTTTTCACACACATAATCATCGAAAATGATGACTCTCTGCATATCGGTATCCTCTATCTCCTTGACAGGTGTGATCTCATCATTGCTTGTCACCAAAACGGGGTAGCCGACATGTTCGCTTATTCCATTCATCTTGTCAATTAAATTTATATACTTGTCCTGATCCAGATTCTTGGCATACAGGTGGATCTGATCGTAGCAGACCAGTGGACATTGCAAGATATGACTCAGGAGATTGGTCTTTCCAGTTCCAGAATTACCAGCCAGAAGCATCCTGAAAGTATTCTTCGGCATGTATGAATACAGCCTTTTGAAACCATTATTGGTTTCTCTTCCACCATCATAGTTTGGTATTTCCATCTATATGAGTATGTTAGATAAATTGAGATAAGTTTTTTTATCTAATGTATTTGTATATGGATATAGAGAGAATGAAAAAGCTTCTTAAGACCGGTATAGAAGCCGGTCATAAGGTAAAAGCGGTCCGCGAAGCGGTTAAGACTTATGAGACGCAAAAACAGGATATGTATGATGATACAGCGGAGATATTGAAACCCTCTATCGATGTTCAGAAGTCGGTCAAAAAGACCATTGATGAAAAACAGGATAAAATCATAAAACAATTACAGGAGAATCAGGAGGTTCTGACGGAGGGACTGGAAGCGAATCAGAGAATGATAATGTTTGACAGGGAGGTTCCCTTTGCAATTGAAGGACTGAGAGAAGATGGTCCGTTGATAGAATTTCCTGAAACTGAAAGACCAAAAAGAAAAACCACAATACTTGACATCGATAATAATTTCGATAAAGATGACAGAATCATGTTAAATAATTACAACCTGTTGAAACCGAAAGATTTAACACAGGTGACTCCAGACAGACTGCAAGAAGAAAGACAGAAAACCGTCAACATTGCCAAAAAAATTGGAGGTTTAAAGAGACGAAAAAATACAACAGAAGATGATATCAGATCTTACAACATAGAATTGCAAACCATGAAAAAATACAGAGAGACAATCAATGATGTGTTGAGATCTTTGAGATATGTGAAAACCGGTCAAGGTATCTACACACAGAAAAAGAGAAACGCCTATAAAATAGGACAAAATGGACAATATGGTGGCTTGATCATTGATCTTCCAAAACTGTATGGACAATTGAAAGTCATTGCTCATAAAAACGGCCAGAAGGTGTATGACAGACAGGCCGACTTCGATACCCTCAATCTCTTGACGAAAAGATACAGGTCCAATAGAGGATACTCTCAATTGGCAAGATCTGTGTTTAATGATCTGAACAGACTGAGTGAGATACCGATACACACAACAAGTATTCAAAACTTGGATCCGGTGTTGTCTTTTATAATAACCTAGAAGACCTGCTCTCACGATTGGAGCTGCTTGGAGGGTCCATGGCTGCTGGAAATAATAGTAATAATGTCAGAGAGGAGTTTGTAAATATAGTACACAAGTTGAATAAATTGAATATCATCGATAACGGGCAGATGAATAATCTCTTGAAAGAATATCTAATCTAATAATAAATGACTGAGTTTTTATTACGATTTTCATCAAAAAATAGACAGAAGGCTGGTGTGAGTCTGAGTCATGATTTCACCACCAGATTTAACACCCCTATTGATCTGCCATATAATCAGAGACATGAAGTCGCTGTCAGAACAATATCTATGACTTACAGTTGGTACAATATCAGACCATCCTATGGAAACAATCAGATAAAATATAGCCATAACAGGGGTACGGATTGGGAGACAATCACATTCGTTGATGGTATGTATTCATATGATGATATCGATGAATATATCAAAAAATACATGAAAGACAGAGGACATATGGCTCAAGACAGTGGTGACCATGATGCGAAAGAGAAGTATGGCATCAATCTGTTTTTCGTTCTATCAACATATCGTGTGCTTATTGAATTGGAAGAGAATTTTCAAGTGGATCTCACAAATCTAGATTTCAGAAAATTGATCGGTTTTGATTCAAAAAAGATCGAAAAAACGGAGTATGGAACATCATTACACGATATAACAAGAGGTGTGGATGAGATACACATCAACTGTGACAAGGTGGTAGACAGTATCGTTGACAGTATCGTTGACAGTATCGTTGACAGTATCGCTCGGTGTAATTATAGACGATAGGCTCGATTGGCATAGTCACGTCGAAAAATTAACAAAAAAGATTGCCTCTGGTATCGGGTGCCTAAAGCGAGTTAGGCATCTGATCCCAGCATCGACCTTACATCTGCTTTACCAAGCTTTAGTAAAACCTCACTTTGATTACTGTGACATTGTCTGGGGTAGCTGTGGGATAACGCTACGAGATAAGCTGCAGAAACTACAGAATAGAGCAGCCCGTGTTTTGACATTTTCCAGCTATGATGCCGATGCAACTAAGCTACTTGAATTTTTAAGTTGGAAAAATCTTAGGCGCCAGCAGGAAATTCATAGAGTTACCATGGTTTTCAAATGTCTGCACGGACTAGCTCCTGAATATCTTAATTCTAAGTTTAGATGGCGTAACTCTGCTTATGACCTCAGGGACTCTGAAAATAAACTCAATGTTCCTCTACCTCGCACTAACTATTATCGAAAAAGCTTTTAATTAGCTATAGTGGAGCCACATTATGGAACAGTCTTCCATGTGATATAAGGAACACAGAGTCTCTGGGGTTATTTAAACGCAAGATCAATGCCACTCTATAACGCACGGCATTCACGGAAAACAGCTTTTAGTTATTAGTTAGTATTTTTAATTTTTAAATAGTTTTAATTAATGTAATTGCAAAAGTGTTGATGTAATTGCTGATGAATTGTTTCGTGCTTAAATAAAGATTACTACTACTACTACGGACAGAGTAGTACCACGTAGCTGTTATTCCTGTTGAAAATCTCGTCAGATCCCTTCCATTCACCTATAAACCTCGTTTCCTCGCTTATAGTTCAGTTTCGGCCGGTTTAATATCTTCAATGAGATTTTATGTTACTGATTCTTCCGGAGGACCGATAGATTTGAATGGAATAGACTGGTATATAGAGATATTTGTACGTTCAACGAATGTTTAATATAACATTATAATATATGAGACAGTGTGAATTCAAAAAACGATATGATCCGAATATGGATATGCATGTGAGGAAACACATTCATGGTGAAGGAATAGCAGATATCTTCAAGTCAATTGGAAGGAAGGTATTTGGAAAAACAGCTAAGAGTATCGCTAAGAAAGCGGCCACGACAGCGGCGACAACAGCGGCAACAAAAACAGGAGAATATGCTGGTAAGAAGGCTGGTGATAAGATAGTTGAACTCTTGAGTAAGAAGAAAACCCCAATACCTCTGATAAAACCGTTGAATGTATCAAAACAAGAAGAACTAACCGCTCAGGAGATAAATGACAGAGTCAATCAGATTCTTTCAGGTGAAAGACTCAGAAGAAGGAATTTTATCTAAACTAATAATATATGGCAAATTATCGAAACTCTTAACTAATTGAAAGATATGAAGATATTGTCTTCGAACTTGAAACCGTATTGGATGTCAATCCAGCAAATGCCGCTCATCAGACGAAAACTAATCATCGTTTCACTGTGAATAACACCGGAGAGACTACACCATTCGATTGGTATAATGCTCGTTTCAATGTGGATTTCAAACTTCAAAAACTGGCAGATGGTGCTAATATAGACAATCAGGATGCCATGGTCAACTCAGCATCATCTCTGATTAAAAGATTGAATGTGAAAATGAATGGTATCGATGTATACGATTGTTCGGAAGCCAATCAGGCAACAAATATAAAAAACCTTCTTGAATACAGTCAGGGATATGTCGCCTCTCAAGGAACCAATGAGTTCTTCTATCTTGATACCAATAGACATGCTGAAAATAGAGCCGCTCAGAACAATTACAACAGGGGTTCTGGTGCAAGACATCTACTTTTGGGTGGGAATGCAACAGTGAATGCGGAGATACCGCTGAATAGGTATGGATTTTTTGAGAGTCTTCATACAGAGCTTCTTCCAAACTCCAGAATTGAGATAAAAATAGATCTTGACTCGGATGCGAACGTTACTTGGAGAGAGGGTGGAGCTGATTCTCGTGTGGTTCTTACAAAATTTCAACTTATAGTCCCACGTATTGTTTTCAATGCGGAAGGAAAGTCATTATACATGAGCAGGTATCTCGATACACAAAAATGGACTTATCTGAGAGAATTGGTTGAAAGAGGTAATTCGACAAGACAGCAGACAGGAACTTTCCGTATCTCGACAGCAATTAACAAACCGAGACATGTTTTCATCGTTATAATCAATGATGTCAATGATAATGCTCCCACAGCCAATAAATTTTTGCATAACACCTTTGCTCCTGCCAATCAGACACTAACCAGCTGCTATCTCGAGGTTGGAAATGGAAAAGAGTATCCAGAGCTTCACTACAGACCACAAGAGGAACCAACACGTGTATTCAGAGATGTTCTGAAGTATGTTCATGCCAATAATGATTATGCCGGTAATACGCTTCTTAATAGAGCCAATTTTGCTGGTATCTTCTCATTTTTATACTTTGATCTCACAAAAGAGCCGACAGATATCAGAGATGGAATTACCAAACTGACTTTCAAATATACACTAAGTGGCGCCACTAATGCCGATTATAGTGTTTATTCTCTCGTTCTGTATGAACAGGATGTTGAGATGAGGAAGACCGATGGAAAACTAACTTTGAGATCCATGTAAATGATTTCATAAATCATATTTATTTCATGATCATATTTATATAATATATATTTATATGACTACTTATCATTCTTATGGTGTAAAACTGTCAGAAGGACAGAAACAGAAGCTTGCAAGAGCTTATGCTGCAAATTCAGCAATAACAATCAGATCAAATAATAATGAATTGACTGGAGGTGATCATCTGATGTTGACAAAGACTCAGATCGGTCGACTGGTAAAAGCGAAAAGAGAGGGAAGAGGATCAGACATTAAAATATCCAAATCACAGATCCGAAAAGCGGTGCAGGAGGGTGGAAGCCTCTGGTCGAGTCTAATATCTCTCGGAACAAAATTATTACCATACGCGACAACAGCGGTATCAAAAGCGGCTCCAGCACTGGCCACTGGAGCGTTATCAGCCCTTGGAAGTCTTGGTATTGATAAAATATTTGGTAGAGGACAGACAGGAGGTTTTATGGTGCCACAGAGTAAAATTGACCAGTTGATAAAATACAAAGGCCTATTGACAGAGAAACAGAAGAAGGACATCGTCACAGCATTACAGTCTGGAAGTGGACAAGTGATAATTAAACCGACAAAAGCACAATCTGGAGGATTTTTAGGCACTCTATTAGCTTCAATCGGAATTCCACTACTGGTGAATGCCCTGACTGGAAAATGTTTACATGTTGAAAAAAGTCGTCCAAGAAGATCTGTACCTGTATATGTTCCAACAGGAGGAAAGAAAAAAGATGGTGGAAAACATGATATGGTATTATATCGACCGCCACCATTTATCGGTTCTTGGAAAAAAAACCCAATTGGTCTCGGAATGAAGCCAAAAAAAAGACCTCCTGCGGCGGGGGTCTGCTCCTTGGGAAAAACAGTCTATTCAACAAAATTCCAATTCTCGGAGCCATTTTCTGAACAAGGCATTGTCGAACTTTGATTTGTTAAATTGGGTAAAACAGCTCAGCATTAAACATTTCAGAGGAGTATTCAGTCGGGATTCCTTACCGGAACGGATAAAGAGGAAAGAATGTGGAATTGTCAATCTGGATTCTCATATCGGAGCTGGAACACATTGGGTCTGTTACAGGAATATCGATAGATTTTGTGAGTATTTTGATTCATTCGGTCTAGCGATGCCAAAGGAGGTTAAAAGATATATGCAGGGAAGTGGGAAACAGTTAGTATTCTCGGGAGATGAGATACATGCAGGAGAGAGATTCCGTTCTATGTGGTTACTGGTGTCTATACTATCTTCTGGAGAGGCAGAGAGGGAGGAGTATTCTCGAAACCATACATAATTGCAAATTTGATATGTCAGATACGAGTGTTAATCTTGAACTTAACACTTCATGTGTTTTGCTGCGTGGCAAAGTCTGTCGCAAGATGAATCACAACAGAATTAACAGTTTTGGATTAAATGCTCCTATATTTCGTTAAGTCAAATGAACTAATTTCATTGTGTTTCAACTCAACTGAAAACACCTATTCCTTCTCTATTTAAGGTAAAAGCTCAAACTAAAGAAATAGTGTTATACATACACTATATTCGCGGCATTTACAGTTACTTTATTTTATTCATTTATTTATTTATTATATTTTTAAGAAATGGCAGATATTGCACCAAGCGAGAAAATGACCCGAGACTTGATTTATATAGCAAACTCACTAGGGACATATTTTCTCTCACTGATTGTAGAGTTATCATGTAAAATAAAAGGTTTGGACTTAGAAATGAGCTAGGCACGATCACGAGGCTTTAGCTCATTTATCACATCCGGAAATCATCAAGATATTTAAATTCGTTCTGGCTGTGAATTTTATCGGCCAGTAACAAACTTCAAAAGCACAATGCCTTCTTGTAAAAGCATCGTGAACGAAAATAGCTTAAGGACGTTCGCGACAATTGTTACTGCGCATCCTTACTGCGCACAAAAATTCACGCTACGTCATCGATGAGCGCGCGCACCCTTAGTATTAAAATAAACAATGATAGGGAATATGAACGCTTTCCAAACTAATTTCAGTTTTTCCAGTTTTAAAATTTTCCGAATAAAACGCTATTTTTTAGTGATTTTTGAGGAGATAAATTTCACGGGCTGCATTTTTTCTAATTCTGGAGGAGTAAGAAGAAGAGACTTCAAGAATTCTTGTTTTGTGCGGAGTGATTTTTGGTGTCCGCACAAATTGAT
>Ga0126343_10000415_pt1 | contig 16050 bp, 12 predicted proteins | sample Cyp2metagenome_FD_92531 | JGI IMG/M metagenome (GOLD analysis project Ga0126343, IMG submission 92531) | Coral microbial communities from Lord Howe Island, Old Settlement Bay, Australia - Cyphastrea 2 metagenome | ecosystem: Host-associated > Invertebrates > Cnidaria > Coral ...
CACGCGCTGTGATTGGCTACCCGAGCGGGCAAGATGGAGCCATCTTGCCCGCTCGGGACTACCCGCTGTATCCCGCATGAAAAATTTCCCCGAAAGCCATATAATAAATCCTTTATTGACCAATGTTTGTTCGGTCAAGATGGTTGGATATTGGCCTCGTTCTTTTTTTGCGAGTTTATGGACCTCGACTTCGTCTCGGTCCATTAACACGCAAAAAAAAACTTGACCAATATCCAGCCATCTTGACCTCACACTTGGTCACTAACCCATACATACATAGAGTGATTTTCAATTGAGTGCCGCAAAACCAAAACCAAACCAATTACTTCCCAATTAGACAACTCTGCCAAGCCTAAAGTAATCGCTTGATTACTTTCGACACCTACTTGAAAACCGCTCTAATATCACTAGGGGCACAGACAACACAATGAACCAATCAAAAATAGCTAACGTAAAGCACGGGAGAACGCGTGCGGGGATGTCACGATTGCTTTTGATATTACTGTACTTCTGATTGGATGGAAAAATGGCGCGAGTTTTTTTTTTTTTTGCGCCAATCGTGTGGTAGAAAAATTGAAAACCACTGTTTAAGCACTAATGAATTAAAAACGTTTCTTGTGCACAAAGAAAGGATACGACATCGCTCTCTCCTCCAGTCCCCTCGGATTGTTCACCTGCAGACCCGCGTCACGCCGAAAATTCCTGAGCCACTCCGCGTGGGACTGCAATCGCTCAGCGGTACTTAATTCTCTCTCAGAGGTCCAGTTCCTCACGCTTGGCGGCTCCCTAGTAGGAATTAAATAATTTTAGTGCCAGAATTAGGAAGGATTAAAGCATTTTCGTTTTGTTTACCTTGCCGCCGGTAGGCTCATGGTAGGTCCGAGTGAAAGCGAGGCTGGTGTGTCACGTGATTGATCTGAAAGCAGAAAAACAATTTTAAGGAAAATAAGTGACAGTAGCCATCGATATGCCGATTACATCTTTGACCGCAAAGATATGCATTACTTCTTTGACCGCAAAGATATGCATTACTTCTTTGACCGCAAAGATATGCATTACTTTTTTGACCGCAAAGATATGCATTACTTCTTTGACCGCAAAGATATGCATTACTTCTTTGACCGCAAAGATATGCATTACTTCTTTAACCGCAACTTGAAAGTTGCGAGAAAATTTTCCTTGTGTTAGATATAGGGTCATACGCACTTTACCTCCAAAATATGACTTCCACTTTCTTTCTAGTTGTGATTCTGTACTCTCTTGGTTCCTGTAAGAAGCCTGGCGCTGAGGTGGGACACTACCAAGAGGATTGCTGCAGTAGACAAATAGATAAAATCAATGGCTGGGACATTTCCACTGCATTGAAAGATTTACCTATTAAAAGAGAGAGCTTTGAACTGCAGTGCAACAACTCTTGTCAAATTCATTCCTTCAAAAGTCACTTGTTCAATGTGCCGGGCATGATCCTATCAAACGGTCATAGCTAAGAGACCATGGACTCTTGACTTTTTTTAAGTGGAAAATTTCGATAAAGATACTATTGAGGGCATCAAGACCGCCAATGTAACCACTGAAGATTGCCCAATTCTGATCCAGCAATACATGGATTGATCTCTCTCAAGTCGTTTCGAACAGTTAAAGATAAGAACAAGTTCACGCTATTGTGTCAAACAAAACTTACAAACTTTGCGTTTGCACTTGGTGGCCGGGTAAGGAAGCTGTGCCAGTAGGTACCACTGGCACACCAGCACCACTCAACTGATAAGGTTGCGCCAGAGGGCCAGGCTGATAAGCAAACTGGCTCTGACTGCTATGACTTGCTTCAGGATAAACAGGCGTGACACGAGACCCTCTGAAAGCGTCCGGAATCGGTTGCGTGACTTGCTCAGCCCTCAAGGGAGTTTGCGTGACGGTTGGGTAGGTGAACGCAGGCGGCCTTGTCCGTAGTAACGTCAAAATTCGCGCCAAATCCGTGTTGATCTGTTGCAGTGAATATTGAACTGCTTCCGAGCTTTCTTCACCAGTGGCAGGCTTCCTCAAACTCTTAGGAATGGCCATCTTCGGCTGCCTCCCCGTTTTGACGTCACTTCGTCTGACGTTTCCGCTGATGACGTCACCATAATCGCTGCTGCTGATTCCGCTGCTGTCGTCGTCATCAACCGTCTTACGCGGCGTTTTTCGTGGGCGGTGCCTGTCGGACGAGCGTGACGGACGAGCGTGTCTGGTGTTCCTAAGAAAGGTATCCTCTGAGTCGGATGCAGTTGACTGATGGACAGAAAGGATATTCAGACACTGAACAATGGGAAGTTCAATTCTTAGCTTAAACGCGAACCCTGATTGCAATTAGATTATGAGCTCGAGATTTCTATCAAGCATAGAAATCGAGAGCGAATAATAATACTTCTGGAAATACAGTTGTACCACGACAATATGCGTGACAACTCACCAGTCCCCCAAGCAAAGCGTTCTCCAAAACTTTCAGCCTGTCCTCTTTCTGTCTCAACAGCTCTTGTCCAGCACTCATGTTATCCATTACCACTCCAAGTTCAGCCTCTTCCTACAATACACAAACCAACAACAGAACAAGACAAAATAAGCTACATCCTTCAGGCTAATCTTTGTTTACATTTTTTCTCATGAACATACGACTTTGAGCACAGAAGGCATCATGCTACTTTAATTAAACATTTAAAGAGCTTAGTAATTGGTGAAAATTTCAGCTATTTGGGTGCAATATTCCAGAAGAAATTGGCTTTCCAAAGCTGCAAAAATTTCTGGGTGGCTAGAGAACTAATGAGCTCATACATTCTTTGTTTTCAAACCCGCTTCGCACAAAAAGTATTCAATAAATCGCTCTTAAATTCCTCTTAGAGGAGGTAAGAATACTTCGAATTGCTCCATGCATCTACAAAACACCACTATACCAAATCCCTTCGACCTCTAAACACTGACCACTTGAAAAAGAATTAATGCCGCCCACGAATACAACCGTACAGCAAAATGCATTAAAAGAAAACTGAGGTTTCTTTATCGTTTGTCGTGCTTTCGTTACACTGTATAACAGCAGAAATCACATCCTATATCACTGACCTCGTCCAAACGTGTTCTCACATCTTCCAAGAAATGAGCGTTACGACTGGACAGTGGCTGCAAGACATGGAGATTAGACACTTGGATGAAGCTTACATGAAACTTGTTTTTTCAACTGCACTAGAAGTCTGTAAAGATACTACAATTAAGATGCTTCCACGTGGCTACCGCAGGTCATCTTTTAAGATGGGATACTTAATATTATACGAACAGACACTTTGAATCGTTTCGGTGATTTACTGTATCACTTGACAAATATTCATACGATACTTCACCAAGTGTTAAGCGCAACATAGTTTTAACGTTGTAATGCATGTTTATACACTACATTGCCTGTTGGAACATACCTTTCCTCGCGCAAAGTTTTGTGACATATCATTCGTCCATTCCTTCCGAGCATCTTCTAGTGCTGCCTGGCAAGAAAAGTTTCACCGACAAATTAACCTAACTTCGGCTTTTCATTGTCACTTGAACTCTTTCAGAGCAAATTGTCCGAATTGAAAACACCAGTTATCGCATACAATGCACCACAAGACCTGGTTATTCAAAACGAATCATTGCAGAATTTTCCTGTCGTGAAACTAAATTCCCTGACTTTTCCGGACTAACAAAAGATCAAGAAATTTCCATGATTTTTCCCTAAATTTGAAAAGCAGTTTTCCTCCGTTCATGACCTTTTTTTGGCCGGTAGCAACTCTGGAGGCTCGTTAGCTGCCGCTGTCATTTCGCCAGTCCTTCCCAAACGTAAAGCTAGGTATTGAAACACACAAGAGAATTAAAGGACGCTTTGTCAACGACCTGTTCAAGGAGGACCTCGGAATTGTTTTAAAATGCTCCAGGGAACTGCTGTAACAATCTGTGCTGGGAAAATACAGCTCAAACCTAACAAGCTTAGCTTACTTGTCTTCTCTGTACAGATCGTCTTTGCCGTCGTAGGAATTCTTTAGCTCGTGTAATTGCGTCTCCTTCTACAGCAATTCGCTTCTTCAAGTCACTGAAAAAGAAACTCAGAGCTATTAAATAAAGTTATAAAATGAAAGTTGCACCCAAGGTTCGCGTTTGACGCACATTATACAGCCAGCATAATGAGAAAAATTAAGGCCACAAGCCCAAAATGGTGGTGTTGCGGTTTGTTTTAACACGATAACCCACCAGGTTTAATTAGATTTGTCTTGTCAGGTTGTCACATGACTATACCAGCTGGCGATAGCCAATTAAAATGCCGCGTTATTGCCAGTCCAATCAGAATGTGCTATTGCAACTCCAATCAAAACGCACTATTGCTAGTCCAATCAGAGTGCTGCATTGCCAGTCCCCGATATTTCCTAACTTTCCTAACTTTTGGACGGAGTAAAGTTGGCATAGCTTGACGCCGAAACTCTGGCAGTACGGCTTACCTGTTACGCAATTCAGCTTGTTTTTTCAAATAAAGGAACGCTCCTTGGACATCCTCGGAAGAACTTTCATCTGATGACACATCGACTAAAAGATTAACAAGAACATGTCATGAGCGCTAACAGACGATTGAAGAAAAAATCTTCCATTCTCTGTTCTGAACCTCCAATGTGTAACTTCTCCTTGCATTTTATCACCAATTTTAAGTACGCAGAATACGAGAAAGAGAGGGTCGATAAATTCAGAGAAAATGTCTAAACAGTAGCTAAATTCTCCCTAGTTACATTGTCCAACAAGAAATAGAAACTGGGTGCGCAAATTTTGATTCTGGTCAGAACTACACTGTAGTTTTCCCCACCTAAAGGTCTTCTGTAACTTCATTTATTCAGAAGTCAACGGACAAAAATAGGTTTCCTGCAAAACGTGTCTCGTTTATTCCAAAAGATGTTGCAAAACGACGAAATATCAGTAAAAGTCGTTGAATGACTGCATTCATTCAAACGAAGCATAGTGTTGTGAAGCTAAAACTTCACTGAACACAAAAATACATCTTCACGTAATCTAAAAAGCACTTTTCACCTAAGTCGTAAGCTCTCGCGAATCCTGCAGGCTCTTTAGGTACCCGGGCCCCTACCGAGGCTTTTTTGGCCGTCGAAGGCTCGGGAACTCGGGGAGAGAACTCTCCGGGTGAAAGATCTTCCTCGCTATCAGGGTGAACTAAAAACATGAAAGAGCCATTAGTAAATAGATTTAGGTTTTATTTCCCACTCGAGAACATTTGACAAAATAAACACTATTGTAGGGCGTCTTTTTAAGCGTTAGCCCAGTCTCAGAACAAATCGCACAAGAAACAAAACAAGGCCAAAAAAGCGTCCGACAAAAAATATTGAAATCTGTACCTTTGATATCTGGTGGAGGCAGATGATCATCCTGAAAACAAATTAGACAAACATATTAGTATTCAGGGCCGTAGCCAGAAAGGAATTGTGACTAACACAATGTCCATAAAATACTTAATATGACTGAGGCAATGTCTCTCCCTAAGTACGTTGGTGAGTGCGTTTGTGATGACTATAAGCTTCCGTTTTGCAATTCCTCCAGCCAAGCGAGACGGGGCCTAAATAGCACTGCCAATTTAATATACCTTAGAAGCCGCTACACCAGGAGGTTCCAGGTCCTCTACATGTAGGGCCTCATCTTCAGAACCCAAATCGACCTCCTCTTTCTTGGCACTCTTCCTGGCGCCTTTGGCATTGCTTGGCGTGGAAGCCGCGGGTTTTTCTAGGCCACTGTCATTTACCAAGGTGTCTTCATGTTCCCCGTTCGTGATAGTTTCTTCTTGAACTCTCTCCCGCTGAATTAAAATATCTTGCAATTCTTCGTTTTGTTGTCGACAACTCTCTCTCAGTTCTTTCAGATTTTTTGTTAGATTGCTGTTAAGGAAACAAGAATAGCAAGGTATTAAGGAAGACATGTAAGAATTAGGTACCTTTCGAAATAAAAGTTAAGATGAAAATACTTACGGATGAAAAGCAAACGTGCAGTTTAGTCACGCAGTCTTATGTAACGAACCTTATGTCACGCTGTAGCTCGCGCTTGGAGGAGTTCAGCTTTTCTACTTCGGTTTCAAGGTTCTTCTTTTGTCTGAAAAAAACAAATCAAGTCTCTTTAAATTTTCAATTACTACTCGTGGATGTTCGAAAGTACAGTGACAAACCTGTTTAGCTTGCTTAATTCCTGCTCGCTGTTTGAGATGGCTGCGTTGACTTCATCTAACTGTAGTCTCGCGAAAGTCTCATCTTCTCCTGCAGCTGCCGCTGCTTGTTCTCCAGCTTGAGCTAGGGCCTGGTAAAGAGAAATAAAATCACGTGACTTTATCGTTACAGCGAGAATGCTACGTCACTGTGTGAGTATCTTGAAAAGTTCAGCCTCATTTTTTCAAGTTCATGGCCGGTTTGTAATCCGTGTTAATCATCTCCATCTTTAACCATCCTTGTTCCTTTATGGAATTTTATTATCTCTGGCGTTTTCTGTCTTCCTTAACTACTATTTTTAGGTTGCCTTCAAGTTCGAGACAATTTTGTGTTTTGTCCAAAATTTACTCAAAATGCTGCGACAGAGCTCCTTTACCCACCTCTCTTTGCTGCAGGAGTCTTCTTCTCTCCTCTTCTAACTCCTGTCGGATCTCCTCCAGCTCTCTTCTCTGAAAAGTAACCACACAAACAACGATTAATTTTATTTGGTCCTCCGCAAGATCCTCCTCTTCTCTCTTCAAATCCTGAACTACGAGAACGTGCCGTATTTGAGTCACATCTGTCGCAACTTAGTTTTACGCGTTACTTTATTACATGGAAAGAAATTAGTCAAGAACAGAGGAGAGAAAAGATTCTTACACTGACATGAAGCTAAACGACGACAAAGTTCAGAACTATGGATAACAAATTGGTTGTAAACGCCTCATCAAAACAGTCTCCTTTCAGGCATGATTGATAATTACTAAACTGGTGTTTTTGTATTTAAACTGTTAGTTTTCTCGAAGATCTTATATTCTTAGCTACTCTGCCTTAAATGCGCGACAAAATTAAGTCATGTATATGCATAACGCCACCAAACTACTCTTGGCCCGAGCTTAAAACGAACATTCACCGGATAACTTGCTTATACATGTACAATCATGTAGTATTGCTACCTGAGCTGATAATTCTTCTTCCTCCGTCTCAAGCGCCTCGCGTTGCTTCTGGAGAATATCCCGTTCCTTGGCCATTCTTGCTTCCTAATGGTTCAGAGGAAGAAATAACAGTTACAACTTATGGGAATCAACCTGGCCTACAGACACAAATCTGTAAGGACCAATAGCTTGGTAAACTAAGCATCAAAAGAAACCGAAATTGTTTTCCAAAACTGAAACTTGGGTTCAGCTTTTAATCTGATCAGCTCATCTGTTTTAATGGCTGGGTGACACAGGACGGAAGTTGAGAGAAGTATGCTTCTTGCAGTTTATATAATAATATAGCGTTCCGAATGTATAGTGGTAAGTGAATGTATTCTGAATCAAATTTCACGGGTTCCACTCCCGGTGGCCAGACATTAAAATTTCTCTCTTCTTCTTGATTTGAATTAAAAAAGCACAAAGTGTCGCGAGAACTTCACATAAAAATAAGCAGCTGTGAAAATCAGTTGGACTCAATGATAACTAAGGTCTTTCTAAAAAGTTAAAGGAAAGGAGACTGGACAGATGCGTATGGCAAGGAGTTTAACTTCAGACACATGATGACAGCTGACAGTTGGACCCAGGGCCTACAGGTTTCAAACCCAGTGCCCCAAGCACTGTTTCAGACGAGAAAATTAATTAAATTGAACATTAAAGTAACGCAAACCATTTGTTCGAGTTCTTTTTGTAACTTGTTCTTCTCAGTCTCCATCTCCTGTTGAAGTTTATTCATGTTCTTTCTATGTTCTTCTGTCAAGTTTCTCTTCTCCTTTTCCCATTTCTCGCCCAAGTCAAATTTTTCTTTCGTCTCCTGTTAACAAACGAAGCAAACCAAAAAACTATCACTGCGAACTTGCCGAAAGCCAAATAAGAGCAAAAAAGCAGCAAGATATAACCTGAGAGGGTACAAAATACAAACGTCTGCTATTTCATTATCTCTTCGGCTGACAAGACGGCGATTAAGTCACGCAATCGCATGTATCTCTAATACCAGAAATGATTTACCACATGCACTGCTTTACCTGTTCTTTCCAATCTTGTTTGATTTTGTAAATTTTCTTCTCGTACTCATTGTGCAACGACTCCTACGAAACAAATTAAAGAGGAGTTTTGGACTGCAAAAAATTTGACAAAGATATGAATATTTGAACGAAATGTGAAAATTTAATTTCAAGGCAAAATGATGATATACTTACTAACTGCTCCTCATGTTTTGCCTCTAAATCCTTTTTCTTTTTTAAAAAGTCTTGCTGAGCCTTTCAAAAGAGGGAAATTCATGCCATAAATAAATAAGGTCAAGTGAAATTCTCATTAAAAATCACGAGAAGCTCAGGTATGTCAGTCAATGACGTGGTATTGACATCTACCAAATTCTCTCAACTACTGCTCTATGAAATATACCGAGAGCAGTAAGGAGAATTTGTACGTTGACATCAGAGTTTACCAATATCAATTCATCAAATTCTCCCAACTACTTCTAAAAGAATTACCATAAACTTCCGAAAGAAACAATCCTCATTACTTTCGGAATAAGCAGCCTTTGAGGCTCGTTACTCTCGAAGGGCGCAGTTACTCTTGAGGAGCAAAAAATTAAACGTAACATTAAGTTGGTACGACTGGGTTCTTCTTCCACTTAAAATCTATACAGCTGCAACATGGAAAAATAAATATACTATTGAACCTGGGCTACATTATTTTCCAGGAGGTGGAGAGGTTGGTGATGGGCTCGCTTCTTTCCGGATTTATTAAGCGGCCATAATTTTTTGACGTTACTTTCGGAAGTTCACGGTATATGAAGAGCGGTATAGAGATTTTCTACATTACCTCAACATCCAGAGAGTCCATGCTCATGGTAAAGTTAGTTCTAGACTCTACAGCAGATTTTCTCACTGCAGCAAGCTCGTTATTTTGAGCATCTTCCAGCTCGTTCTTCAGTTCCTCCAAAGCCTTCTCGTGTTTTTCGCTCAATTCTGTTTTCATTTGTTGGAGTTCATACTCGTTATTTTGTTGCAGTTCTTCCAAGGCCTACGAAAGGAAAGACAGCTGAGGTCAGTGAATTGAACACTGGCATTACTTGAGCGCATCTGAAAGACACCTTTTCAGACATTTTGCACCAGCTGTATACAATAAAGCACCAAAGTAATCACTCTCACCAATCAGAAAGGACGCAGAGAATTCAGTGAACCAATCAAATCTCGAAGTAATTACATGAAGCTGATGCGAAGCGCGAGAAAACGAGTGCAAAACGAATCACGATTGGTTTTGGGTGAATTACTTCTCGTTGGATGAAAATATGGCGTGAGTTTTCTGAGCCAATCTTGTTGTGTAATAATGCAAAACCAAAACACTGCGAATTACATGTACTTTCGGCAATCAAAGGAAAAGCGCTCTAATTCAACCGGGGTAATTTTTGCGGTGCACTAAATCGGTGTTAGTCGGCATTTTTAGTGCAAGCTCCAGATAATGGCTGCCCAAGGCATAAAAACCCCAATAAGGCGGCAACAATCAACCACATGTAGGAGCAAGAATGATTGAAATTGGGGAACGTAAACACAGATAACAGATGACGAATTTCAACAAAACGTTTAAGGCTTACAGTTGTTGCCTGTTTCACCTCAAGTTCTTACGACACGATAATAGATACTTGATAAAAAAATAGAACCTTTTCAAGCTTACCATCTCTTTTTCTTTCTCTAGTTTCTCTCTCAACTCTTCGATTGCCTCAGTCTGCTCGTCTTTAAGCTTCTTTTTCTCGTCTTCCATCTCGGCAGCAAACGTTTCCCGCATTTTTCGCAAGGCTTTTTCTCGTTCATCCGCCACCCTGTCGTTCTCTTGTTCTTCCTGTTCCTCTATTTCTTCTCGAAGCAGTTTCAAAGCCTCGTCCTTTTTCTTCCTCAGTTCAGCTTCTTCCTTTTCTTGTTCCCTTTGTAACTGCTGTTTTAGTTTTCTCATGGCGTTCTGCTTTCCTTCCTGAAGCATGGCTTCTTCTTCTAATGTGTCCTCTCTAGCTTTCTCTCCGAGTGTTTTCATGACAGCCTCGTGCTCTTTCGCTAGCCGTTCTTCCTCGCTGTCCTGTTCCTTTTGATATTGCTCTGAGAGCTTCTTCAACGCGTCTTCTTTTTCTTTCTGTAGCTTCTGTTTTGCTTCATTCAGTTCTTTTTCTGTGGCTTTTCTCATGTCTTCGATGGCTTTAGCTGCTTCTCTTGCGAGTCTAAAGGGAAAACAGATCGTCACTATATATTCGTCTAAGCGATGTGAGCATGGTAAATCATATTCCTCCAAGAAAAAAAAACCTCAACGTGTCTTTCCTTTTTATGCGGATATGTTTTACAAGAGCATGGAGGCTGAAATTTTTGGAATTTTAAGCCGGCATATTTTAAGAGTAAACCCGACGGTAAGATTTCGAAAAAGAACACAATCTTGTGCGTTGAACGTTTGTAAATGCAAAAAATTATTTCCCTCAACAGCAAAACTAGCCAAAAAGCACGAAAACAGCACTAGTCCATTTCTGCAGCCGGGCTGGTTCCAAAATAACTTTAACTCCATCTAGACACCACATACACTCGAGAACAGAAATGTCATACGCTAAGATCTACGAACATTTACAAGAACAATTTCAGCCTAAAATCGGCAGAAAAATAAGAATACTCAGCCTGGGCCGGAAAAAACAATATTCTTATGAAAAAAGAGTGTAAGGTTGGGACTGAAATGTCTAAAATATGTGTAGTAGATATTAACCTTTCTTGTTCTTGACCTTGGACTCCTGCTTCGTTTTCCTTCAGTTGTGACGCTCTCCTGATATGAAATAAAGAAATACTTACATCTTGAAGTGCCGGTAATCAAACACGATTCCAATAGGCCCTTTGCACGATCCAGTCACATGGCACGGAATAACTTATACTGGGACGCAAATTACGCTGTGGGACTTTCAAAACAAAGGAAAGTCGAGCTGGACTGGTACGAGTTCCTTCGTTTTGGAAGACCTACTGCGTTACTTGCGTCCCAGTGTAATTTATTCTGTACCATGTGACTGGATCGTGCAAGGGCCTATTGATCTACCATCTTTAATTTATCTTTTTACTTACGCGCCGAGCATGAGAGCAGGTCAACAGAAAATTAATAACGATTTTCAAGTTTGCAAAACTTGGCGGTGCATACAAAACATCGGTAATATTCCTATATGCTTGTACATATACTACTTGATTTTGTCCAGGTACAAGAACGTGATGACGGCTCTGAATGAGAAATGCTTCGTGGAGTAACTGTACCTAAAGTGTTCGCTGGGCCAACGGGGCTCAATCAGGCCAAAAAGAGCTGTAGTTTGCTGCTAAGGGTTTGATTTTGTGGAAAGAAATGATGGCAAGTGTTACTGAGTCTGGTAGAAAAATGCGAAAGATGTTTGCCAGACGTTGTCAAAAAGTACTTAAGAAATTTCTCATTCTCTCAACAGAACTCTAAGCTGTAAAATTCTCCACTTGTTTGTTAAGTTATTGGAAGCCGGACTCTCTTTTTTTCGATAAGTCAGTAATGTTCTTGCCAGTATACATTTTTTCTTCACGCACCAAACTTTTGGTTATTTAATAATTGAATTGCTGTCACCTTTCTGCCGCCTCTGCCTGAAGTTTGGCCCTCTGTAATCTCTCTTCTTCAGACTTGTCTGTTTTACCGCCAGCTTCCCTATTGATGAAATATAACAAACATTTGGAGACGAGTCTGAACTGATAGCTTGTGGAAACGGATGGTCCAGCGAAAGAGCAATTATTAACAATTATTGGACAATGTTGAGTAAAATATCGTGATTTGTCAGTGGCGAGCAGATGTCAAAATCAGTCGACCATAAAGGCCTGAGAGAAAGCTGTACAAGATCTAGCCAAGGGTCTTTTGTGAACCAATTCACTAAAAGAAAGTATCTGCAAAAACATGGTGTATGCTGTATGTGTGGCCATAAGGAAGGTTTAGACTGTAATACTGCAAAGGTTTTGATATAGTTTTAAGCTGGGGCTTCATTGATGTTTCCAGCGAGGGCAAACAGTTTTCACAGAAAGGCAAAAACTTTTTGATGTAAACATCTTATAAGAAACCTTTCCTCCAGATAGTCAAACCAGGCAAGCGAAATCATCCTCACAGCCTGAAAAGCTGCCCAGTACTCAGCCCTTTTAAAATGAAACCCCTGCATATGCGTTTCTTGTTTCATTGTTTACCTAGTTTTTGAGTCTTGAACCAAGATGTCACTCTGAACTCCAGCCATTGTCCTTAGACTACTGCTGACGGCTACCACACCTTCTGTTCCTCCTGTTTGGACCTGATAACAGAACATGCCATCTTTCGTTAACACAAGTCCCCTGTTCTTGATGTTCAAATGAATTTATCACGTGACATTTTTGTCTCGTGACTTTCTGTTGAGAGTGCAATGAATCCCACGCTAATTTTGAAAATGTACATCCAGTAACAGGTCAAACGTCATCAGTCATTAGTTGTTCCATTGATAGAGTGGTTTTCAATTGAGTGTCAAAAAAACAAAACAAAAGCATTTGAAGTAATAGCCTGCTAGTGGTTACTTTCGACACTCAATTGAGAACCACTGTGTCACCGCCTGTCATTACCCATACATCTGTCAATTTATACATGTATAATTATGTATGTCTGTCTATCTGTCTTTTTACAGTATCTGTCTTTTAATCTGTCTGTCTGTATGTCTGTCTGTCTGAAACCCAGTGACGCCCTACAGTGCAACACTAGGAATCTTGGACATAACATTGATGAAGATTTGGAAATTAAGACATACCTAGATGAACTTCTTGGTTGACAATGGTAAAATGAAATGAATTTATTACCGAGTGTACAAAATGTACTTTTCACAGAAATTTCAAGTTCCATGCAATACGTAATTATCTACTAGTTTCATACAGGTTGGTGAGATCTGACTGTTTATACCTCAGCCTTTGTTGCACTAGCTGCTGGAGTTAGAAGCTCGGCACTCATTCCCTCCAACCTGTCAGATAATGTCCTGTTGATGCCGAAGTCCTGTACAAAACAAAACAATAATTATTTTTCACATTAAGCACCTTAATAATTATAATTCTCATATGATAACAGTTACACATGCTAATGTAAGCAAGGTTCTGAAGCTTACCACTTCTTCTCCATCATCAACATCACTCATGGAGGGCGTGGCTGGGGCATTGAGATTTGAACTCTCTTCCACCTCTGAATCCTGAAAAAAAAAGTAATAGACATAGTAATCATGAGCCCTTGAGAATGCTGTACTGTATTTTGTAGAAAACAGAGAAATATTCAGAAACTGGTTCTCTGTTTTACCAAAAACACAAAAACAAATTAAAGGTCTTGAATTATGGTCATATGCTATGGTGCCACTAGTCAGTAGCTTGCATGTACACGAATACCAGCCAACAGCTCTGAGCATCCTGAAGGTTATATTTCATATACTTTTTACAGTATTTGGTGTTATCCTGACCCTTGAAACCTGTTTTACAATTCTCTGTCAATTTGCACTGACCTCATAACCAAGTGCTGCTATGTCATGTACACCAAGATCAATAGTTGGTCTTCCAAAATCACTCTGCAAAAGAATTATTCAATTAAAACAGCATTTTTAAACCTCTGGATTAAAAAAAAATCAATTTCTTTTCCATTTGAACAGTTAAGCATACTTGTCAGCTGAGAACTACATTTGTAAAATTTGGCAAGTTCCGTAAGATTATAAACTAAAAAAAATCATCAGATTCTTTTAATGAAAGGAAATGTATTATATTTATTTATTGACCTGTCCATCCTCGTCATCTGAAAGGCCAGACATGAAGTTCAGGTTGATGTTGTCTCCTAACCCAGTGCTTAGAGTCAGTGTTCCACTTGCGTCATTGACTCCCCGACTTAACTTTTCTTGATCCAATGAACGTTGCTTTATGGAACAAATAAAAGAAGACAAACGTATTAATGAGAGTAACACTACATGCAACATTCTGTTGACCACTTGCTTCACATGTACAACATCCACAAGCTGTAGGGTGACAGGGTTAAGAGAGGTTCATGTCCCGTAGTCTGGGACTAATGGAATGTGCAGTCAGACTTGTGTATTCTATCCCTTATAAATATTCACAAGTCAAGAGAGGAAAGTGCAGATAAGTGTGCCTGGTGTCTCTGTAGTTACAGATGTAAATTAATCATAAACGTGCTACTATAAAAAACTGTGAAGGGCTATTGAGAATGACCTGCAGGTTGGAAGTTGCATATACAACTTGTACTGACAACAAATAATTGAATCACCATTGAAAAACTCTTTAAGGAAGCAAGTAATTCTAAGAAAACATATTAACTGCAAGTCATGACTTGAATCTAAGTTAATTACTTGTTCTTAATTTGTGGTCAAAAATGTGAAACATAACCTGTGAAGGGTACTTTTAATTTTACATTTCAAAAAAAGTTTCACTAAACTTACCCCAGGTGTGTCCTTGATTGTACCAAGAGGAGACTGTTGAAACGGGTCCATATACCGCTCAACATTTGATAATCGTCCACCTGTTCCAAGTCCTCCCATAGATCCTGCACCTAAGGAGCCCTTTCCCAGGGTCCCTCCGAGGGACCCCCCTCCAAGACTGCCTCCTAAAGAGCTCCTACCTAAAGATCCTCCTCCAAGAGGTTCTGTCCCAAGAGGTGTTCCACCAAAGGTCCCTCCTGCTGAGCTTGCTCCAAGGGAACTACCAAGTGACCGTCCAGGACCTGAATCTCTCAGAGGAGCCAAGGAACCTTCACCTTTAAGTGGTGCCAGACCAGGGCTGAGAGACTTTGAGGAAAGTGCACAGAGAAACAATTCGAAAATAAAAATAATTAAAGATAGTTCAATTGCCCATCACACTGTATGCAACTCTAGCCTAGTACACAACCCTTTCATCTGAAAATGAGTTAAATGTGCATGTGAATGAAATCTCATTTTCATATGAAAGAATGGACACCAACCCACTTTGAGATGAGGCTGAAGGTAATTCAGAAATGGCCTCCTCATAACAAAAGTGAAAACACCTCTAGAGGTGAGGACATAAATCTTCTTGTGACCATTTTTGACCCGCAATCACTTCCCCAAAACATTTGGGTACAGAAATCACATTTAATGTAAACAATAAACAGCTGTAATATGTTAAACAAGTGTATAGCTAAGTAAATAGCAGTGAAATGTCTCATTGACTCAAAAAATGCCATGAGATACATGGGTAAAAAAAGCCAAAGGGAAAGAACTATTGGCTTGGGTTAAATGGAGGTTTAAGAAATCAAGTTATTAAGAATTACTAGGATTCCAGTGTATGCATTCAATTCCTGCATCACTTAATTTTTTTGTCCAATGCTTACCTTCTGCTTTATCGGTGCTTCTAGTGTCTTGTTCTTTTTTCCACCATCTTTCTTGTCTTTTTTCTTATTTTCTTTCTTTGATGAGGTGCCCATAGTACTTCTTCTCCGCTTTTCTTCAATAACCATGTTCCTGTAGTAGTCATCACATGGATGATCCCAGACACTGTCCCCAGTTTGAAAGTTGAAGTAATAAATATCTCCACTGGCATCTTGACTGAAAAGCAAAGTTTAATATGAATTGCTATCTTCACTTCAAGTTAACTAAAACATGAAGATGGTACTTAACTACATGTACATCATTGTAAATAACTGTAATCAACAAGTCTAGATCTCAAGTTTATTGTTCTTTTATTGGTGAATCATGCAAAGGATTGAGTCACTGAATTGAAATGACAAATAACTATCCTTGCTACCAATTTTATCCACAAAATTACATGATGTTTCACTTGACTGTTATCCACAAACCCAGGAAGGGGGGGGGGGGGGGGGGGGGG
>Ga0126343_10000416_pt1 | contig 16044 bp, 8 predicted proteins | sample Cyp2metagenome_FD_92531 | JGI IMG/M metagenome (GOLD analysis project Ga0126343, IMG submission 92531) | Coral microbial communities from Lord Howe Island, Old Settlement Bay, Australia - Cyphastrea 2 metagenome | ecosystem: Host-associated > Invertebrates > Cnidaria > Coral ...
GCGCTTCGTGTGATCTTTTTGACGTATCCATGGATATTTAACACGGGAAAATTACCTCGGGAAACGTCGGTCACACTGCTAAATGCAGTTCCACGTGGTAAAAAGGCAATTTCCCACGTTAAAGAGTGCCCCGTGTAACCGCACCTAATATTTAAGAGTTTTGTTGAGTATTTTAGTATTTAAAAGGATTTCCAGGGTCAATCATGCTTTTTCGCTAGCCTTTGAACCTTGTTCTACTCTAATACAAACTTTGTCAATTCCTTTTTCAGCTCTTCTCAATCTTTATCATTTCCTGCAACACATTTCCTAGTTTTAATCCTGTTATAAAAGACTGAGACACTGAGTACATCCAGAACTGAATAACTGACTGACCAACAGATGTGGTTTGACTGATCGCCTTTTAAAAATCCTTAACATGCTGAAACGTACCTAGCTCAGCGGAACTGCCGAGTGTGGTTCGCCTTGTGGCTTTTTCAGAATTGCCTTCTCGCATGTGGTTTCCTGAAGGTCACTAGGCTGCTAAAGAGCTAAAGGGTTTACTTACAATTAAGTTGTAAGAAGATTTGAAATTGCTCGAGCACGTGTAACAAAAAATGAAGAAAATGATAAAAACTACATTTTTCTATGCATTCTGTGAATTATTGAATTATTTTATCGTAGCTTTTAATTGTAATGTAAGTTGCTTAAAGCAGGATCTACAAGAACCTTTTTCTCACAATCGAGTAATACACGTATTAGATTGCTAAGCTGACAGTGACACGTTTTCTTGGCCAATATACACTCACAAATATTACGTAACAACCGTTTATCTAAAGCAGCGTCTGCACTAAACTTGGAGAACTGATTTGAAAAAGCAGATTTGTTTTCCTGGTTCGACTACAATCCACATTAATCCCTCACGAAAACTTCCGTAAAACCTCTTAAAACCGGAGGAAGTTGAAAACGTCAGCAGTTTTCGTTTTCGCATGAAAGTAAAACATTTGCAAAACGCATCTTTTCAAAAACGATGACGTCATGCTCAGATCATGTGATTTCCCTGATCGAGTTTACCTCAAACGCAACCGTCAAAATCACCGGTGATTGTTGGGGCGTTAATTTCTCCAACGTCAGTGTAGGCGAAAACATTTGATCCTTTTGAAACCTTTGTTTTCAAATTGGAAAATGGACGGAAAACATTTGATGCTTTTCCAGTGTGAAACTTCTGTTGTCAAATTCCTTCGGAGTAGTATGGATGGCACCAAAGTGAAATCGACTTAAAACTACAAGAATTCTTGATCATTATCAAAAACAATATTCTTCCACTAGACAATTTTCATTAAAGGGGGTCTAATATTCAAAGATCTCATAGTATTTTTTGGTATCTCTTAGTAATTCTCGGCGAAAAAGCAGTGGTCCTTCGCAGTTAAGTGCAGTGTAATTGGCGTTGTTCTAATTGCGCAAACATCCTTTCAACAAACACAGATGAAAAGTCCATTACATTTTTATTTTAAATAAAACTATTCACTAAGTATTTCCCCCATCAAGTTAAAGGTTGTTAGCTGTTTGAGTTTTCTTTCCTTTGACATACAACAAAGCTTTTAATGCAGGAAACGACAAAAAAATACCTGACTGTGCAAACCCAAGATAAACAGTAACAATTGTCATATTCATAAACACGAAGCTGGTCATTTCCGTCAGATGTTAAGAACAAAGCTCCGTGTTCAAACAGTAAAGAGAAGATCGGTCATCTTTGAAAAAAAATACACCAAATGCAAAGGGAAATTGTTCAAACAGTCTTAAAAGGGTCGTAGCCGGGTTTGTTCATTTTCAGACTTGAAATTCATTATGGCATAAAGCATGTTTTCAAAATTTCCAAATATTGATCGATTCTTTCAAATGCAAGCGTTGTTGTTAAAAACAAAGAAAAAAGAAACAGAATTCAGGGATTTTTTTACAAGAATAAGACCTAAATATCATTAAATGTATTTGTGTAGGGAGTTGATAATTCCATTACGTAAAACTTTGGGGGCCTGACTTCTCTAACGTTTGTTTAACGAACTTAAAATTGAGGGGTAAGAGTCTTATTTTTGAAACACAAGTCTTCGTTCTGGAAAGAAATTAAAAAATAGGTCGGGAGTGCAAAAGACTAAAAAGTCTAAATTTCAAACTGGCGGCTTCGAGTTAAGCTTATTAAAGAAAACGAACTTTAAATAGGCATTTTCAAGTGCCAAGTGTTCCAAACATTTGTGAAAATGTAAATCAGGGCCGTGTAGCTTAATGTTTCATACAGTCTTTAAGACTGACCAGACACATTTCTTAGAAAGGACAGCGTTTGTTACTCAAATATGTATTAGGTCAGTTTTCAATCACTATTGAACATACCGGACAACTTTGATTTCACAGACGAAAATTCTCGAACAATTTTTCCGCGAAATGATGAGATCATCGGATATTAATGCGGCAAATTTTTTTACGTTATCTCTCAGTTGAATTTTTGCAAATTCCTGATGAGCTACAGTAATTTAAGAGGTCACCCGTCTCGTGCTCGCACTTTCTTGAGCAGGAAATAGTTCAGACGCCTAGAGATTCCGGGAAACGTGCGTTGGTTGGTTATGCAGTTCCTTCAGTTCGTTAGATTATATAAATAGAGGGCTGCGTACGACCGACAAATAACTAGTGAAGTTTCACTTGTAAGAACCTTTGTGTTTTCTTTACGCATAGAAAGGTCAGAATATTTTGGTAATGAATACCCTAACTTACGAAAACATATCGGAACTATATAAACACAGAGACTCAACAAACACCTTACTCTTCGGTCTTAAAAAGCCCACTTTTACAACTCATTCAATTCAAAGCTTCTTACTACAAGTTATGAAATTAAAGTGATAATGTCATGTTTTTGCCCCTTTACTATAAAATGACCAACTTGGTGCAAGGGTTTGCAAACAATGCATTTGAAGACTTTTAATACTTGAAATTTTAACTACGGCATTATAAGTTATTCTCGATATAAGCTTAAGTTAGACTGAATTCTATGTTCTTATGGCTTAGAGTGTAGGCATCTTAAAGATGTACCACCATTAGTTTCTTAAAATGATACATATCTTCGAATTTATACAACTCGACTCCGCTTAGTTATTTTGTGCGGATTCTGCAATATTTACAAACACTTTATAGACCAACATAAATAGGTAAAACTTTGTTCACTTTTGTCCGTGATCAACTTAGCTTTCTTAAAAGATCAGCTGCGTTCTGTTCATTGTCACAACTCTGTGGAACATAAACTTGAGCATCGAAGTTCGCTGAAGTCAAACGATGATACATCTAACTCGAGTGAGTGTGATTTGGGAGCTCTGATCATCTTCGCCTTTTCAGAGTCTTTCTTAATAGTTATTACACCATCACTTAGTGATCTTTTGTAACTCCCGGTTGGATGATTCGTGGACTGTCGAAGATCAGAGTCAGATACCTTTGAAATTATAGTTTCTTCCGTTTGTGACTCCGTAACAGAATCTCTTCGTATCAAGTTTTCTATATTCGATCTTTGCTCTGTTCCTTGGGAAAGTTTCCTTCGATTCCGTGCGCTAAATCCAACATCTTCCAGGATGTCGTATTTCTCAAATCCTCCGCAAAGAGCTGCAAAATGCATAAAGAGAAAATGATACAATTAGTTTTTGCTCTAAAGGAACATTAAAAAGAATGATGACATAACTGGCAATGGCAGAAGATACACCAAATTTTCATTCACTAAATCAAGAATTGAAGATAATAATAACGTCTTGTAATCTGGCATGATCTTTGCTTCAAAGGTTGTACCTAATTGAAACTTTGGTCTCCCTTGTGTTCGATAATAGCTTAGCGAAGGGTTCAACAATGGTAATTGGGAAGTCTTGTATAAACTGCTTTAATTTACCCTGAAACGGAATCTATTAAAGGCTTCTTTGGCTGGTTGCAGTGTCTAAATCTCGCTACTCAAACGGTATTCTTGTTAAGCTCTTGACAACTCTAACAGAGACGAAACCATTCTCCATCAATTGAAATTGTACGAAGACGATTAACACCGCCACTGATTAACCGAGTCAATAAATCTGGTATTTCAAGCCATACCATACCTGATAAGCGAAAGGCGATGTCGTGCCAGTTTCCAGGTTTCTCCGCTTTCATTTTTTTAACCAGTTGTAGGGATACAACGAAAACAAGAAGAAACGTACCGATCAATGCGTTTCAAAATGAACCTAAGTAATCAGGCAGTCTCGATTTAGCTGTGATCGCTTCAAGGGCAGATGTCTATCTGATGTGTTTGTCTTTTGCGACACTCTATTTATACACCTCTCAGGCACAGTACAACTGATGGCCTGTCGACGAATCGAATTTGTGGGAACTTGACCTTTAACATGCTTTCCTGTTTGAGTTGGCAGACATAATTTCAGAAACTATTTTAAGACGGAAACCTTTGTATTATGTTACACGTGGCTATTGCCGACGTACACCGTCATCGTAAATTTGCGAACGACGATTCTTTTTCTTCCGTTCCTCTTTGGATCCTCGCCCCATCCCACTGTCGCATTTAAAACCTTACTCAGCGAAATTGCTATCGTTATATCAACCGTTCAATAAATTCCTCCGTGAAGGCTTTCTAGATGAATCTATTGACATATTTCTAAAAATTCTGCGCCTATAAGATATCTCTGCATACCATCTACAAATCTATTCCTGCACTACTACTTAACTAATTAAAAATTTTCTTTTACAGTTGTAGATCTCACATCTAGGGAGGCCTTTATTCCACTGAAAATGCAGCTTCTTAGGAGTTCGCGGACAAATCAAATAATCTTTCCGGCCTTAGCCATTGCTTGCATGTCAGAGAAACTGAGCGTAGAACTTTGAAAATTTGGGAATCCGAAATCTCTTCAAAAATGGATTTTATGTTGGTTTAGGATGAAAGGACTTCCTGCAAAACAACAGCAAAACTGGGCGATTTAAAAATCACATTCCTCGCGAGAGAAAGGCATGACCGCAAAATAACACAAGGGGACCAATAAGAGATACAAAAAATTGTCCAATGCTCAAATAAACTCGTTCATTATCGAGGCATAATATGATTGAATGATCCACCATTTTTACAGACAAAAATAGAATCCATAGGGGACAAAGGGAGATTCCTGCACGTGCTAGTAGTCTTAAAAATATCATTTTAAAGGAATCAAACTGGTAAACAGGAAAAAAAAAACACGAATTTATCTATATTTGAGTTTGAGCATCAGGAAAACGGAAATTTTACTCTCTATAGTGCTTTTTCTCCGGACACATTAAAATTGATATCAGGCTGTTTTTCACGGCATAATATACGTTGTGTAACAGGTCTTGATTACAAACATATGGACGATTTGCGTATCTTTCATCCTGTTACAATTCTGATTACGTTAAAACCACTCGCTGATTTATGACTTGAAGGGTCCTTGAAAGAAATGAAGGACTTCTTTATGAAACAGATCTTCTTTAACATTGGCCTCTTTAGCTAACCGACAAATTTGCTGTCGTTACTGACCCTCCAAAGGGATTTCTATGGTTTCCATTGCTGTTAAGTTACCTGATTGTCAAGTCTAAACTATTTTTAATTCGTAATATTCCTGTTGAAAGGAAAGAGTTTTATAATTAAGACAGACGTATTGTCGCGCATATATGGGCTAACAACACGAAGAATGTTTACATGGAGCCTTGGCTAGTCACGTCAGGCTAAGCGTGTCTCGGTCTGGTTTTGAGAGAGGTAAATAATATTTTCCACGGGTCAATAATTGGCTTATATGCTGCCACGGAGGTCTTTGTTAGATCGAGGTTACAATGGTAATTCTCCTTAATAATAACGATTACTTTATATCTCTTTTAGTTGTGAGAATTTCATGGTGCAGCAAGACAACTTCCAAAGCCACTTAACGATTTTGGCGACTTTCCTTCCCAGTGAAATGACCTCCAACTTGAGAGTTTCTCTAGCTCTCATGTTGGGCCAAGTGAAGCTTTAATGTAAATCTTTTGGGATCAGCATTCTTAATGAGAAAGTCGCCGTTGTGACGGTGCAATGATTGAATACCAAGACAATCTAAGAATAAAGTGAAGGACAGCATGTCCCGTTGAAACAAATAAACAATATAAGTGTGGGAAGCCTAGAGGCGGTCAGACAGTGTCTTGAGTACAGTATGTGTAGCTTTTAGTTATTTCATCTGGCAAGTTTTGAAGGCAAAATCAAAGACTGATATACTGTAAGGTTCCCTCGCAGGGTAGACAGGGTCAAAGTCAACAGCAAGTTTAATTATTCCCGAACTGATTTTATTGAATTATTATTTTATCCAAAGGTTAATTCAATTTCAGAATTGAAACTTAAACTCTAGTTTCAATTGCTTGGCAAAGCAGGCTCGTTTCTTGAAAGAACAAGTGTAGCTTTTGTTTCGGTGGTTTTATACAAGATCTTGATCCTCATACTTAAATAATGAAGTGTAATCTATACATGAAAATGCTGCTCGATGGCTATTATTTGAATGGGCACACTCAAGGGTTCCAACCACGTTAAAAGTTATAATCACTCCTTACATAGTGTAATAGACAATGACAGATAATCACTATGATACAGTATACTGGTTCCAAACATAGTTCACGGTATAAACGGACTAGTTGTACCTCGCATAGGCTCGAACGTAGATCAGATGTAAGGCAGAGACTGTTAACAATATTCCAGGCACTTTGTAATAACTAAACAACAGTGGGTTTAAAATCGGCCCGATGAAGAACTGAAAAGGAAGAAAACGAGAGGTGGGAATGTACGGAGTATTGTTACACGGGGCTCGCTTCCCCCAAGACCGATCTCTTTCACGACAAAGGTTGAATCTGCTTGACACAAAGTGTTTATTAGATTAAAAGAAGCTTTAGTTAAGAAACAAGTTATCTTCATTCGATTAAGAATATTTACTACCATAAAGCAAGTATGACCTTGAACTAGATATACTTTATGTACGGTTTGTCTTTTTCTAGCTGTTTCGAATATAGACCTCCCCCTCTCTGGATTGACGAGAGGTTACTGTCAGCTTTCGGAGGTTCGATTCAGATTTCCTGTTGTTTTTGCAATTTCCCTAGACTTTGATTTCTACTTGCCGATTGTTGTTTGGTGATCGCATTCGGCGTCGTTTATGCCGGTAACATTAAGAGTGTCGCTCATTTTTCGTTTTCCTTTAGTTAGTGATAAGACTAAAGGGTGACGTAAAAAAATGTCTACAGGCCGCCCAAGGACAGAACGTGCTTCAAAGTGTTCTTGCAATTTTTTTGTACTATTAAGTCTGCAATTTGGAAGAATCACTTCACCCTGCATCATGTTTTCGTGTTTTTTAGAATAATTTTAAAGTCCATAGTAGAGAACTGAACCAACCATTTCACTTGCACAGTTTTGTCTAGCACTTTCTAAACACTACTGAACTCTAAAAATAGTTTTATCATTTTCTCATCGACACCAACAGCACGTTCTTAGCCATACTCCACATTAACACTCAAGAAAAATGTTACAGGATGGATTTAAGATAAACCACGCATTTATAAAAACAGTACTGACACGAGGAAAGCTAGGCAAAAAAACCTCTTGTTTACGTTTACTATATAATGACGTCAAGTAGAGGTTATCGGTCTTATCAGCTATGCTAAACCAAACTAGAAGAGGAAGGATCAGACGTCATTCAATTCGCCGTTGTACGGAAGGGTTACGAGACTGTTTTAAAACATGCCATAGATATGCTTCCGGTACTGTTTCCCTGTTTCTGAGTATAATAACACGGTCGTTTGCATGCCTCTGACGGAATACAGTCGTAAGCAAAACTAATGGATTTTTACATGTTTTAATGTCCCTGCACTGCGGATATGGTAGACGGGAATCCGTCCATGATCACCCGGCACCCAAGATTGCGCAAGCATTTTTTTTTTCTGGGTCAACAAGGTGTTGTTTTCCCTTGTCAAAGTTGCCTGGCTCTCAGGCTGTCAGTAGCAAGTTTGATGATAATCTTTTGAAGACTGGCTTTCCGTAGCATCTCCCGTAATGGTGGATATTTTTTTCCAGCCACATTTTGAATTTTCCACTGTCATAGTCGAGTGTACGTTCTCGTTTCACCACTTAAGGTTTAAATCCAAACTATGCGCCTTAATCAAAGATAATCAAAGAAGGCACAGAAGTCGCCTTCTTTTATTCTGGCTACAGGAGGCGTAATTTTAATTATGATCATAAGTCGAGAATTTATTTATATTTTACTATTTTATGATATAGTTATACTGGACTGTTGGCCATACCACATTATAACTCCGAGAGCGACGGGTTTTTTTTGGTTGTTGTTGTTTTTTTTTTACGCTTATCTTATTTGCTTCAGATTGAGTTCATAGTTCTCTCATTAAAATAACTGAATAAGCTGTCTTTCATCTCGTTATAACAGCAAGTAGCAGGTTAATGTAGTGTAATTTTGACCAGAACTTTTCTCAGTCTCCCATATAAACCCTATAAAGAATGTTATGGTACATTGAGAGGTCTGGAACTAGAGGCCATTGGTCCCAGACCCCTGGCTTCCCAATTTGGTGCAGCTGAGAAATAACCTTTTTAACCTTCCCAAATAATTTACCGTTAGTTTGTTGAATGGTAGGCATTTTTCAAACTTTCAAAGTAAACAACATTCAATCCGATTTGCAGTTAGATAGGCGAGGCCATCTCAACATGATAAAACTAAATCATGGATTTATTTGGCGCATGCGCAACTGTCATTGGCCAGACCTTTCATGATGCTGTTAATATAATAATGAGCTTTTTCTTGTAATAACGTTAATAAGCTTTGGTTACACTGTTTTGTTTACAGTCAAAAAGCATGACTAGCTTGTTTGTTTTTAAACGCTTGTTTGTTTTTAAACGGTGGCTGAATTATTTTAAGACTGCAGTTTGTGAAGGAAAGTCATTAACTTTCTTAATTGTTAGCTTAAACCGTGCGTACACCTTCTACAAACATTGTGCTCTTTATAGACTCCGCATAGGTGAATGAAGATCCAAAGTCGAGTGCAAGAAATCCGTATGTACGTGCATGAGAAGAAGTGGAATAATGTAATGACTGTATTTTCTGCGTTCACTATATAAACCAGACGAAGCCTAATTTGAACGACGATGCAAAAGGCAACGGAACAAACTTCAAGTCTTAACAGTAATTTAGAGGAACTTGATGGAAGTAAGCCGGCCGAGAACTTTATCCAACGAGAAAGTACTTGACACAAAAACCTTCTCCAGGCTGAGGTCTATGTAACTCCAGTTTCAGCTATCTTAAGTTTTAAGAAAATCTCATGCAATAGTATATGTGCGAAGGTCAATGCAAGAACGGAAAAAAAGATATATATCTCCAGTATGAAACAGTATGTTTCCTATTCATTTATGTTTCCTATTCATTTATACGCTCTTAAAGAAAGAGTGCTTACTAAGAAATTAAAGTTATCATGGCATGTCATGGTGAAAATATTTGTAATTAAACCTTTCGTCTTGGATATTTTCTCTCTTTGATTAAGAGGGTCTCAACATATTTTACGCAAACATATCCCTCCGAATGCCCTCTACAACTGTGCATAATCCCATTGAGTTAATATTGAAGTGCGTCACAGAGTGAAGTCTCTAGATGTTTGTCGCTTGGAAGGCCAATTATGATTTGGCACTCGTTCATTTTCCTTGAGTTCTCGATTACATGTGTACCGATTTCCGAAGTTTAAAGTTTCATGCAAACGAAATGTGGAAATTTGGGATATATACAGTCAGTCTTGTAACGGTCATACGATCCTCGGTAGTCAGTAAAAAGTCAGTAAAAACAGCCCTGAAGACTGATGGAGGAGCAAAGAAAATTCCAGGCGCTGGGCTTAAGCTATTTTCGTCTTGTACTAATTATGACTAAAAACTGATCTTGTCTACAAAAGCATAAGTTTTTTCCTGTTTGTTTTCATGAGAAACAGCAGGATCTAAAATTACAAGTAGGTTTCACTTACATGCATCTTAATTTCAGGAAATTAACTACAAAAATGATCACTTCCCTTGCAACCCAATTCTTTTCTACTTCTTTCGTATAAATGATGCTGAATTAAATAAGGAAGCAAATGGACGCTTAAACGTAATTTTAAAACGTAATTAGCAGTAACGGAAGGTTTCGGAGGGTAAATTACATCTATGATTTTTGTTTCTGTGTTCCAATCTTAATATTGATATTATGTCATGCATATTTATTTATAAACCGATGGTACAAAAAGTTTAAATAGTGCAAAACATTACAAATCTGAAAGCTGAAGCTGTGCAACTTGTGCGTGGAGTGAGGAGAATCGAAGGGAATGAAACAGAATGAAAAACTAATGCTCAGGGCGAGATGAATGTCGTATGCCAGCATTAATCAATAACGTCATAGGTGATCGCTTAAAATACTGAATTAGGAAGCCAGACAGGTAAGGCTATTTGTAAGAAACAGGATATTGTTCATATATCTTTCTCTCCCACGAGAAAGCTCTCACTGAGCCTTAATTTACCCACCATACGTTGAAAACTGATTACCGAATGATAAATAACTAAAGATTTCTGAAAATTAGCGCTCACACTTAATTAAGTGCCACGCCCCATAAACTCTCGAATAAACGTTTGCCCTTTTCAATAATAATACACCTCGGCAGTCCGTCTAACCAAACGCTCTTTTCCACTCCTTCATAAATGATGAACTAGTAGTAGGGAGTTTTGATAAGGGCATTTTAAAACTAGTAATTGACAAAAGATGATTCATTCATTGCGCTAAATCACCCCGATGTATCGCTGATTCATCGGTTTACACAAGTTCTTAATGGGGGGATTGATCAAGTAGAGAAATCCTTCCGAAGGCCCTTCTTATTAGCTGCGTCTACTGTTGCAACGTCTCTGAGCTATGACTTAGCGGAGATGCTTTAAAGGATATGCCGAATTTGTTATAGCTCCTTTAAGGGTGCGTTTCAAAGTAAGTCACAAATAAACAAAAATAAAATGTCAATTAACGTATTTTTGTATACGGGATGGGCTTTGCCTGACTGATGTCACGCGTTTTTCAAAACGTCCGGCTAGCATCACGTTTATATGGTGTTCCTTCACCTGGAGAAGTGTCTATATCGGTCAAGGAGGTTCGGATCAAGGATAAGAATTTTTTTTTCCTCATCTTCTTAAGACTCCCACATCATTTGTAATCCAATCAGAATTGAAGACAATCCATGGTTCAAAGGCCAAACCAGTTACGTTCAACCATGGGCTGCACTGAGTTTGTTTTCGTCCTCAATACATCTTATTTATTCTATTTCCCTCTCATGCAGGTCTTAAAACACCTTCTTAACGAGAAAAGGCTTAACTAGAAGTCTTATATTACACTTTAAATGTGTCTAAAGTGGATTCTCTTATGGCCCAGAACTTTAGATATTACCTTAAACATTGTATTAGCCTGAAGAAAATTGAATTGTCAACAACTTTTCTGTTTCAATTGCTATGAATCTCTAAAACTAGAAGGATAAAGCTGTTGAAACGATACTGAAGTTATTTTTCTTTTCCACCAGATCAACATTCTTGAAAAGGGCAAACTGCTTTTTAAAAAATGCGTCCGATGATCAAAAGGTCAAACTCTTTTTTCTTCAAATAGAGCTGTCATGGTCATAAATCGCCCACGATTGCGTCATATATAAAGGACCTAAAGGTCTCTCTTTTAAAAGTGGCGTTCACTTTTTTTTTTATCTACCTAAAAATAATTTTCTTAACAAATGTTATCTGTTATCTTCTGGAGGTTAAGGTAATCATTCCCTATAACAGACTTGAAAGTATAACCTTGAAATGAATAGACCGCTTTGTTTACAGTTTGTCTTTTTTCTAGTTGTTTCGAATGCAGGCTTCCCACTCGCTTGATGGACGAAAGGTCACACTGTAAGTTTTTGGAGGTTAGATTCAGATTTCCTGTTATTTTTGTAGTTTTGCTCTACCGTGGTTACTTCTTGCCGATTTTGCTTGGTGATCGGCGTCTTCAGCGTAAAATTAAATGTGTCGCTCATTTTCCGTTTTCCTTTAGTAAAGGATAAAACGAAAGGCTGACAGGTGACGTGGAAAAATGGTCATAGACCACCTCAAAGACAGAACGTGCCTCACAGTCTAATGATTGTAAATTCTTGTAATCATTTGTTTTATAGTTTTCGAAAAGAAGCACTTCCCTTCATCAATAACTACATCATGTTCTCGTCTTTTTAGACTATTGACCTTAAAAAATATATATTTTTTGATATCTTTGTTATCATAGCTGTTTGAGACACATCATTTTGTTATCGACACTTCGAACGTACACGTACACGCACTTAGCCATACTCCACATGAACACTCGAGATAAATGTTCTAGGATGGATTACGATAAACCACGCGTTTAAAATAAACTTTACTGAGACGAGGAAAACTTGGCAACAAAAAAAAAGAACTCGCTCGTATTTTCTTGCTTGTGTTTATGATATTGTGACGTCAGGTATAGAGTTATCGGCTATATAGACCAAACTGAGAAGAGGAAACACGTCATTTAATTCACCGTTGTAAGGCGACGAGACTTATTTTAAACCTTTCAAGTTCTGTTTCCCTGTTTCTTAGTTTTAAATACCTCTGACGGAATACTTAATCAAAACTAATGAACTTTAGATGTATTAATATCCGTACATCGCGGATGTGGTAGACGGGAATTCTTTCTTGATCCAAACCCAAGCATATCACCAGCCTGCATCTCTGAGACATTTTGTCTTGTTCTAAAAAGTTAGTATATTCCATAGGCCCAGGTCAAATTACACATCGTACTTCACATGAGCCGAATCGAATGCAAATGAGAAAAACCCTCTATTCTCCCTCATTAGCATTCGATTCGGCTCATGTGAAGAACGGCGTTTGACCCCAGCCTATTGGGACTATTTGGTTCCTAGGCTTTCTGTAGCAAGTTTCATGCCTTATATCAGTATATTCTGACCAGTGATAAACTTTTTAAGACTGATCATTCTTAGCAGCTTCCGTATTTTTCCCAACGCATATTCTTAATTTTCCAGCGACATCACAAAGTGAGAGAATTGTTGTTCCGTTTGATGGTAGCCATGTTTCAAACTTTCAAAGTAAACAACATACAATCTGGTTACCAGTTACACGAGGGACGCCATCTCAACATAATAAAATTAAAGCATGGATTTGGCCCAACTTTCATTGGCCAGACATTTAATGCTGCTAATATGACAATGTGCTTTTTCTTGTCATAAGGCTAATAAGCTTTCATTGGCTACGTTGGTTTGTTTACATTCAGGAACACCTGCCTAGTTTACTGTTAAATTTGGAAGGCTGAATTTTCAGAGATGACTAAAGTTTCTTGAATAATAATTTTTATTCCTTGTTATAATCGGCAACCTTAAACACTCCTTACGCCGTTTTTACAAACATTTTTTTTTGTAGATTAGTACTGGCTGGTGACAATCCAAAGTAATGTTATAATTGTATTTTCTGGCCAGACGTAGCCCAATTTGAACGGCGCCACAAAACTCTACGTAACAAACTAGGCTTTACCGTGATTTATTAGACGACCTTGCGTGATGGAGGTGAGCCAAGATCTTAATCCAAATAAAAATTTTAGAATGCAAAAAAAATAATTCATGTCTACATTCTAAGAGCTTCTAAGCAACTCAAGTTTCAGGGGGTCTCAAGTTTTGAGAAAATCTCATGCAATAACATCGAATCTTTCCTACATTGCCGCAAACGGAATAAAATATAGATGCAGTGAGAAACTTGAGTTTCACTCAGTTCATTTATACGCTCTAAAAGAAAGAACGCTTATTAAGAGAAGTGATATCAAGCAATAAGATTATGAGCTCGAGATTTCTATCGCATGATCTTAGTTGACGAGTTCGCAGCCTGAGTCAACTAACATGAGATAGAAACGATATTTGTACAATCAAACCTTGATCTTGGATTTTTTTATTTTATTTTATTTTTTTGGATATTTTTGGATCTTGGATACTTTGCTTTATGTAATTAAGAGGGCCTTTAAGTACACATATCCCTTTGAATACACTTCAACCGAGCCAAATTTCATTCAGTTAATATGGAAGAGCGCCCAAGATTAATTTTTGGGTTGTTTCAGTCGTGTGAAGGGTCAGAATTACAATTTGGCAATCGCTTATTTTCCCTGGGGTCTTAGACGCTTAGACCCATTTCGTTTGAAGTTTCATACAAACGATATGTGATCAGATGCGACTGATTCAGTCAGTCTGTCTAATTCATTCGATAAAACGGCCCTAAGAATTGTTGGAGAAGCAATGGGAATTCACTGAACTAAGCTTAAGCCCTATCCAGTAACTGAAACTACAACTTCTTGTCGGTCGCCAGAATAAAAACTGATCATGACCTCAAAGGCAATATTCGAATTTCTGAGAAAGAGTACGGAGTGTTTTTCTACATTCCGGTTCCTCGTGTTCTCAAATGCCCGTCGTGATTTATCACACTGTTATACACGACTTAGGCTTCTTTATCGGTTAAATAAAAATGAAGCATATTAAATACAGCGTTGTACCACTGCAAGACATAATTTTAACTGGCAGCGTGGTCTTTCTTACTTTGTAGTCTTATTTTTCTTTTCCGGACGTACATATTTTCCCTATAGTATTCTCATTCCCTCGTTTTCTCGTCCAGACTTGGTCACAATTGTGGATAAAACTGTCGAAGAAACTAGAAAACCTGCATCTTCATTTTTTTGGTAAAGGCTGGCAGACCAAAGGCCACAGAGTCACACTTCCATGTCATTCACTTACCGTAAAACCAAAGCTACATTGTATAAACCAGCCCTCCTACATATCATCTTAAAACAAACTACTTGAAACAATTGAATACATAAATTTCCTGAGGACATTTGCTACCGCCCTTGCCCCCCCCTCCCCACCCCCCTCCCGCGAAAATACCGCCGGCCGCCTTGTTAGTCAGCATTAAACTGAACAATGCTAAATGGACCGTGGCGTTTAACAGGGATTAATGAGACCCTGTTGCTGTGCAATTAGTATAATTTATTAAAGCCACACCCATACAGAGGAAGGGGGAGATCTAATAGTACCAGCAACGATATTTAAGTGGGTAATGACATCACAACCCCCGCGCCCCTCCCTTTGCTAGGTAGATGCAGGACACAAAGAACAAAACACTTCTTAAGGTGGCAAAACATGGGTGGCACGGAAGACAAAGCCTATCTCCCCTAGAGTAGCGGCGTCTCTAGGGGAACCTATGTTAGCAAGGGGACCTGAAGAGGGGTGCCCTTCTGGGAGGACTATAGGTCGGCTGGTACGATGGCACCATCCTGGAGAGATCCGGACCTATTTCCTTGGGGTAACATAGGCTAGACCATAGGCTGGACCAGAAGAGGGGTGCCCTTTCAAGGGTGGCCTTAGCACTTACTGTGGGCAAAGTGCTGCCTAGGTTGCACTTCCCTGCCACGATTGTGTGAGCCCACTGCAAGCCCGAGAGGGAGAGCGGTGAACACAATCACCCCACAGGAAGGAGAAGCGAATCAGACCTCCATAGTAGTAGGAGGTTTGCCACCCACAGTGAGATACAAGAGGCATGGTTCTCAATGAATAATATTAACTGGATTCATGAAGTTATAAATCAATAGGTAATGCAATTAATCTAACTGAATGACCCTTTCAGCCCAGTGGTGTAAGCAGCATTGAAAATCACTGCATGAAATGGCATGTATAAGGAGAAACAGAAAGAAACCCGATGGTACGCCAAAACCGAGAACAATCTATTCTAGGGCCCCTTTTATTCTTGTTATATGTAAATGATTTGCCCAATACTTCAAGCTTACTATCTATTTGCTGATGATGCTAATATTTATTTTTCTAGCAAAAACCTTAGTCACCTTGAAACAACCCTAAATTGTGAACTAAAATCTGTTGCTGAATGGATGAAATGTAACCGATTAGCACTTAGTATCTCTAAAACTAACTTCATTCTTTTTCATTCCAGTAAACTTA
>Ga0126343_10000417_pt1 | contig 16042 bp, 7 predicted proteins | sample Cyp2metagenome_FD_92531 | JGI IMG/M metagenome (GOLD analysis project Ga0126343, IMG submission 92531) | Coral microbial communities from Lord Howe Island, Old Settlement Bay, Australia - Cyphastrea 2 metagenome | ecosystem: Host-associated > Invertebrates > Cnidaria > Coral ...
AAATGTAAATGTAAATCTAATTTATAGTGGTCATGCACTTAGCTGTACAGCACTAAGCTTAGCTAGTTTACAGGCATGCCACTTAAACAAAGGAAACAAATATTTCAAATAAACGTAAGAGATTGAAGAATCTCAACTGGCAGTAGGCAGACCAGTTGGCTATTTACAAAGCGTGATCGAGGATTTGAACTCAGGACTACCGAGAAACAAATCCCGCTAGTGGCAGGGTGGATTACAATACCGGCGCCCTAAACCACTCGGCCACGCTGCCTCCCTTTATATAAACCCATTTTTATCATGGGTGATTTCAATATAAACCTCATTGCTGTTGAAACATGTAATTATGCACATAAATTTCTTCTCTCAATACAAAGCTTGATAGCAAAATTAATAGTGGAAACATCGTATCTGACATTAGCGACCACTATTCACAATTCTGTATTGTTTATGGCGTCAAGGTGACAGCTGTAAATAACAAAATATCAAGAAGAGATTATTCTCAGTTCTCAGAACACGATTTTCTTGCTGAGCTCGCTGAAATTAACTGGGACACCGTCGTCACCATGGAACAAGGCTATATTAATCGTTCCGGCTTTCTCTACATTTTACAACAAGGAGAACAAAATTGTCGATAAACATGCCCAATTGAAAACTCTGTCGCGACGAAGAGCCAAGCAACTCTCTAAGTCCTGGATTACACGCGGGATAAGGAAATCAATAACAGTTAAGAATTCGCTTTACCTGTCTAGTAACAAGGAAATATCAGTACAGAATTTATAGGAACAAAATTGGTAGTATTTCATGCCAGTCAAAAAGGATATATTTTTTGGACCGGTATTAACGATCTAATTAACCGTGGAAAGAAAAAGTCTAGACGCTTTTCCTCTGTTAGGTGCCCAACCAGAGATAACTTAACATGTGACCCTATGGAAATCACTAATATTTTTAACAAGCATTTTCCTTCTGTAGGACACAAACTTGCGTCCAATTTGCTACCATCTTGTCGTCACTTTAGTGAATACCTAAGCGGAAATTATGAGGAGTTGTTCTTTTTTGATCCAGTTACACCAACTGAAATTGAGAGGGAGATACTCTCTATCCCTCTCAATAAGGCGCATGGTTTGTATTCCTGCCCGTATCGCATTAATATTCTTCGCCCTGCCAGACATATTCTGTCTATCCCATTGGCGAAACTAACGAACTTGTCAGTTACTTCAGGAGAGTATCCCTCTAAATTAAAACATGCTAAAGTCATTCCAGTCTTCAAAGATGATGATGGGACTGACCCGACCAACTATAGATCAATTTCTTTATTAACTACAATCGTATCTTTGAGAAAATAATGTTTAATCTTTATAGATCTCAGTATGGTTTTCGAGATAAACATTCTACTCAACATGCTATACATTATATCGCCAACTCCATACAAGGGAACATGGACAATAAACTATTTACATGTGGTATTCTTATCGACTTAAAGAAAGCTTTCCATACAGCTGATCATTCAATCCTGTTCAACAAATTAAATCACTATGAAATCCGAGCCATTGTAAACGATTTGTTTTCATCATACCTATTTAAGCGCACTCATACAGCTGAAATCAACTCGTTTATTTCTGATAAGGAAATTGTTCTACGTGGAGTTCCTCAAGGCTCAGTGCTGGGCCCTCTTCTATTTCTGATATTTATTAATGATATCCCAAACTCTGCACAGAAGTTAAATTTTGGTCTATTTGCGGATGACACAGACATGCTTTACGCTGATAAACATCCCAAGTCAGCTGACTCTTAATATTAAGAATCTATCTTTGTTATTTTTCGCCCTCAAAAGCGATCGCTAAACTATGAGATTAAACTCAAAGTAATAGACAACAGCACCAACATATCGTCAGGTCTAGAATGTAAGGAATATGTTAAGTAGTTAAGTGTTCTGATTGACAACCATTTGTCCTAGAAATATCACGTAAGCTATATCGCCGTGAAGATTAGTAAAATTGTTGCAGTAATATCTCGTCTAAGACACTTCGTCCCATTTTGTACTTCGAGAAGCATCAAAAACGTGCATTACGTTTGATGTATTTTCTAAATCCAAGATCTCATGCTATTCCTTCTTTTGCTTCTTCAAAAATATTACCCATTCACCTGCTTTACTTTGAAGCTATCTTACACCATATGTATGCTGTTTCAAATAACTCCGCTCCAAAAGATATTTCTGACACATTTATCAAGACCAGCTTGATTCATTCATATAACACGAAGGCTGCATATTGTGGCAAATATCATATCAAATTTTCACGTCTAAATCAGCAGCGGAATTATTTCCCATGCTTTGGCGCGAAAGCATGGAATTATCTCCCATCTCAAGTATGTAATCTACCTAAACCTGTGTTCATGAAATCAATTCGCAAAGCTTTATTTGCAGCTTTAGAAGGCGAGGAGGATTATATCTACTATCCAAACTTAATTTATTTTTTGTATAACTTTTTGTAACAATTCACTGTTAATCTCTTCACTTGTTTAGTTTGCTTAGTTTATTAAGCTACCTATATTACCAATCAACTGTGTAACCATACTTTTCTCCGGATGCTAATGACTCTGTTTTATTTATAGCTTATTCCTGTCATTGTTCATAGTCTGTTATTTGAAGCTTACAAATTGTTTATTTTGTTCTTTTCTTTTTCTCCCTGCACAACTCGCCTCCACTAGCTTACGCTATATGCGAGTTGTACATGTTCTTTTAATTGTTTAATATTAATAAAATTTATTGTTGTTGTTGTTGTTGTTGCTGTTGCAATGCAGTGCAGTGCAGTTCAGTGCAGTAGAATTGTTATTGTTTTCTTTTTGCCATTAATAAATAGTAATAGTTACTACTAAAGCTGCTCCCGTTTTCTTTTATTTCTACTGATTGAAGACAATTGAACATTACTGTATGAACTAAGACCGTTGACATGCACGGTTGAATAACATCAAAAAATGGCTAATAAATACTGAACTGCCATACGCTGAGAATAAAAAAAATTCTCGGTTTTCATGTGACAAAGTCGTAATCCAAAATTAAAAAGTATCTTTCTTTCTGAGGTTTTAGTTGCATCAGATAAAAGATCCTATAGCTAGGAAATTGACGTTTGACAATGTTACAGCTTGACGGAGTTCTTCTTTTCGTTATAGAACACGTCTAAACTGCCAAGCATTTTCGTGGCGTGACATGAAATGACGGCAAGAAAAGGAAATAAGCATTTATTTCAATGTGTCGGAGCTCTAAAGTAAAAAAATTCATTTCAATAGGAAATCTCAACGGCAGATGTTTTTGTTACGTCATGGCCGCCATGTTTGTGCCCCTCTGAAGGGCACAAACATGGCGTCTCCATACAAAGCTCTATAAATTTGGGTGACACACTTCTGCGAATAATGTGCGAATGAAAAACAACAGAGACCTGATTCTTGGCGAGGCTCTTATATTGCAATCATTAACCATATCCCAGATTACTGAATCTATTCATTAAATGGTTACGATTTTTAGTTTTGATCACATTACAGGTGAAAAACGAGAATATCCAGAAGTTGCAGAAATTGAAAACTTTGTAAACCATAAACTTCTTGTATGTAACATTGCATATTTAGAACAAATTGTTTATCATCAGAGAGGTAAACTCTGATATGCCTCTCTATATATCAACAGAAAAATGCTGAAAAAATTCAAATGCCTTGAGCGGGATTCGAACCCACGGCACCCCGATCTCATGAAAGGTGTTCTAACCACTGAGCTACCGAGGCAACCACAATGGAGTGAGTCGAATATTAGCAACAAACGAACATCGATTGCCAGGCATTTGCAGAAGTAATTCCCGGCCCGTGAGGTTTGGGAGCAAATGTCTTGCAATCGATGTTCCTTTGTAACTTAAAATACTATGCTTCGTTAGTAAACAGCAGGCCTTGACGCGGTTTTCGTTTTTTTTGTTTTTTTTGTTTTGTTTTTGTTTTGTTTCTTCTTTTTACAAAAGTCGATTTTAAAGCCATCAATATACATGTATTTCGCAAATATTTTGCGAGGGAATTTTCCGAGACGATGAACACAAGGAAATAACAATTCTATCGACTCAGAGAACCTGACTTTCAGATAACAATTTGCTTTACGAAAACAAAATAAGCTGGAGAAGAACATTCACCGAATTACATTAATCTTTTACTACCTGCATAGCATGCATGAAAAAAACGGAAAACACCAAAATACTCTTCATTACCTTGAGATGAATGTTCTTCTTGGAACTGAACCTCCAATGCGGCGACAATCAATTAGCTCAATCGCAAATTGTAGACGGATATAAATCTATTCAATAGTAATTTAAGTATATGGAATTATTAGATTAATTTAAGTACATCGAATTATGAGGAGTGAACGGAAAAGCGTCATGTCTGCAGTCGAAGAACACCTTATCATCGATATCCATTTTTCGCTCCATTATCTGTCAAGTGGTCCCTTACGGGAGGTTAAAAAAAAGGACAATTTCAACTTTTTGCTCTAAAAGTGGTTGTGCGGTCGCTTACGAGTGGCGATCGCGTACAAGAGGTTCCAAGTATAGTGATTTGACTGGGAAACTTTTGGTAGTTTGGAAAACTGGTTGCTGAGGATAGAAGGTAGCTTACAAGAGGTGTTTGTAAGCAAAAGCAAACAGGTGCCACATTAGTAGGAATTCCCTTTGCGATCAGCGAGCGATCAACGTTAACGTTTATTAGAATTTAGTGGAAAATCTAGCACGGACCATCGCCGCATCTTGCATCGCATATTAGTTGAATGTCGTGCCCATCTTGCACTTACAATGTGGATTTCCCAACCCACTGCAAGACCCGCTGAGTAAATAACCCTGTTCAAGCTACAGTTCCCAAAAAAAGATATCTTAATCCTGTTACCCTGCAGTAACCGAGTCACGAAACGCCTGCAATCCTGCGTATACAATTCCTACGCTTTCGTCAATCTCAAGATCATATTCTAAAACACACGCCACATCAAATCCTATTTTCCATACTAAGATCGCTTGGGCCGATCTCATCTATAAAGCTGGCAGGCGTATAAAGGGGAGGGGGTGGGGGAGAAGAAAGAAAATTCGGGGAAAAGAAACTGGTTCCTAGAACTGTGACGAATTTTACGTCGGCAAAACAAAAGAGACTCCATGACAGAAAAACAGAACATTTCAAGGCCCTCGCTATTAGTGACCATTCATCAGCCATTGTTGATCATGTGAAAATCATTCATTCAAGAGCTTAAGCCCTCCCTTAATGTCACTGTCAGTAGTGATAAGTTGTTGCTTTATTAGCTATTACCTTCCTCTTCCCGATTTGTCTAAGAAGATCGAATGAGACTGTGCTCGCAGGGTACTCATGGGTGGTATCAAGCGTCTTGCATAGCAACATTGTTCATCAAAAACTCCCTATTACACCAGAGATTTTACATAAACTCCACGGACAGCTTGACCTCACTATCTCGTTAGATGCGCCATCGCCTTCTTCTCTCTCTCTCTGCAGTCTAATCTACTCATCGAGTCCGAGAACTCATTTGTGATCCCCTCAAACACTTGCGCATGTGTGATATTCGCGTTTATAACTGGAGCGTGATGCTCGTAATGCGCTGGTCAAAAACAACCCATTATCGTAATCGAACCCTGTTGGTAACTGTTTCAAAGATAGAACGTTTCAAACTCTGCCCCTATAGAGCAATTGTCCATGCCTTTAGATTGTTAGCCGCACATGACTCTGCTAAGCTCCGATGTGTACACACGCAGGGACCAAGTTAAGCCATTAACGTATACTACATTCACTACTACTGCCAGAAGTTGCTTGAGCAATGCGAGTTTGACAGCTTTAAGTACTCTAGACACTCTTTTCGTCGCGGAGGAGCCACCTTTGTGCTGTTCTGTAGAGTCCCCGGGCACTATATTAAGCTTCAAGGAGATTGGCTTTCTACTGCCGAAGAACGATACCCCGATACAGTGGAATCCCGCCTTTAGACCACCCCGTTAATACGACCACCTCGTTATTACGTCCACTTTATTCTAGCCCGAGAAAGACTCACTCAGTTATTTTCCTATTCAAAGAGCCCCTTTAGAGCAACCACCCCGTTAATACGACCAATTTTCCATGGTCCGAAGGTGATCGTTGTAACATTGTTTCACTGTACCTCTCTGCAGTATGAGATTATAGCTGTCAACATGATGGCAAGTCTATTACTCACTGATTTTCCTTCCACTTCTTTTACGGTGTCAGGCACTAAAGACTCACTTACCCCCAATCGAGTTGGTGTGTCGATTTAACGAGCGGTAATTAGCTCATTGATCAGACTGATTACCATCTCAAAAATAGTGCTACAGATCTGATCTGAGAAAGTTTCTAAAAATAAGTTTTAAATATAGCGGCGCAATGCTTTGAACCAACTCCCAAATGAAGCAAAACTAGCAGAATCGATATATTCATTTAATGAATGTATCAAAACGTAATTGGGGCATGCCATGCCACTTGTGTTGATCTTGTGCTTAGTTTATAATATGTACTTCGTTTATTATAGCTGAATTTTTGTAGTATTATTAATCATGTACTTAGTTTTTAATATGTGCTTAGTTGATAATGGTTAAATTTTTATAATTTTAGACCTACGATAGTATTAATCTCGTATTATTAGTTTTAGTCTCCTTTTATGTCTGTACAAACACGCCCTCCATAGAAAACAGCGGAGTGTTGTTGGAGCTGGCGTGTTTCCTTGATTTAAATAAAGTATACCTACCTACCTACCTACCTAGCGTTGGTTCGATTTCAGCCCCTTTCTCGAGTGCGGTTTACGTTCCTCCCCGAAAAGAGACGGGGGTGTGGGGGAGGCGGGCTCCTTTCCGAAGAGCGGCTGGTAGTCAAGCCTGTAATTGCTACTGCAGCGAGTGAACCTGAAGTACAGGAGCAAGGCAGCTCTCTAATCGACAGAAGATTACTTTATAGGGCCTTGCAATCACTTTTTCTTACTAGCGAGGAGCTGTGGTTATGGGCGAATGGAAGATTTAGGATGCGCAGTGGTACGGCGCAAGGAATTGTGGTTATGCGTAAATGGAAGATTTAGGATGCGCAGCGGAGTAGACTTCCTGGTGTACTTTATACTTATACTTTCAGGGAGGTGTTGTAAAGTTACGCATAGCGCAACAAAGCGTTAGAAGCAATTTCACAAGAAGATTTGATGACATATTACAGCCGGAAATATGATCAATGTATAAGCCTTTGCTGTTAAAGTAGCCATGCAAATATTCGTACTACGTGTCGCTTGGAGTAAAGAAAACTAGTCCGCGATTTCCGTTTTAAAACATGTAGGAGCACTAGTTCCTTTCAACAACAAGATAAGAATAGGATTCTGCTCTGATTACCTCCTAGTTCCGCAGGATTTACACTCTTTTTTTACATAAGCATGTTGTTTTTCCGGCCCAGGCTGAGTATTCTCATTTTTCCGTCGATGTTAGGCTGAAAATATTCTTGTAATATTCTTAATTTATAGCTTATGACATTTCCGTTTAGGAATTTATTGGGGGTATCAATTACGAATGTTTGGTATCTAGATCTGTATCGCGTTAAATTGTACACGAGCTCCATCGCTTTTCGTTGCAGTCAGGGAGGTCTAGTTTATGTCTTTTGTGCTGAATACTGTACATGTGTATTACATGTACCGTTCATCGAACTGTCATTAGCGTTGAACATTTTGCTATAGCCAGTGCAGGTTTTTTCGTTTTGTTGGCTAGTTTCGCCATTCAGAGGAATGAATGATTTTATAAGGTAAAGTTAAAAACAAAAAATTGTATAGTATTTACAATTTACAGATGTTTCAACACACAAAATTATATCTATCTTTTTCAAAATCGTCTGTTACAAATTATTAACCTCAGTGGTACATGCCTTTCATACGGCTGGCGTGCGGGAGATTTGAATTGACCAATCAGGATTCAGCAGGTGGGAAAAATGCTAGTGTCCTGAAGTGAAGTTAAGAAGTCAGGAAAGGCATTGAAATCAGGCAACTTTTCTCACTGGAGACGGCAATAACAATTTCAGAAACTAAAGTAGTTGGCAAAAAGTGAAAAATATAAGCCACTTTGTGTTTCTAAGCTTCTATTTTGGCGCCAAAAATGGGTTGCCGGCGCTCGGCGTCGCAACTCGCTCGTAGTTCGTCGAGTACCGGCAGGTAAGATAATAGTTGTGTTTTTTTTAACAAAACATGCTGTTCCTCGTCAAATTAAACCCGGAATACTCAAGTTAACTACTTGTGGAGGTCGAAGAAAGAGACGCACTATTTTTTATTTTATTTTTGTAGCTAAAAGGACGCAGAAGCAGCAATTTAGTGATAATTTAGCTGCGAAGAAAACGGCTGTTATCGTATCGTTTCGTTAGGACACCAAAATTTGACTGCAAATCGTACTGCGGGCTCAGCCGCCGTATGGAAGGTGTACGTGTTTGTCATAAATTAACATGGATTAACGAAGTTTACAAGCTAAATTTAGGTCAAACTTAGGTTTGAGAAAGGTGAATCAAAAACCTCCAGCACCGCAAACAATTTCATTTCACCGAACACCGTTGCGTGAAAAACAAAAACATCGCACCGTAGAGTTTGAGATCACCGCAACACCGCAAGTTGAGATTTTATTCACCGCATCAGCGCATCAAAAAACATCAACACCGCAAAACCGCAAATCTCCACTGATGTTCTTCTCCGTAAGTGTTCACCTATATCTGTAAAATTGCGGTTATGTTGTAATTAAGTTGTTTTTGCCAAAGCAAACTCTTATTATCCTCTGTATTTCGTATCACGTATAAAAGTTAGCTACCATTATGTATATAAGAGCCTTGATTCAAGCAATAAAGACTTATTTCAGTCTCAGGAAAGACTTCACTGCAGGGCTGCGAGACTTATTTTTAATTTGCCGAAAGACATGACATCTACTGATGTTCTACAACGGGCCCAATGGCAGACTCTGTGTATTTATTATAAATCAGACATTTTTATTTGTTTTCATAAAGCTTACTACGATAGGTTACCTGACACATTAATTGACCTGATTTTTAAGAAACGGGCCACAAACTACGTATTCAACCCGGATCGGACTTGCGCTTCTTTAATTGTTCCACGCTATAACACGCGTTACATGAAAGAGTCTGTCGCGTTTAGAGGCTCAGTCCTATGGAATGTAGTGACCAACAGCTGCACTACCTTGACAAACAACATTTCGTATCGTGACCTCAGATTGAAGCTAAAATCCCTAGTTAATTTAATGAATTTAGTTTTAAGATAACGTCTGTATCCACTTGTAATTTTAGAAAAGATGACTTTGTATACACTTATGTTTATATTCATATCTGATAGCATCGCTAACTTAAGTTCAATGTTCTTTTTGTATATACTCTTATTGTAAACGACCCCACAAGCTTATGCAGCTTTAATATTCATCGTTTTAAAATAAAGGCCATCATCATCATCACGATCATTCAGTTGATTGTGCAGCAGAGATGTGTCCTTTAGCTCCGTGTGTGAGCTCGCGATAAACGTAGAATTCGCCAAAGAATCAGAACAGTTTGAGGCTAATCTACTCTCTAATACATCACTCTATCCCTGTGCCCCTCAAAGAGTGAGTGAAAAAACTAATATTCCTAGCTATCACTTTTTGTTACTAACGTGTCGCTTGGAATATAGAAAACTAGTTCGTGCTTTCCGTTTTAAAACATGTAGGAATATTAGTTCTTTCACTCACTTCCTAAGGGGCACAGGGCTAGACTGATGTATCAGAGGGGGTAAAATATCAAATATTTATCTAAGCTAACGGAGTCAGACAGAAATTTCGGTGAATGGAAGGGCTCTTGTATTTTGCGCGAACTACCTATCAAATCTCACCGAACAACCTACCCCATAACAATTCAATTTAATTTCACTCGATAAAGCTTCAAATATGTATTATACAAAGCAATTATTCACCATACAGCTGGGTAGGTAACTGTTAGCATACATAATATAGTTCTCCCCTTCGGCAGCATTATTCCCGACCAATTAGGTATACTAGTTAGCGTTATAGTTTTCATAACACACCACCACCCGCTCAAAAGGAAGAAAGCTAATTATTCGCTCGAGGCGAACCTTGGTTGTTTTTAAGTTCATATAGTAATGTATTAGTCGCCGTTTTAACCTGAGGGAGACTTAAATGACGTCATGATTATAATATATCCTAGGTAGACGGCTTCAAGGAAAATGTTTGGTATAAAATGTCTACTGATCAAGGGGCAAGGCAGGACTACCTTTGGATATAATTTACTGCCTTCTTCCGATTTATTTTGAGTTTATGCAATATTATTGCGCAATTGTGAGAGTATGCAATATCATTACAGAATTTTATACACTCCTGCACCGGTCGTTTTGAAGCTTTGAGGATTTTACGAAACCTGAGCATCTCTCCCCGATGAGACATAATAGTTAACGAAGATAGTGAAAATTCGAGACAAAATTGGATTCGAGACAAGATGATATTTGAAATGTAGAGCGCCTCTGCTTCTTGTCAAACGCTTCTTAACGGCTCAAAACAGACCCAGGAACACAGATAAATAAAAGTGCGCATACTTTGTAAATGTTTATGTTATTGTTGATACAGTGTTCGAGTCCACTGTGCTTTGGGCGAGCGAGGAGATTTTCATAAATCTAAATCGAATGGGAGCTTTAAAGCTCCGTACAAGCCAAATTTAAGCTCGTTCTCGTTATCCGTTCGTTATTTCAGTCGCTGTGGTTTCTTGTTTGACTTTTCTCAGACTTCATCCCAATCTTCTTTAATCCGTGCTTATTTTATGGCAAGCACGTACCATTCTTTTAAGGTGGCCCCACAGGGTAATCGTTCATTGCGTTGCGCGCGCAAGTGTCATGATTTGAATGCCGTTTTTGCATTCTTCCTTTCCTCCAAGCTTATCACAAGTAGTAAGCTATGATTGAGTAGTGTTTTTCTATCATCTCTGTTAAAATTACCGGTTTTAGTCTTGAATTTTAGGTTCCCAAACAAATGTGTTCTTTTGCCTTTTTCTGGCTTTATTTGTGATAATTTCCTTTGGTGGAATCTTCCAAAATTTTCACAGCACATCGCGTCCAGCGAGATGAGAGTTTTAAACACGAAAAAGTAGAGTTTGTAAAGGCAGGTTTTTCGATTTTTGTAAATTTATGTCTTTTACCACTGCGAAAAAACTGGTCTTACAGACTAAATAAAACATTTACTACCATTCTGCCAAGATTCACAGACTTTCACCGAAGGAAACGCGAGAAAATTCACGGTCAGTTTAGCTTTTTGTGCTCATGTTAACGTAATAAAAAATCGAAAAACACTGGCGTTTCCTTCGAGCGCGCGCAGATTACTTGAGCTTTCGTCCTCAGCCCACGTGCGATCGTAAAACTATAGAGAGCTACCTTAACAAAATACAGACCAACAAGGAAACCAAAAGCGAGGACAGATCAATGGCTGATCCGCACTCATGAAAAAATGGTCCGTATTTGTCTGACTCGATAAAAGTTATTTGCCCAGGCGCATCATTTCTGCACTGTTTTGATGCGTTAATAAGACCCCAACAATTTGCGATGTTGCGGTTTTGAGGCAATGCTTGTGTTTTTCACGTTACGGCCAGTCGGTGAAATAAATTTAGCGACATTTAAGCTGTGGCTAAATGACCGGTAGCCGGTCAAGGTTTTCGAATCACTAAATGACCGGCGGTCTGATATTTTTCTCAAATTTTAGGAACCGAAGGGGCCCATCCAATTCAAACTATCAGACGCCGATTTAGGACTGTCAAGCAGCCTTAAATCGACAGCTGAACAGAGTCGGCCCATATTTTGAGGATCTCTATCACAAGCTAGATTTCGCATATAGGAAAGGACATGGCTGCGATACTGCCCTCCTCAGTTTAACGAAGCAGTGGAGGAAAAAATTGGATAACCGTAGAATTGTTGGGCTGGTGTCCAAGGACTTATCTATAGCATTCGACATGTTACCGCATAGTCTAATTATCCAGAAACTTGCTAATTACAGTGCAGACGAAACACGCACTTAGTCTAATTAAGGATTATTCAACAGATTGCAAGCAACTTGTAAAACTTGCAGGCACGTTTTCCCCTTGGCTGCTCGTCGAGAGATAAATTCCCCAGGGATCAATCCTGGGGCCTTTATTGTTCAACACATTCATAAACGATCTTCCATACGTCATTGATTTTACTACCTGTCCACTTATGCAGATGATACAAAGATTTTTTTATTCTCGGGACACGCCATAAATTCGGACTTTGGTAATATTATAAATGGTATCAGGAAAGTGAAATGAGAAGAAATCACGATAAGTATAAAGCTATGGTAATGATAAAAACGTCACGAGACCCTGTTTTCAAGTGCGAAGGTACAGGTATTCCTCTGCTAGAGGAGGTGGAGCTTTTGGGTATTACGGTCGATAATAAATTGAAATTTGAAGGTCAAATTAAGAAAATATGTCGCAAAGTGAGCCAGCAAATCGCAGTTTTGAAAAGGATTAAGAAGTTCCTGCCTTTAAGCTGCGGGAAAATCTATATAGAGCGTTCATTGCTCTACATTTTAATTATTGTGCCCAAGACTTGGCATTTCTGTAGTAATCGTTTAACAGGAAAACTCGAAAAACTGAACGAGCAGGCACTCCGCTTCGTTTCTTAGTACTTATACTTATGAGACACTAGTTGTTAAAAATGGACAAAGCACATTAGCAAACCAAAGATCTAGACTTGCAAAAATTTTCAGTACAATGTTTCCAGCAATTGGAAATGGAAACGTACCTTCAAGTATTTCATGCCGAGTTATTGACTGCAAGTAATTCTAATTATGATTTACGTGGTGATGCTGTTTTAAAATTACCTAAAGTTAATTCAACAAAGTATGGGATTAAATCGTGGATTTACCAAGCTGCCCGACTATGGAACACTATTCCTAAGAATTTGAGAATTGTTGATACCTACCGCAGCTTTAAACGAGGACTTAAGGAGCTCGACCTTGTAGGTATAATGCAGTGCCTCATATTCGTATTTAATGTAGTTTTCTCAGTAGTATAGAAGTAACATAGTTTTATAATTTGTAGTTTTTATATACTGTATCATTTTAAACAATTTTATGCAGTTGTACATTTACAGACCCTTATTTGTAATTTTATCTTACCGGTAGTTTTCTTAGTAAATAAGTTTCAATAGTTTTACCATTTTTAAAGTTTTTTTTCACATACTTTCGTTTTCTTTCCGTGACTGACCTGTAAACTACCTTTACAGCTAGGTGTTAATCACGTTAATAAAGTATGTGTGTATGTTGTATGCATGTATAGGTGTATCTATGTATGTATGTAAGCGATCCATAAGAGCTGTATCGATCTCAAGTCCAACACTTTTGGGTCGCCTGCCGGTCACGATTTTCTAATTACTAAATGACCGGCAGTCCGATATTTTTCTCAAACGGAGCCATTACAACTGATTTAAACTATCAGATGTGATGTCTAAAAGAACTGCCAAGCGTTCCAGATGAACTGTATAGAGTCTATCTCACTTAAATTTGAGATAGTTTGAATTGGATGGGTTCCTATTTGAGAAAAATATCAGACTGCCAGTCAATTAGTGATTTGAAAAGCTTGACCGGCTGCCGGTCATTTAGCCACTGCGATAAATTTATTTGCAATGCTGTTGTTTTTTTGTTTGACCTTTCTCAGACCGAAATTTAGCATCCAAACTTCGTTAATCCGTGCTTATTTTTGAGAAGCACGTACCATTGACATAAGCAAAATACAGACCAACACTGTCTAGAGTCCAGCCTTCGAGAGACACTTGGAAACCACCGAATAGCGAGGACAGGTCAAGGGTTGATCCGCACTGATAACAAAATTATTTTCCCTGGCGCACAGGCGGTGTTGGACACGGTTCATGTGACAGTATTTGACCAATTGTCACGGAACAGATTTTGTTTTACAATAGCGTAAACTTTAATAGATATCCTCGTCAGGCTTAGATAGATATTCTAAATCTTCCCAAAGGCTTCAAGATGCTACAAGTTTTAACCAGTGAAGTTGTCACAGCTTACCAGAACAATGAATTCTCTTACTCCTATTCTTTTTTTCTTTTGGCATAAGTTGAACTCATATTTATGTCAGAAACCTAATTTAATAAAACTAGTAAATCAAATATCTTTGTTATGCATAAAAGGCGATTTCAGCTGTTCGCGTTGCCCAAAATAGGATATTTTATCATCATATCTCGGTATGTTTACTTGTGCAAAAATTCCTTTTCCAAGAGATCTTTCTCTGTAAAAGAATGCTTGAAAAAAGAAAGTAAGCAGAGAGAAATCTAACTATGAACTAGGTGATATAAAGTTTTAAACTGAAAGAGCATGGAAATTGGGTTGAAACTCACGGATTGAGAACGAAGGACCTCGAAGGTGTAAGAAATGTAGAGGTCAGCATTTATCATGCATTACTACCCTTAAGGACATTGTTTCTCAGGAGGCAAGCCAGCTGTGATCACATTTTCGGATGCTAATGTTTGTTTCCTAAATGAAAGTAACGTAAATGCCAACGGAAATATAGTGCGTTGAAGTTTGGTTGTTTATCCTGATTCACACATTAAAAGTAAACCTCAATAAAGATGGAAGAAATACGTGTTTGTGTAATATGTCAGGCCAACTCGTTTCTGAGAGTTTAGCCATAAGATTACAGTTAAAGGTAGCTAGGTCGTCCAAAGACATTTTGAAACGTTAACTAAAGGAAAGAAATCAACATTCATATGAACCGTGCTAACATTGGTTCTGGTGCTGTAAAATCCTTTGGAAGCCAAAACAGACGGAAACAGATAAAGAAAAGCTGTTGAACTACAGTCAGCTACGATAAACACGCGAAACTCTCATTATCGAGATAAGAGTATATGTAGCCTGCTTGCAGCCGGACGTGTCACATAATTCCGCGTATACCGGCGCTTTAGACTGTCTGCGCCGGACGAAGACTCAAGTATACGGAGTAAATACTATCGATTATCTAAAAGTAAATAAACCACAAACGAGTTGGTTCAAAAAGATCCAGGAACACATGTAAAGAAAAGTGCACATATTTTGTAAAAGTTTATGTTATTGCTGATACAGTGTTCGAGTCCATTGTGCTTTGGGTGAGCGAGAAGATTTCCATGAATGTAAGTTGAATGGGAGTTTTAAAACTGCCCACAGGCCAAAATTTGAGCTCGTTCTCGTTAAGTTATTCGTTCGTTTTTTGAGTTTCTGTGGTTTCTTATTTGACTTTTCTCAGACATACATTTAGTATATCCAATATTCGTTAATCCGTGCTTTTTATGGCAAGCAAGTACCATTCTTTTTTTTTTTTTTTAACAAAATACATACCAACACGGAAACCATAAGAGAGAACAGATCAAGGGTTGATCGGCGCACTGATGGAAAAAAATTGTCCGTTATTTGTCTGACTCGACAAAAGCACTTCTGCACTGTTTTGAATAAAATCTCAACTTGAGGTATTGAAGTGTTATGCCTTTTTTTGTTTTTTACACTCTACGGCGTGTTCGTTAAGAAAAATTGCTTTGCAGTGCTATGCTTTCTTGTTTGACCTTTCCCAGAATTAAATTTAGCATCCAAACTTCGTTAATCTGTGTTAATTTATGAGAAGCACGTACCACTGAAGAAGAAACGAAAAGTAGTTTTCAAGCCCGCTGTAAAGCGCGAAATATATAACATCTCCGTAGCTATTTTTAGGATTAGAATTTCAGAATAGGTTAGTTATTTATTTGAATTAGTATTCCTTTTTTCATGATATTATTGTAACTTTTATTGGTAGTTTTATTCGATTTCCAATTATTGTAAATTAAATCGGAAGAGCCACTGGCTGGAGATTTAGGCCCTGTCCACACGTATACGGATATTTTCGAATCCGCAACTTTTTCGTTGCGGATTCAAAAATTTCTCCGTCCACACGTAGCGTATTTAAATCGTATTCGCCCGTCCACACGTATCCGATG
>Ga0126343_10000418_pt1:0-15000 | contig 16001 bp, 11 predicted proteins | sample Cyp2metagenome_FD_92531 | JGI IMG/M metagenome (GOLD analysis project Ga0126343, IMG submission 92531) | Coral microbial communities from Lord Howe Island, Old Settlement Bay, Australia - Cyphastrea 2 metagenome | ecosystem: Host-associated > Invertebrates > Cnidaria > Coral ...
ATTGAGATCTTGTAAATGAAAGGGTTAATGTGAATTTTAGAGTCCTGGAAAATTCAATCTGAGGTCTGGAAAAGTCCTGGAAAAGTCCTGGAAATTTGTTTCTGAAAAAGGGTGCGAACCCTGATATTTGTAGAGCATGGCATAATTCTTGAATGATATACTAATATTACCGTAAACAAGCCAATGAAAACTCAAATTGTATTATGCAATGATCCAGTTTTGAATAAAAGTTATTGTATATATGGTTTAACATCAAATAAATGTATGGTCAGTGATGTTAATTTAAAAGAAAAGCTAAAGAAATCGTCAAAACGTCCAAGGATAATAAGCTTACTTTTCGAACACTGTGATTGTGATTTCTAAGTACAGTAAACAAATGCAGATCAACTCTAGTATGGTAATTTATTTCACTTTTGAATATCTAATTTGGACAAAGAGAAATGGTCTTAGTTCATATTCAAAATGATGCGAAGTAACGTACTCACTCAAAAGGGTAACAATATATTCCGCAAATCGACGGCTTAACACTGAGTCAACTAATTGTTGATGACCTCTTCGGTGACTTGCATTCATAAACAAATAATTCCATTGACTCCATCCAAATGTAAAGCGGTGAAATATATTACCCTCTTGTTTCCGAAAGTCTTGAGAAGGCGTCTGTGATTTATATTGTTCTCAAACTCAAGCAGTACTGTCTTTCAATTTGTGGTCGTGCGAAGAAGCGTACTTAATCAGATGGGTGAAAACATACCTCGCAAATCGACGGCTTTGTTACATGGCACGAATTTAAGGAACTCTTCGATAACTATTTGATTTGGGTCATATTAGATTAACTCACTAAATATTCCATTCGTCCATGAATTTCCCGTGTCATCGATAGAACTGATTATGACGGGAAACATTCCCCGATACTCTCGGCTTTCAGTAATTCGGTTTGCTTGTAGGCGAAGATTTTCCGATTCCAATTCTTGTATGTTCGTTTTTTGGGCTATTATTGTGTGTTCGTTTTGGGGGAATAAGATATATCAAGAGTGTATAAACAATTATTAAGGGAACGTTTAAGGGACTTGTCGTAAAAATTATCAAAGGGTTAACAAACCACCAAAGGAAAAATAAATATGTTCTTTTGAGAAAAGTTCAGAGCTCCGTTCTACGATAATTGAACCGACCGCCGAGTGTTAAACGAAACGAAAACATCGGAAAGGATGCTAATAGCTTTTGAAGGAAACTCGATTGTGTGGTTTATCTACTTTTAGATAATTGATAATTAATATTTCTTCAATCTTTGCTGAGGTTTACTTTAGCCTGTGAATCAGGCCAAACAACCGAACTTCAACGAACCCTATTTCCTTTGGCATTTACGTTTCTTTCAGTTAGGAAGTTAACATTAGCTAACCTTATATACGAAAACGTGATTTCAGAAATTTACTTTAGGGTGTGTCGGGGTCACACTTTAATGCATTATAAGAAGTTTTCTAAAAATCATTAAAATCTTGCTGACCTCTACATTCCTAACACTTTCGGGGTCCTTTATTCTCGATAGGTGAGTTTAAACTCAAATTTTATGCTCTTTCAGTCTAAAACTTAATTTACTTTGCATCATGACCTACACCAAGATCATAGTTAGCTTTCTCTCTGTTAACTATCTTTTTTTGAGCACTCCTTTGCATAGAAATCTCTCGGAATAGGAATTTTTGTACAAGTAAACATACTGAGATACCATGATGTAATCTCTTATTTTGTGCAACTCGAACAGCTGGAATCACCTTTTATGCAAAACAAAGATATTTGATTTAGTTAGTCTTATTAAATTAGGTTTCTCTGACATAAATATGAGCGCAACTTATGCCAGAGAGAGGAGAAAGGAATTAGAACAAAAGACTCGCTGTTCTGGTAAGCTGTGTCAACCTCACTGGTCAAAACTTGCAACACCTTGAAACCTTTAACCCATTGACACCTGGAACTTTTTGCCAAAATTGTTTTTTTTTTTTGACATTTTGGTGGTTTAGAAGCTGGATCGCGGCCAATTTAGCTTCAGTCTAAAGGAAAACGCATTGGTAACACGACAGCTAACCGTTCTTGCCACTAGAATTGCGTTCAAGTCATTTTGGCCCAGGCATGCGTAGAAATCAAAATTTTGAGAACGTGACCTATGGCTTTAGGCTTTTCGACTTTTGAATTTTTTTTTCCCCCTTTCCTTTTTCCCTTGGTTTTTTTTTTGCTGCTGTGATTGGCCATCTCTTGGGCTTGCTTGGGGTTAAAAAAGGTTTCTCCTGCAGAAGTTGAGTATAGATGATGCCAATTTTGGTCAAAAGTGATGACGTCAGAAGTGGAAGAAAGGCCTAGGCTCGTCACGGGCTGTTACGGGCGGCACAGGAGTCAATGGGTTAAGAAGACTCAGAAAACCTCTGTAAGCCTGACGAGGATATCCAATTAAGTCTACGCTTTTGTGAAACAAAATCTGCTCCGTGACAGCTTTACGGTCAACTGATCGTTGAATAACCTCTTCGATCCACGACTTACATTTGTAAACAATTAATTCCACAAGCTAACTCCATCCAAATGTAGAACGATGAAATATATTACCCTCTTGTTCCCGAAAGTCTTGAGAAGATGTCTGTGATTTGTATTATTTTCATACTCAAGCGGTACTGTCTTTGAATTTGTGGTCACCGATGGAAACATTTTAAACTACTGACGGTAAGCATGCAGTGATTATTGGCTTTTAAAAGAACAACGCCAGGCTCCAGTAGAACCTGCAATGGACACATGCCAAGTCTGTCCTAGCTTTCGCGAGGAACTTTACACCCCTTGTCTCGGTTTGTCGACTTCCATGAACGCTTGAAAGCGAAGCAACAATTGCAAGCGGTTTTGTTATTTGTACTAGGTATGAAGCTAGATTCTGGACATGTGAAAGAATTGATAAGATAGAGAACTCAAGGCCATGCTCAAAATGGAAAACGACTTGGCTTTCAAAACTTGTTTAATAGTCTATTTCAACGGAATTTGGTAATTTGCATATTTCTTTGAAATAAAGGGATATTTTGCCAGAAAAACTATCCTGTAGGTTGTTTTTTATGCCCTAGCCTATCTACCATAAAATATATGAGCGGAATCGAATTCTAGACCCTTGCCGAGAAATTACGAATTTGTCCGATTTGTACAGGCTGGCACTCTTAACGGGTTACCATATCAGACAGCCACGCTGGTACGAGAAGATTAAGGTGAGTCGATCGGATTTTTGATTTTCCGTTGGATTGATAATGGTAATGCTCTAGTCGCTCAAAGTTGAATGGTATCGTTACTCAAAAATCCGATCGAGCCACCTTAAACTCGAACGACATCACACAGCCAGGCAAGACGTAATCACTGAAACAATTCAGAGACTGGGGATGTGTGGATAACCTTTTAAAGGGTTAACTCTTTTAAAGACAGCACGTTCATTTACACGATGGAAAGGAAATCACTGCAGAGAATCATTTCGAATTCACATGATCATCAGCACTGAACAAGCCAAGCAATCATTGGAACTCTTCACGGACGAAAGCAGATCTAGATAACCGTTTCAAGTGGTAACTTTCCAGCAAGTTCTTACAATACCCAGGTAGCAAAACAAACTATTGTATCCTTTAGGAAGGCTAATCGGGAGTATGCAACAACAAATACGCTCTAACCAGCAAATGGGATATTCTAAAACGCTACATTTTTGGCAATAATCAGCCACTTTAATGAAATTTTAATTGACCAAGTGCGGTCAAAAACGAACTAAGGCTGACAAGATTTCTAAAGAAGTTTAATTTTGAAAAAAAATTTAAGTCACTTAATGTGGTAAAATTAAACTCAACTTGAGAGCACGATTTCCTCCAAAGGTAACGCAGGTAAGAAACAAAGCCTGCGCTAAACATGTCAAGGTACATGGAAATTGCCATGTATCCTGCTGTATTACTCCTGTTAAGCTACATGGAAATTACCTTCACTCTCAACAATAAATTTCCACGTACCCTCCTGCATTACTCTGTACTGACCATAAAGGATTTCATTCACAGTGTCTTGCTTTTTTTGGCCACGTGCAAAATCTCCCTCAAATGGAAGGAAACCTGAAAATAATGGTTTACTGAGATAGAAAAACATCAAAGAGATAATAATAAGCTATACAAGATGGTCAAGAATGGCGAAGATTGACACTGATTGCAAACGACGAATTTGAAAAATTTGGGCTCAACTTTTCAAAATGAGCAAACCGTGACTGAGCTCCTTTAAGATGATAAATAACATGTATGAGGAATGTTAAATTGTTCCCTGTTATGAATAAACGCAACAGATAGCCCTTAATTAAACCATAGTTTATAGGGGGGAATGGTTATGAAACTCGTCAAAGTTTGTATGTTATTGTTCTGTTTTTTGGCCTTGACCCTGCACAAAACACAAGAGCTGTTTACTACTGATCGATGAACTAACCAATAGAAAGGTGTTGGTTACGTAATTCATGCAAAGTGTATGAGGGCAAAACGTAAATCTTGGCATCTTTGTTTGCTCTTTTGATGTTTGCCGGGCTTCATAACCAGCCCCCTCTATCAACTATGATTAAACGAAATTTACTCAGTGAGACGATTCAAATGTCTCGAAAATGTATGATATCATACAAAATGTATTGTATGATACACAGCACTCTCTCACGTTCCTAGCAAGACAGCTCTGTTTGGAAGATTCATGGACCAAGAAATTAAAGAAACAACACATGTCAATACATTTGTAAAGAATGTTCTGAAGTCTTTTAACGTTTTGAAGAGTTCAATCTTTAGTCTGTTGTTTGGTTCGTGTTCACTGTCTTTATCTCTGGCTGCATGTAGATTTCAGCATTCAGCGTCAAAATATTTGTAAACTGCTTACTCAGAATACGCCATCTCCTTTATATATTTACATGCAATCGGTCTCAAAACCTTTTCTTCACGTCAAGGTATTTTTAAGCTTTATGAAGGGAATGATTAGGCTTACAATGCCACGTCTTCGTTTTCGAAAATTACAAAAATGGCTCACTGTTAGATACTGAACCGAGTACTCTCCTCCGATGAGAAGGTTACTTGAAACTTGAAAAGTAATCGTGCGTAATTGCAAATTATGACGCACGCGTGCGGCATAATTGCAAAGCGGCAGACGAGATGACATTCGGAAATGAACAATAACCTGAACAATAACGCTCGCAAAATGCCAGTGAGATACTGATACTGCGGTTTAATAGAATCACGTATTGCAAATACGCCAGTAGGGCAAAGAACGATTAGAACTGTAGCTACGAGGAAGGAGATCTGCTCTAGTTTGATTTTTACGATGACGCCTATGCAGAGGTACTGCCGACTTTAGGACACAAAACATCTGTGTGCTAAAGAGCGAAACGAGCCACACTAAATGTACGAATATATAGATTATTCCTCGTTCTTTCATCCACTGCCGCGCCAAAAAGCTAAACGAGCCACTAAATATATACACCTCTAAAAGTGGCCCTGTATTGCGCAGTTGACAGTAATGTTTCTACTGCGTACTTGCAATGGCCATTTTAACAGTACTACTCGATTGATTTTAAGTACTAGTCGCTGCGCTGTAGATCAATTAAAAAAATCATAGTCATAGTTAAGGTGAAAACAGTTTCCAGTACTTTGCAAGACGTAGAGTTTGATGTGTCATTATTACCACTCGTTATCACTTGATGCTACAATCATGGTATTAAAAAACTGACCAATCACCGATGAACACGTCGGTATCAATTTCGTGGCATAATAGGTTACCATAGCAACACTATGACCTGCTAAAAACACCCTTAATTTCAGCTTTAGGCGCTTGTATTTCAAAAACGGCGCGGTGAAATGTTTCCTTAACATCGAATTTTAATAAGCAGGATAAGACGCGACTTTTGGCAAAGTTTAAAAAAATCCTGTACATGAGGTTCAGAGCCACCTTACATTTTCGAAAATTTCAGGTGCCTCTGAATCCCATGCACAGAAGTTTTTTAAACTTAGCCAAAAGTTGCGTCTTGTCATGCTTATTAAATGTTAGTAATATAAGAAAATTTCACCGTGCCGTTTTTGAAATATAAGCTCTGAAAGCTGAAATTAAGGGTGTTTTTAGCAGGTCATAGTGTTGCTATGGTAACCTTTTGTGTCACGAAGTTGATACTAACGTGTTCATCGGTGATTGGGCAGTTTTTTGATACCATGGTTGTAGCATCAAGTGATAGACTGGTAATAAGGAACCATCAAAATCTACGTCTTGGAAACGGTACTAGAAACTGTTATGAGCCACCTTAAATTGTAATGCCTGTAGTCTCCTTCGTAGCCCTAAAAGGCTCCGAAGGTGACGATATCGCTTCTTGAGCTCTGGTCAGAAGGTCGTCCAAAGGAAGTGGCACCCGGGGAAAGGTATCTTCCAGTTCGTTTTTTTTTTTTTTTCGGGGCGAATTTGAACTTTTTCCGACAGAACTATGGCTTTACCACATTTTTGAAATGGCAACTTACGAAACTATTTGATGGCGAATAGAACATTAAATTAAATGATACTTAAACCAAAATAATGGTCAAGATCTAAAGGACTATAGTAAGTGTTGTATAAGCATCAGTGTTGATGTACTTTGTTTCTTTAATTTTCAGGTCTATGTCTCGTTCAAAGACAGCTCGAGGAGAGTGCTACTGCTCTCATAAGGATGTGTCTTTCCTTAAACTTTGGTTAATTAAACTATTTCGTTTTTAAAGTAATTTTCAAGTTGCAGTTACAGATTTTTTATCGCCCAAGATTTATATGAGCAATTGATTTTAAGATGTCAGAATGCTTGTTTATGTGTATTACAAGGTACACGGAAATTTCCATATACGGTTTGCTATGTGTCTAGTCATAAGGTAGTTTGAAATTTCCACGTACCTAGCCTTGCCCCTTATGTTTTGTAAAAAGTACATGGTAATGTCCATGTACCTTGCCAGATGTTTGGTAAAAGAGATAAATATCGACAGAGATTACCTCAGGTACCGATAAATTTGCCAATCGTTTTCAAAATCGGCAAAATTAGCAAACTTCGCGTTGTTTCATCCCAAGAGAAAGCTGCCTCTTACATCCTTTTGGCCAAAAAGGAACATTTAGGCGTACTTTTTACCATATTTGTCACCTCCTTTGCATAAAACTCCTCTTTTAAGCTGATTCTTGCAACTAGATCTTGGCAAACATCCTAACTCTTCGTGACATTTTTACCAGAGCTGTTTTCAATGCTTCGGTCCTGGTTTTTAGTAATTTACCCATTTCTTACCAGCTGCCATTTTCGATAATTTAAGCCGAGTTCCCAGTTATCTGCGCTAGAAATTGCGTTTTCATATCCCATTTGTTTTCACAACCTGTTAATTAACCTTTTAAAGGGTTAAGTTTTACCAGACGTTACTAATCGAACCATTCGGTAGTCGAACTCAATCGAACTTAATTAAACGATTGGGTTCAATTAGTTCGATAGTCGAACAAAATCAATCCCGAAAATTTGTGTGATAGAGTTCGATTGCGTTCATTTTCCGAACTAATCGAACCCGATCGAGCTTAATCGAAGCCATCTTCGAACCCACCATCTTCAAATCGAATCTAATCGAACCCAATCGTACTAATCGAACTTGATTGTGCCCAGTCAAACTCATTCGAACGTTTGATTGGTTTCGATTGATCAATTTTTTTTTTTTTTGTGAGAGTTCGAACGTGTTCGATTACCGAGCTCAATCAAACCCAATCGCGTGATTGCGTTCGATTAAGTTCCATTGAATTCGATTTAGTTCGATTACCTAGTGACGTCGGGTTTTCAGAGACAGCACGTTCATTTACTTTAACTGCAGAGAATCATTTCGAATTCACATGATCATCAGTACTGAACCAGCCAAGCAATCACTGGAACTCTTCAGATCTAGATAATTGTTTCAAGTGGTAACTTTCCACTGAGCAACTTCTTACAATTTTATTCGCGATCATTTCATTCAATAATTTCATTTCATTTGTTGAGTATCTATTGGCGTGCACAAACATAGTAAAGGTTGAAACACAGTTCTCAATATTTCAGTAGAGCAATTCTTATTTCCCACACTGTATACTTAATAGCAAGTTTTAATAAGTCGTCATATTGGGTCACGATTATACCCTAGAACGCCAATAGGGAGGATGTGTAATTGATTTTTATACATTGTTTCTTCGCGGTTTGCCTGTATAAACGTATTTATAATCCTGAAATATCGGTAGAATATATCGCAGCTGTCAAGATAGAAGTAAGGCCTCAGTTCAGAGTTTCAATAAGTGTAAATGTTTACCTTCTTCACGGTCCTCGATCGCGGAAATTGTCTTCTGAGGAAACTCAATGCAAAGCAGTACACGATCACGGATGAGCTTCAATGTTACCAAAACATTTTTCACCATGATAAAAACAGCAATTATCAAAATGCAAGCGACCGTCGTTTCCATCCTGAGTCCAGGCTACGATTTTTTTCGTGTCACTCGCGTTTGCAAATTCTTCTTCTGATCAGCAACGCGGGACTGAGGAGCCTCAACTAATTTATCTCAAATTCAATATCATGGTGACTGGGAGCGACTATTAAATGTCATTCAAAGAAGAGACTGGCAGTTCAAAGTTCTGTAATACAACAAAATATATAGGTTATAAAGGAAATGCAACATGTAGAAGTTTTGCGGTGTTTCACAATGTTCATATTAATTGTTACTGTATTTTGCGAAACGAAACGAAACGAAACCAGGCGAAACTGACGAAACCAAACGCCGAGTAACTGAGACCCGTAATGTATTTAGCGAAATGAGCTTTTTGAAAACTCTAGCGATATGTAACTTTTTTTTTTTATTCTTAAACTTTTTTCGTAGATAAAACTCGATGCAGTTATGATTTGTGAATACAGAGTTTGAGCAAAAAGGTCAGAGGTAGCCCATTTCGCAAATTACAGATATGCAAATCTCTGTTTATACCTCAAAAGTTAAAGGGAAAAATACCTATGCACGAAGAAATTTTTCGGTTAATGCCTTTCGATCATGGTGAAATGGAGCGAGTGCCTTGTTAGAGTCTTCAAATCTTCTAGGATAAAAGAGTTCACCCACCTAATTTATAAAGGTTAAGTTTATCGTGACAAGCAAGTAAGACTGACAGCTATGAGAGTAAGATCGATCTGTAGTACCGTAGACAGCCGAAGCGCGAAACCTGCTGAAACGTGAGTAGAGTAACTGAACTATGTGCCTACGTATAAAGAAAAATACGTGTGGAATGACCTTGTTGTTGAGAAATTAACCAGATGATCACAAGACTAACACAAGACATACTAAAAATAACATATGACTAAACTTCGGTTCTGTATCTTTTAAATGCTCTAGATCTTAACGGCTTGAAACGCGGTGATTTCCGTTAAATATACTATTTCAAAGTATATATTGAGATTTATCAATTGCCACTTCCTTCTGGCCAAGAGTACCATTTCTTGTACTACTGACATCAAAATGACCGAGTAACGAATTTGTTCATGCTTACCCTGCGTATATCGAGTTATGGATGCACGCAGGAAGTTTGGAGAGCACGAAACAAAGAAGCGTAAGAGTTGCTCGAGGCGATAGCCGAGACTAACCGGCTAGCTTCTTGAGTGCTCTCTAAACTTCCCAAGTGCATCCATAACTCGATCGATATACGCACAGCTAAAGGCCGAGACACACGATGTGACAAATCGCTGCGACACATCGCGGCAACAAGTCGCCTCGACTGCACTGCTGCTGCGACAAGTCGTTACGATAAGACACTTGTTCGGTGCACGCAATCGATTTTTTGGAAGAGAGGAAATGTAAACTAGTTTAAATTTAACAAGGTGGGGAACTCATTGATGCCCCCTCATTGGTTGATTTAAATTTTGTCGCAGCGACTTGTCGCAGATGCGTACACACGCTGCGGCAAGGCTGCTTGCGCTTATTTTGTCGCTGAGATATGTCGCACGAATTCAAACCAGTTTAAACACAGTTAATGAAGCGGAATGGTTAGGCCGGAAGCCCGACAAACATCAAAGGATCAAACAATGATGCCAAGACTTGGGTTGGAAGGTCCATAATCGTCCACAATCTTTTGCCAGTTTGCGCTCATACAGTATGCATGAGTTACGTAACCAACACGTTTCTATTGGTTAGATCCTCAGTACGGAGTAAACAACTACTGCGTTTTGTGCAGGGTTAAGGCCTAAAAAAGCGAAAACAAAAACAAACAAAAAAGAACTTTGTCGGGTTATATAACCACTCCCCTAACAATGATTAAAGCAAGATAATAAAGATATTTGTCTGTAGTTATTAGGATCCTTGTTATCACCAGATTCAAAAATTGGTATAACTTTTGCCATTTTGAACTTAGAAGGAAACGACCAAGGTCAATAGATTTGTTACGGATTTTTGTCAAGACGTCACTCACATTGGAGCTTTCACCTGTGACGGCGTTGATGTTCTGTACGTGCTCACTCACGTCGGAGTCTTGTAAACAACTGAACCATAAAAAGATACATGTGGAGTGACCTTGTTGATCACAATATTAATAACATATAGAGGTAATAAATAGATTTAGCTTCTCAACATCTGTACTTGTACGTGTTCTTTCGATTTGACTAGAAACGCTCATTTCCGTTAAAGATATTACTGCGTGCTAATCGCGTAATGCTTAAAAAATTTGCGACCTGTGCATCTATGTGTCTATCGCGGACTCCCTCCTCCGAAAAAAAGGTGGGTGTGTCTGTAACTTTGTGTGTAAGCTCGACCACAAGGGTCACAACGTGTAATCACTTGAGCTAAAGTCATACATGTATTTGTTAAGAATGGCCGTCTGAACAAAATTTCCCGAAAGGTTGAAAATTAAAATAAATTAAAGTAAATTACAACCACCTCAAACTTGGCCAGATTAAAAGTCGGGTTCAGGTCGGGTGGAGCAATTCGTAAAAAAGTACTCTAACATTGAAGCAGATTTCTTTTCAGGGCGTGTGTACAAATCATGACTTGAATATTACGCACTAATAAACAACTAGATATTTTTAAACGGCCAGTACGCCGGTCTGTTGAAAAGACAACACATTGCTCATAAAATAAAACGAAATTGACAATTCGGCTGCAAGCGTAATGTTTTCTGGACTTAATATTTTTTTTTCTGCTCGTTTGCCTATTTCGACGATTATTTAAATGCATTCAGTTGCTGGCTTGGCCCTACACAGTTGAACCGTGACACAAATAAGGACTAATAAGAAAATTGTAAATGTTAACAAGTGTGCGATGTATATAGTCTATGAGGACTCCCAAAAATTTTACACATTCTTTACATTCCACATACGTCAACGTATTTGTTTGGTGATCAAGAATACAAATCGTCGGGACAAAGGAAAGACGTTTCTGATAGAGGCGGAAGATAACAAAATTTGATTTGTTTTGGTTAAGTGTTAATTTGTTCGATGTTAACCACTGAAATACATTGTTCAATTCAAAATTATGGCGTCGTCGGCAAAACAGATAAAAGTTAAGTTTGTTTGAGCTGGAGTATATACATGTATCATTAACGTACAAAAGAAAAAGTAAAGGTTCAAGTACAGAGCTTTTGGGGAACCCCATACGTAACAACAGACTTGTTGGACAGCCTTTGATCGTTATCTGTAATTTCTGTTCTATCTTGTAAATGAGATCTAAACCAAACATTGATAATCCCCCGAAAACCGTGAAAGTCCAGTTTATGAATAAGGATACTGTAATCAACTGTATCAAAAGCTTTTTCCAAGTCAATGAAAACACCACAAGAAAAGGCCCCTGCATCCATATTTGATTGAATTCTACTGACAATGTCAAGTATCGCGTGTTCCGTTGAATGCCCTTGCCTAAAGCTATAATGTGACGTACATAGGATGTTTTTCCTTCGATAAAGGATTTCATTCTCTTGTAAACACGTTTTTCAAACATTCTATGAAAGCAAGATTATATAGATATTTGTCTGTAGTTATTAGGATCCGTGTTATCATCAGATTTAAAAAATTGGTATAACTTTTGCCATTTTAAACTTAGAAGGAAACGTACAAAGGAGGATTATGCAGGTATCCCAACACGCTTTGAGCGTAATTATCGATTAAGTGGTGTCAAATTTTCCTTGAGAGCGAGCGCAAGTGGCTGAAAAATTCACATATTCAGAAGTCGTTTTCTGCGTATTCACGACGAGTAAAGGTGAGTTAAATCGCTTTTTAGATTCACTTTACATTAATGCTTCGTTAGTAAGTATTAGATTTAGGTTTGTTTGTTTGTCTATTGAAAAAAGTATGTTTCTGTTTCGAGCTGTATGCGTGACTTATTCGCTTTGTTTCTTTGTTGAGGTTGACCTCTTGTCTTATTCTGGCTCGTATGCGTTTAATGTTGGGTACATTAGCATATAATTAAGCCTGATAGTACTCAGAGGGTGTATTTATCAGATGAAGTACAAAGTCCCCTTAAGTCCCCACGATTTATACGGATTTATGTCCGTTAATTGTTTGCGAAAATTGGCGCCAAAACGTAGCAGAAATTCGTCTCCGATCGTTAGGTTCCCAGTTTGGATTGGCACTAGTCGAGACAAATGCTCCATTTAGCGCATTCTCTTGTAATTTTGGTTACAACAACTGATCACTTGCATACTCATTTACTTTAGAGATCGATCAATGCCTTGACATTTGTAGTCAAATGGAAAAATGCGAAGAATATATACATGAGAGTGTTAAAACTGGAGTGGACATTGATTACTCAATCTCTCAGATACTGGTCCCACAAAAGGGGGCTGAAGGTTGCTAGACTGAGTCGGGAGTTTTCTTCTTAAAACTAAGTCCCACAAACTGTATCATTTATTTGAGAAGTGCAATTTAATTTGATAAAATTGCAGATGTATATTTGTATGAGAAAAATTTAAAACACCTTTTACTAACACGTTCTTTTTTTATTTGCGATAGCATTCAGCCACCTGATCAATTGCTATGTTTATATGAAATTCACCTAAGAAACGGATAAGGATTTGCCTCTCTAGTATTGGACAATAAATGAGCGGTTAACAAATGAAGAGCTTCCATCCTTTAATGACTGCCCAGATGTTGATGAGGACAACACTGATCAGTCCAAGAAATCACCTGTTGCAGTTGCATCACCTAAGGATTAATCATTGAAAGGATGGCTCGGCACTGTTCCCTGGCAGAGCGGTTCTGCCAGCTAGACACAGAGGCACACTACGACAAAGATTGCACATGCTGGAAATGGGAGCCCCTCCGGTAGCTCATCACACAAGGATAAATTATTTGTGACATAGATTAAATGCCAAGCCCTAATCATACAAATGTGGTCAATCTGGTTGAATTGAAATATAAACAAGGCCAGCATTTAATTTAGCTGAAATTTGTTTGAGGTCAAGCATTTATTTGAATCAAATGTAATTAAATCTTATAGGCCATTATTGGAGGGCTGGGCGCTAAAATGCCTCACGTCAAATTTAAATGTCAACTAATCATAATTTGATGTATAGTGGTGGTGAGGACTGTGTGATGTGGGTCACTTCTTTTTAGTCCAAAAAAAATGCTGGGTTTGGTAATCAGTCATGGTTGCAGGAGTAACTTTCAAATTGCACACAATTGTTCTACATGTATTTCAGTCATATAATATCAAGGAGGTTGTATTGGTTTTTCTCTTTTTTTCCAGATACATATTCCCATGTTTGAGCATTCCGATGCACCAATATCTAGGCCTGTTTACTTGAAAGGAGCAAAATCCTGGCATCATTGTTTTCTAATAATTTTTTGTATTGTTATGGTGCATCATTCATGTGACAGTTTTCCTTAAAGCACTATACATACCATGTCAGTATTGTATTACCTCCATGTGAACAGACCTTATGCAACATATTACCAATATTTCCAGTTAAAATTTTCTTGTTGCAAAATTTGGACGGCTTTTGCTTTTTTTGGCATTTAAATATTTTTTCCAATATTTACAAAACGTTAAACAGCAGGTGAAAAAGTGAAGTAGTTGAATGCAAAGATTTCATACAAAAGAATTGAAATTTTTAAAGGAATAAAATGTAATTATAACATTGATAAACCTGTGTATTCATGTGTAGTTATGATTTGGTCAACTGGGTTGGTCCAGTTACGATGATGTACATACAAGTCATTATTATTAAGTTAAAAAGTGTGCTTGAAAACACTGTTAATATATAATAGCTGAGTATATAAATAGCATCTTTGCCAAGGTTGAAGCCTAGCAGTGATTTTTTTTTTCAAGAAATTGTTATGTACCCCTATTGTTCATGACACAGCCTAGGTAAAAAGGATGCCTAACAGGTTGTGATTAATTTTAATTGGGACATCATCATCATTCAGCGTGCTGGTGTGTTATTCAACCCCTCCCTTCTCTTGAAAGGAAGGAGAGGGAGAGGTTCGGACTGACTCAAACCTGGTGGAAGAAAACACTCTTTCAAGACCAGAATGACCATCAGTCCAACAAACTCAAGCAAAAGTTAAAGTAAAGTTATAAATAAATTACAACAATATCTGCTAAAAAATATCATTGTACTGATAATCTTTATCAGAAGGAAGCCGTTTGTTAAGTTTTGCAACAACAATGGAAGAAACAAAAATTAACATATCTGAACTCAATGAGCCCGTAGTTTTAATTTCTGGTTTTTCCAATGCATCCATGGCCTTTTTAACTTTTGCACCAGAAAAATATCCCACATGATTCAACATGTTTTCCAATTTTGCTTGCACAATGATCGCATTCTCATCTGATTTGATGACCAGCTGGACCAGAACTTCGTGTTGATAAATTTTATACTTTCTCAAAGTGTTTTGGAAGTTGAAATATTCTGTGTAGCAAGTTTCTTCGGTGACACTCGTGTAATCATCCTCTATTTCGGACAGGTTGTGTTCGCTTGAGTAGCTGTCACATGAATCACTCCCGGAATCACTTGAAGCAAACTGAGAT
>Ga0126343_10000419_pt1 | contig 16001 bp, 3 predicted proteins | sample Cyp2metagenome_FD_92531 | JGI IMG/M metagenome (GOLD analysis project Ga0126343, IMG submission 92531) | Coral microbial communities from Lord Howe Island, Old Settlement Bay, Australia - Cyphastrea 2 metagenome | ecosystem: Host-associated > Invertebrates > Cnidaria > Coral ...
AGCCATCTTGACCGAACAAACTTGGTCAATAAAGGATTTATTATATGGCTTTCGGGTAAATTTTTCTTGCGGGATACAGCGGGTAGTCCCGAGCGGGCAAGATGGCTCCATCTTGCCCGCTCGAGTAGCCAATCACATCGCGCGATTTGGGTCATCTTGCCCGCTCGCAGAGCTAGCCATATAATATGTAATAGGGGGATAATGACTTAAAAGCAATGATATCGGCCTTCGGGTTGCAAGTAGATCTGAATCAGAGGTCTTCCTGAATGCATAAGCTTATAAGCGAAAACCGCGCTAGAGAACTCTAAGTTTAAAATGGCCTTTCTCGTCTACTGCATGAAAATATCTCTAGTTCAATCAAATTATCGCTTATTGAATTAGTATTCTCTACAATTTCTCTCTGGAAAGATTTCGAAACATATTGCCTATGATTGAGGAGACAGCAGATATATCGAAGGATGTATTAATCAATCTTCTAATTCATACGCCACGTCATGCATCAAGAGCTCGCGCTAAGCAATAAAATGAACAATGATGGGGAAGATGGCCATTGCTACAGCTTTGCGTGGATTTAACGATCTTGAACATTCGGTGACCCATACATTTCTTTCCATAAACAGATTTTGTTTACAATGATCTACATATTGTCCAAAAATGGAAAAAAAACTGAGCGTGGGAAGATAAAAAAATTCAAGATTTCTACAAACAAAGAATTCAACATGGTGTCGGAGATGGAAAACGTGAACGAGGAATTAATCGAGGAATTAACAGCAACCAAAGGCAGAAAGAAAGCGGCTAGTGACGGAAAACACAGAGGAAGAGCTAGAAGGTGAACGGAGCCGGAAATTGATCAACTGATCGATCTTCTTGAGGAAAAAGATTGCTTGTGGGATGTCAACAAAAAGGACTACCACCTGCGAAACAGAACTGAGGCAGCTAGCCATTTTCGATTTTTGAGTTGTTTTAAGAACACAAGATAGTCGGCCATGATTCAAAACTTGGCGGGAATGAACAGAGTGGTATGTATGGAATTGTGGGTATTAGTGTCCCAGAGTGCTTTGTATTCTCATCTAAAGACCCAACATGTTGTGACTTGTTGCGAGCGTTTGCACATATCGCGCAACAAGAGACAACAATGTTGGCCCAACAATGTAAGTTGCGTATTGTTGCGAGCGTTTGCACGGGCCTTTACCTTTCTGCGTGGAAAGTTTATAAAAACTCTCAGCGTGGGAACATTTTGGGCGCGAACGTCCTTAATTATCTGTTACTTATGGCAAAAAATCTTTTTCCGGGTGTTGAAGGAAAAAAGAAAAGTCAAAGTAAAGTGTGAGACTGAGAAATACATCTGTAGAAATTAAAAAGTAATAATTTAGAAATGGGCAATATAAATACTAGAAATAGTTGAGTAACTGAGAACATGTCAGGCACAAAAAGGTGTGGCTTTTATACATAAACTTGTTCGTAAGTAGCTGAGTTATCCCGGCCAAACGATCGCAACATTTCGACGCAATCGCAGTATCGCTGGGTGCAACGTGCTGCGTGCGTTTGGCCACCCTGTTAGTACGTGTTGCGACGCGTTGTGCCATGTTCGGTGTTGTTGACATAATTTTGAAAGTTGTCAAATTTTCCATACAACATTTGTTGATTTTGCATGATGTTGTCGTTTGGCCATGTTTGTGCAACAATGTTGTACGTGTAACGGTTGTACAATGTTAAGGTCCTGCTAAGCAGACTAACTAGTTTGGAATTTCGCGTATAAAATTAGAAATTCCAAATCAGAGCTCCTACCTGCTTGCAGGTCATTGCACTATACATATTTCAATAAGGTTAATCTGGTTTAATCTGAGGGCAGTTAACGCCATGGAAAGTCCACAGCGAAATGCTCCAAGAATATAGAAAAACCTCCGAGTGTAATGATTTCATTGCTGATAATCTTAGCGAGCAGAGAATCTGGTTTAGAGTTTTTTCCCTTGAAACGTGGAATTCGAAACCAGAAGTGTTACTCGTAGGTTAATTCGGTTGAAACGTTGAAAACCGAATGAATATGTTAGCCTGATTACCAGGAAAAAATGCACCACAAAAACACCTTTGTCATGTACCGATTTTGTATTGACCACATGTGTAGACCAAAAGTGCAACGGAAACATCACGTTGATGGTCTTGCTTGGGGTAGGACTCTCAGGTTGTTTTAGAGTCATAAAACAAGAAATCCCAAACCTGCTCGCGGAATGTACCCTCCTTCTTCTTCCAATACACGGTTAACCTGGTTGACTCTGCCATCTAACGTAACTAGAAAGCACACAGCACTGAGAGCACTTCCTATAAAAGAAATAAAGAAAAAAAAGAGAAAAAGTTGCAGATTAAAAAATACCCGGATACGTATGGAACGCGCCTTAGAAAAATGGTTTAATGTTCGTTGGACGATAGTGGAAACCAGTTGAAAGAAGAATAGACAGTAATAAACACATTTAACGAAACTTCTGTTAGTCTTGCTATTTTATTTCTTTTTCTATCTGGCATGTATAAATTCAGTTGGCAGTCGTTTTTTTCAACAGTTCCTTCATCTATTACTGCCGGTAATGAGAGTGCGGTAACACAATATCGAATATATCTCTTCAATTTTTTCGAATTTTCGCGTGCTTAGATATTGCAGTTTCCTGAGCTTCTTACATGAAGATGTTACTCTTGTGTATCTGGTCTTTCCTACATGACGTTGTTTACCACCCTATAAGTATGGGAACTTTGCACATGTGTATGTGGCATTATTATCTCGGAAAGTAATAAAGAGCTCGTGGCCGTTAAGTCTTCTGTTGTATATTGACGGTCTCAACCGAAATTGCCTTAAAGAGTCTGCTGTGCTTTGGCCGTTGGTCTCAAGGTGACAAGACGTTTTGACGGTATGCCTTACAGCGCTTGAACAAGGAAAATTAAACTGATAATTTGTCAACAAAGAGAGCTCTCTTTCATACATTGAACTCAAGTTAACTTGACCTCACGGTAAATGCTAAAACCGGCAAAATTTTATGATCTCGCGTGACGGACTGTACGGACTGTTTTTAAAATGTATAACGCCGGGATGTAGACACGACTTGACTCTGAATTTGAGAGTAATCGTACATCATCAGGGAGCAGATTCGATGGCGTATTGGTATCAATGCATGAGTTTAAGAAATATCTTTTAGAAAATTGGCAACACGCCTGAACCCTGAAGGTGTCCAATACACGTGCATTATTACAGAGGTCATTACAGAACATGTGCTAGGAATACTATCAACTGAGGTCGATTTGCAGCTTCCCCTTAAAGGTCTTAAAACCATGATGACCCGAATGGAAAGAGCTAAGTTTCTATACATGTAATTAATCTTGTTGACATAAATTTGGACTACAAAGTTTAGCAATCGCACGTGACTTGGCATTCATCTTCCCTACAATTCTCATTACCAATCCAGTGAGTGATGCACGTGGTGACAAACATGGGTCTCATAGGTCTGCCTTGAAACGTGATTTTTCCTTGTCTCACTATTTTTTTCGAAGTTGTTTTTGTCTCCGCAATCAGTTCGCTTGTCACATTCTGCCTGTTTATACTCCAGCCTGATCAAAGACGCTTCACACCGTGTCTGTATTCGCACATAACGATGCCGGGCGGCTTATATCACTAAGTATTGGTATCAATGAATTTTACAATTAATTTTTAGAAAACTTAGCGCACGGCTGAACACTGCATTTGTCCACTCGACACTTGCATTGTTCACTGATTATCGCGAAACACGTGCGAGGGGTAACATCAACTGAGGTGGATTTGGAGCTTTCCTCAGGTCTTAAAACCAAAGCAACCAGTGGAAAGAGCTTTCGATACATGTAATTAATCCTCGTAAGGTAAATTTGGACCACAAAGTTAGCAATTGCACGTGACGTGGTATTCTTCTGTCCTACATTGTAGCTCTTAATTCTCATTACCAATCCAGAGAGGGATGCTGGTAAAGTGACAGACATGAGTCTCTTGGGTCTGCCTTGAAACGTGATTTTTCTTTGTGCTACTATCTTTTTTTGAAGTTGTTTTTGTTCGCAATCAGTTCGCGTGTCATCGATATCCTGCCTGTTTATGCTCTAATGTGATCAAAGACGTTTTAGACTGTGTTCACTGATCACTAGCCAGCGCTATGAGCCGATCATTCTGTTAATTACTCGCCTTGCTGATCACCATTGAACCGACTATTACCGGTTTGGTGGTGGAACCAGCCTTTGAGCAAGTACTGGTTCCAAGCGAGAACGCCGTCAGACTTATCATCCAAAAGAAGCTTCCAGCTTGAGCAAACTCTGAATATTAGGACTTCATATTGGTTGATTTTGCAAGATTGTCCTGTGGAAGGATGGATACGGTACCAGCACATTGAGATCAATTATCTGGGTTGTGATCTACCAGTGTTGGAATTATGTCGATCGCCGTTCGGTGACCTCTCGATTTCTTCGTCGAGATTTATCTTGCTTGTTGGCCTTCCGGTTAGTAGTTTTAGTTTTGGAAAATTTTTGTACAACTTTGCGTGATAATTATTCGGTTTCATAATCGAGATTATGTTTTGCTTAAAAGGTTAGCTTCGTTTCTGGTATTTGATGTATGTATAACCAATTACCATTTTCAGTTGGCGGAAGTATTATGTAACGAGCATCTGTGGAATTTTCAATTGGATTAAAGCGCGAAATTATGTAATAAACTAGATAATTCGGATAAATGTAAAGACATGATTAGTGGTTATTACACAACTTGTGTACTGAAAATAAAATTTTGGTTAATTACAATCTAGAGAGGTTGTTAGAATATTTCAGCTCTATTTCAGAGTCACAAATAAAGTGGTCACAGTAGTTGGGTCAATATGACAAATTTCTCAGTGCATAGCAAAGTTAGCAATCGTCGGACTCGTTCTGTCGATCTGATATTTAAAGCGCTCAACTAGTGCTGGATTTTGCACTGAAGTGAGTTTTCTGGAAGGTGATAGCTCCGAGTACAAGAACTGTTCTCTTCCTCCAGAATGTGAGTTTTCGGAATAGAAACAAGTTAGGGACTTCAAATACAGCCTGTAATATGTACGAGACAAACGAGGAAGGGGTACCTCTGCGGCATTAGTCCTCTGCAAATCCTTACTGCTTCAATTACTCCCGTTTCTCCCCATAAACATTGACTGAAATGAACGAAAACCTATCTGCGAAGTGTCTTACACAACTATGCGATGTCTAGCAGAATTTGTGCACGTTGGTCATTGATAACTATCATTCTGTCCAATCGGAAAAAGAAGATTATTCAAAAATGTGGATTTGCCGGCAGCTTGTGTAGGGACCAGGATCATGACGACAAACAGTGAGACAGGGAAAAGAGATTACAGTAGACCTGACGTCTCCGATTATAATGGTCTATAAACGCGCGACGATTCATCAACTGCTGAATGAACAGAAAATAGTACAACTCGTACATCTTTCACAGTGCCTAACAACCGCAATGGGGTGAGTCAAACCGAAGAAAACTGACGCGTTTGCACCAAGTAATATTAATTTGCTTGATAGAATATTAATCAAGAACATAATTTCATGTTTTCCTATTTTCGATCAGTGCCTGACAGGTTAAGCTTCTTGAGAGACTTTACAGTGTTGTGACAACTTGTGCTTGCTCGTCCTGTGGACTTTGAAAACACAAAATAGGAAATTATCAGGTGTAATCAAAATGCAACCATTCGCGTGTCAAGGTAGTTTGTTTCGCTTATTCAACCCTACATTGAGTGGAATAATTTGAAAATTACATCACTATTGAAAGAAAAATATTGCGCTTAATTCGTTTAAGCCTGGTTCTCATATGCCGCCGACCTACCTGGGACATAGCTGCCGGTACGGCCTGGGACAACTGCGGCATATGCGAACATTTATCGCCGACACATAATCTGTCCCAGGCATTCACCACCGACTTGCCTGCGAAGTTGAGTTGAGTTCAACTTCGCAGGCAAGCCGGCGATTAATGTCTGGGGCAGATTATGTGTCGGCGATAAATGTTCACATATGCCGCAGCGTTGTCCCAGGCCGTGCCGGCGGCCACGTCCCAGGCAGGTCGGCGGCATATGAGAACCAGGCTTTACTTCGGAGATAGAGCCCCGTACGCCATTTATGTGAATATGACTGAAAGACTGGCAAAAACAAAAGCATTCAATTTGAAAGTCGGGCTTACAATATCTTCGACTAGTTATGAAAAGAATGGTTTAAAAAATACTTTGCTTCACTGAGTCACGATTCAATGAAGCCAGCCGAGTTAAGCAATGTCATAGTACACCGTAAAGACCATCGTTTGTGTCGCAGCGTGATCGTGCAAAACAAATCAGTTTGGTGACGCCGCAGCAAAAGTACACTGCATCGTTGAATGAGTTGTCAAAACTTTTTTCATCCATATTACTGGTATGGCCCTTGTACATACAGAATGAAAGGTTGAGGGCAATTGCGAAACACAGTGAAAAAGGAGAAGTCTCGATCGAAAAAGGATAAGTCTCGATCGACGCGTAGTTATAGGTGTCAAAGTTGTTCTCTCTCTTGGCCGACGATGAGCGATATGTTTGCTTATGGATGTAAAAAATGTTCATTAGAAAGAGCTCAATTCCGTTAATTCGAGACGTTTCGGGAATTTATTCTTTATGTTTATGTCAACTTGAAAGCAAAATCGGTTACATGGGGCTGACAACCTCAGAACAAAATTTCCGTCTTGCATAATCGTTCGATGCGGGCTTTCAAGTAGCTAAAGCGAACATCGACGTTTAGCTAAAAACGAAAAACAATTTAAGCTTAAATGAAAACTGAATTGTACTGAACATTCATGATTGTGGTTAACGCATTTAATAGTGTTAAATTTTTCATTGAAGACATTTCTAAGATGTGCTTACATTCTGGAATTGCCACTATTGTCTTGAGTCGTGAATTGCCCTTATGAACACTCAAGAAACCACTGCACATCAATTTCCATGTCTCAGTGATAAATGACGGCTACACGGTGTGTACAACGAAAACACTTGCAGCAGGTGATGTTAACATAAAGCCAAACACTGAATGATGGTAGAAAACGACTTTCGCGAGTAAATGGATACCGACTTTAGATGTCCATCCACTTTCGCGTGCCGAGCGCAAAAGATGGCACAGTAGAATGAAAACGGAAGGGATTGCCTCATATCTGAGACTTCAGTAGCATGAGTCTAGCCTTTCGAATAGAGTAGAGGAATTTGGGGGTAATTTGTGAGAACCAAAAATGTGGTTTAGTCGGAATGATAGCCCAAGAGCCACTCGTGCATTCTTATCCGTCACTGAACAACAAGAATGTGCTATCATTAACGAGTGCACTGTCGACAAATGGGACGAATCAGTGCCGAAAAATTCATCTAGAGTAGAAATCATAGTAGTGTATTTACTGAGTTAAAATTATTTTGGGCAAGTTTTTTTTTTGTCTGCCTTTATTTGCCCTCGCTTTGTTATATATCAACTGTGAAAGATTAAGTTTCAACCAACTTACAGCGGTTAACTTGAAGACGTAATACTGATAAACTTGAATTTCGCGTCCACGACTGAAGAGGGAGTACTACCTTAGAAAGAACAGTTCTGAATCAGTTCAAAGTACGTTCGTATAGATTCAGAGAATCGTCTTTTGTCTTTTGTAGCGAATTGCGTTTAAGACAAGTGAAGCCAAAACCAACTTCTCTCATTTCTGGTGTCACATTCAACTCTCCTTCGAGGCGACATCAATAAAGTGCATAATACTAAGGTCATTTTTCGGTCAAAGCACCATCACCGCAATATGTCTTAATCCAACGCTTATGACAGCAAGAAGAGCCGGTTTGGAACAATTTTAGGCTAAGGTGATTTCGCGGAAGGTAAAATGGAAAATTCCCTGATTGAATACGGTTTTTGAATGCTAAACAAACCCAGCAATCCTTGAAAGCTAACCACTTTTGTCCCAATGATCAAGTTCATGTAGAAATTCATTTACCTTGATAATAATGACTTCTGCACAAGCGAATCAAATAACAGCCGAGTACTCCTCGCCAATAACCTGTATGGTGGACAAGGAAAAGCTGAAATCAGAACATGTATGGCCGATTCGTGTTCACAAACTGACGCGATGTCATTTTTTAGCGAATATTTCCTTGTTCAATTGTTTTTTTTAGAAGAATGAGAAAGAAAGTGTTGGAATTCTGGGCGAAAACGGGTTTCTTGTGACTGTAAATAATAAGATTTATCGCCGATTTTTCTTTATTGGTTAGTTTGGTCCACAGTCGTGGGCCCATATGTAGGTATCGAATTGAATGTGTTCCATACCTAGCAGTGTTACATGAAATATTGGCTTTCTATCTTCTATCCCCGGGAAATACCAAGCAAGACGAATGGCTGCTCGATGAAGACGGGTTAGTTTGTCAACAAATGATTATACGTTTGGACAACCGCTTAAAACGAAATAAAATCTAAGGCCGTCCTATTAGCTTGAAGAGCAAGCGAACCGAGGCACTCGTCTCGGTGAAAAAAAAATGAATTTCTATTTATTTACTCATTTATCAGTTTCAAGTCTTTCTTAGAGGCCATGGATTAAGAAGAACAAATCAATGTAAAAAAGCTTTTTTTCTTTTCTGGTATCGCCCTGGTAAGAATTTTAGTCTAGGAACTGGCGTGGAATTGCGTCAAACATTGATTTCGTAAGGGATCCCTATAAAGTGATTCATCAGCCGCTTAGCAAACGGGAGACTATCGTTGGCCGTGTTGGAACAATAGGTCCAAGAGAAATGATTCAGATTCTGGCGATATTACTATTTATCCAGGGCTCGAGGAAACCTTAATCAACTACGCACAATTAGGAGTCAATTAGTGGTTAACTCTTGAGAGATTTATTTCAAAAGTATGTTATACTAATGGAATATACTCAAGATGACTGTTGAATTCAGCATTTCATTTCGGTGACAGGTATAATGAGGCAGTCATAAATTGCAATCGTGAGGCCTTTTGACTTTCCCTCTTACTGTAGGATGCATTGATGTTTGCTCGAGAGCATGCTTTGCACTAAATTCACATAACTGGAAACTTATAAATTTCGATATGCGGCTGGATGTTGTTGCACCAAGAACAACTTTTAGGTCAGTGTTGACTGTTTTTCGCAATCCTCTGTTATGATTATATATGATGTGCTTGTAAGGTCCCAGTTTGAATGGAATTGCAGATATTTTTCCCCACAGAGTCAAATAACCACCGGGGTATTAACTTTGTCTCTCTTTGCCATTAAATGTTCACAGATCGCTGACTGATTAAATCTATACTTTGGTCGATTTACAGAAATTGACTCCATGTTGTGGACATCAGGACATTTCTCCTGTGACTGTCTTCGCGTCAGTTTTTAGCGGATGAAATGTTGTTCGATTAGTGCTTTGAAAACTGAGAAAGAAAGAGTTAGGTTTATGTAAGGAAACCGGCTTCTTACGAACGGATATATCAAGCGCCCTTCTCTCTCCAGTGCCGTCAGGAGGATAAGTTCTTTAAATTCCATAGGCATTGTGAGTGTGAAAATGTACGACTCTTGTTTCCTTCGGTCATTTTATGTTGATCTACGAAGATATAGCATGTCCCTCGCAATGGCACTGATATGCAGCAATTAATCATTACCAAATTGCGTTTATGGACTTCATCAGAATTGAGAGGGCTGAAATAATTAGCTAAATATATTAAACTATCTTTGCAGGGGAATCAGCTAGTACGAACAAAAAAACAGAACTAAGCTAAGAAAACAAACCTGGATTTGAGGATAAAGGCAAGGGATGTCTCAGCTTCGTCCAGTTAGCGGTAAACTCTTGCATATTTATTTCAAACGTTTCTTATATTTGTAGAAGTAAAGAGCAAGTACTCAAAATAGTATTTAGGGTCAGCACATGTCATGATTCGGGACGTGCTTCAAAGTATACTCCTAGATTTGTGAGGCAAGGACATGATGCAGTCTAGAATGAGGCCTTTAACGTTCCTTCTTGCTGTAGGGTATATTGATTTTTGCACGGGAGCATGGCTTGCACTAAATTTGCATCAATCATGAGACTTATAAATTTTGATCTGTCGCCGGGTGTTTCCTCTAAGGTCAGTATTTATTGTTTTGCCGATGTTTGTGCTATGAAGTTATGAACTGCAAATGCGTCAAATTGTATGATGCCTTTGTACGATTGTAGTCGAATTGGTAGATGTTCTTCCAAAAACGAGTCAAATAACCAACGGAATACTTCGTTTGTCTTTCTTTGTTAATAATCTGTACGATGACCTCAGAATCGTTGAAATCAGAACTACCGAGGTTGATTATGTGCAAATTAACGCCGCGTTAGAGAAATGAAGCTACTTTCGCCCTGCGGTCTCTTATCGCGTCAATTTTGTGCCATAGTTTTCTTGGTCAAGTATTCTTTTAAGGGAAAAGAACGGGCGAAAAGAAGGAGCTAGATTTCCGGACAAAAACTGGTTCTTACGAGTAGCTATTTGAAGCGTCCTTCTCTCTTCGGTGCTGAGGAGGGGAGGTTCTGTAAATTCCAGAAGTGTGAAAATGTACTCTTCTCTGCCAGGATGCAGCCAGAATGTCCTTCGTAACGGCCACTGACATGCACTCAGCCATTGCTTGTTAACAAATTGAATTTATCAACTTCACAATAACTGAGATGATTAAATGATTATAGCTATAAACATTGTACTATCCCTTCGAACTACTGGGCTTGTAAGATTAGCAACCCTAAGATAACAAATTGTGTTCATTTTGTCAATAAAATATTATAAAGTACGACACCCATCTGAATGCAATCAAAAGCGCAATACCTTTTGTACTCGTAATCGCTACAAAGTGATTTATCGTCCGCTTAACAAACATATTGGAACTACAGGTCTAAGAGAAATGATGTAGATATTACGATTTATCCAGGACTCGAGGAAAACACGCACAATACGTGGGTAATAATTGAAAGATTTATTTCAAAAGCTTATTACACTTGTAGAAATTAAACATGTAATATTTATTATCAGCTTGTGTTTGGATAGATGTTCCAAGGTGCTGTCCTGCAGTTATATCAAGACAGTTATAAGATGCAGTCCAGCAAGAAGCTGCAATGAGGTTTAAACTTTCCCTCTTACTGTAGAGCACACTGATTTTTGCTCAAGAGCATGCTTTGCAATACATTTACGTAAATGGAAACTTATAATTCCTATGGTTGCACCGAGAAGACCTTTTAGGTCAGTGTTGATTATTTTGTGCATCTCTGTTTTACAGAGCTGCTATGGTCGATTATACCCAAACTGACGACATCTCCTGAGCGACATGTCCAGCGGGAACAACGTTTGTCATTCGTTGCCAATAATCTGCACGGTGAACTTTGAATCGCTGAAATCAGAGCCCCTAAGGTCTTTTTTGAGCAAAATGACGCCATGTCGTGGCAACGAGGATATATTGTCGCTATGACTCTTTTCGCAAAAAATATTAAGCTGATGTTTCCCTTTTCGTGTATTTCTTTAGGAGAAGAGAAAAAAACGAGATTTGTGAACGGAAAATGCTTTCTCACGAGCACCTATTTTATGCGTGTTTCTCTCTTCCGTGGAGAAGGAGAAGTTCTGTAAATTCCGTGGGTGACATCAGTCTGACAATGTAAGACCTGCTTCATTTTATCTCTTTCTGCAAAGATGTAGTTTGTGCTTCGCAATGGCCAACTGACATACAACCATTGCCTGTTAAGAAATTAAGTTTCTGAACTTCTAAACGTCGAGAGAACTGAACTTACTAGCTACATAAGCTTTACCAACCCATGGAAAGTACTAAACTAGTCGGAAAGATTGCAATTATAAGAAAACAGATTGGTCTATCAACAAGTCATGTTTAGACATTTCGCAGCTATTCGAATTCATTACAATGAAAATTGCTGTAACTTTTATATTCTTAACCATTATGAAACAATTAAACAAGCCATGAAAAAGAGAGAGAAGAGATTTATGGCTCTTTAACTGATGAAGAGTGTACGTTAGAGCAAATACAAGCCTATAACGATATTATGATGAATTTAGGGCTCGTAAAAACCCTCAAAAAACGATAATTGCCCCAACAGAGCAGCAATAATATTTAATGCAGGAAAGGTTAACTACAATTTTTGAAAACTAAAACTAGGTACTCAAGATACTGTCTTCTGTCAGCAGACATGGGGGCACATAGGAGACATGCAGGTAAAAAGTTCTTCCGAGTAGTTGTCCATGGGTTGCAGTTTCTTCACTACACTATAGATTTGTCTCTCGTTTCAGTGTCCCTCCGACTTGTGGTACAAAGGAATTATTTCGCTACTCGTTTAGGGAATCAAAATCATACCTACAGTGCTCATTCTCATGGTTGAAAGCCGGGGACTTTCACGTCTTACTAAGGAGTGATAAAAAAAAACATGAGAAAGGGAGTCGTTAAACATGGTTTAGATCAGAGATTCCAAAACTCAGTGAACAAGAAAGAGAGGCCTGTATCCCTGTTTTTCATACCTTTTGGTTGTTTCAGTTGTGCATCAGTCTGTTGCCCTCACCTTCAGTTTACCAAGGACAGGAGTATTCAACGTGAACCTTGACTTGACACAGAAGCAGAAGATCTTTGACAACAGCTTTCAGACACAGTTGAACTATGCTTATGCCAACCTCAATCGCAGAAAATGGATTCACATAAAGCTTGGAGAATGCATAGACTTTAGGGACAGGATATTGATGTTATACTTTTGAAAAGATCGTCTAAAGATAAACCGTTTTCAGAACTCAGAGTATAAAGTCGTGGATTTAATTATTGTTCATCATTGGGTACGTGCAAGCGAGCCCTACGTTTTGTAAGACTCTGCAAAAATAATTGGATTCAAGCTGCCTTACATTATAGGGTGACAGATTCATTGTCAGAAATGCTGTTAAAACATATAAAATTATGAATAAAAGCTGTACCTGGAGTTATTTAGAGAGGTCTGAACATTTGCTCTGCCTTCAAGTGCACCATGTCTTCGTTACTCGTTCGATGTGTTCAATCAGCTCTCTTGTTTGATTGGCTAGGAGAAAAGCCCGGAAGGTACTCCCATAAATTCGATCGTCCCCACTGTCCGAGAGCCTGGGAAAGGCTGACACATTCGGCAAGATCATTTAGAGCCAGATTAACGTCTGTGCAGTTTTCATACACGTATTATACGCAAAAATGTGTAACCCCGAATTTATATCAAAAATAGAGATTTCTCCGCAGGATAGAGCTATCCTCTTTTCCCGTCTATTCCTCTTTTATGACCTTGTATTGGCAAGCGTGGTCAAAGCTTGTTGTATTTGCCGGAGACTTGGTCCATCGCTACATGTTTATGGTACCGAAAGATCATAGGTCATCAAAGAGGGCCTGCAAATCTAAGGAAACGTTCATTAGAATGTAACTGTTTACAAAATAAGTGTAGCACATTGACCGATATGCCGACCAAACTTCGCCGTTCCCAGAGCCCTATCTAAGAATTAAGGGAGAGGCATTGGCAGATAGCTTGACAGTGCACGTGCGTCCGTCAGTTACACGTGTATGAAAATGAGGAATGTAAATAGCAAAAACACGAGATAGTGTGGCACGTTTGCCGACAGAGGAGGTATGCATGTGACTGACGACAAAAGATCATTGTACGACTTATTATTTTGACTTCGTGTTTACATTAATAATGCGGCAACACCCCTACAGGTATGTCTGCTTAAGACGGCTTCGACTTTCGGAATTCATAAGAAAATGCATGTAAGACTATAAATTAAGCCTGGGTTTCAATGCAAAAACTTAGTTCCTAAAGCCCAATTTAGGGAGGGAGCTTGACAGTGCACTTGTGAGCGTCAGTATTTGTACAGCATGCGTAGACTTGTATGAATGGGGAATGAAAATTGTGAAAACACGAGATAGTGCCCCAGTACACGTTTCCCAGCAGACAAAGCTTGATATGTTGTCGCAGTTCACTGGTTTTCACGCAGGGTTATGATTCAGTAGATGGAATGATAAAGGCATGTCCGGCAAAATGTCACCGTGATTCTCTGATCTTATCGTGCGAGCAGAGGTCCTATATTTAAACAAGAAAACACTTTACTCGCAAGCTCTGTAAGCCATTCTATTTTCTCAATCATATGCGAGATATTTTTTTAAAACTGCACTCGAAGAGTTTGTTTGCAGAATGAGAGCGCGTGTCTTTGACAGCTGACAAAAAAAGCGTAGCACACCCCAATATCATGAACATGGGCACTCAGCTAGCTTCAGCTGTAGTTGAAACATTATCCTTTGTTAATCAGAGGAAATGAAAGCTCTTTGGTCAACATTTGGGTAGTATCGAAAACGAACACCCCGAAAACAAAGACCCGAAGATCGAAGACCTACGAAAACGAAGACCCCCTACGAAAACAAATACCCCCTATGAAAACGAAGACCCCTACTTAAGTTTCTGCGCGTGAAACACAGGTTTGAAAACGTTTACGTTGGGTCGAGTTTTTTGAATATGTAACATTCTAAAGTACGTTCGCCAGCTGAACTGTAAACCATGTCGGTTGTGCAATTCAGGCTTGTATGGGCGTCTTCGTTTTCGTAGGTCTTCGTTTTCGTAGGGGGGTTCCGTCTTCGATCTTCGGGTGTTCGCTTTTGGTTTATGACACAATACTGAAGTAATGGTGATAGGACTGAGTGGAGTCCAATTCGGTCTGTAATTATACGAGATTTTCTCCCAAAACAAACAGATCCTTTTATCAGAAACGGCTCCAAGTCAAATGCTGTCCCCTTCAGTCCTGTCTGAGTATCCAACCATGCCTAATGTTACTCCATGCGACGAAAGTAGACCCAGATGAACCGAATCAATCAAGTCATTTTATGATACAGACCTTCCGACCCCCATCACATGCAAATCTGGAGGTTTTGAAAAACAAGCCCAGAAAAACCTAGAGATTAGGACCTCAAACCTGGAGACTTCAAAAATGTGCGTCAAATAAAAACAGCAACGACAGATTGTTTGTTTCAGAGTACTCTTTGCCTTATTAGTGCTCTTTGTTGTACTCGTTTGCTGCTTTTTTCGCTCTTAGGCTCATTTTCCAGCCTTGAGTGTCTCGGTGCGTCCGCGATCCTCTGGTGGTGGGGAGGATCGCGGGCGCACCAAGCTTCTCACGGGTGGAGACTGAGCCTAGCATTGCCGCCATTCCCCTCACAAAATAGTTTTGATGGATTGAATTCGGCTGTTATGAGCACAGATTTCTCGCAGGGCTCCTGTTTCTCGATATTCCTGCATACCTTCCGGAATTGTTTGGCAATTAAGGCTTACTGATTCACCGTGAGATTGAGAGGCAAAACCGTGAGACCGTGTGTTGGCATTCCGAACCGCGAGTCTCATGGTTGGAAGGTCTGCATGATTGCTCGACTGTTTCGAGTTTTCACATGAACTGACTAAAATTCAAACTACAAAACTATTGATCCTCCTGATATTTTACTTTAATGATGTGTAACAGCAGGTGAAAACTAACGACCGAGTAGGTCTGAAAGTGACTTATTTCGGGATTTATTTTGGTACTTATTTCGGGAAATTTGGACAATTCTTGAATGGGAAAATGTACTATTTTAATGTTCCTGAGTTCCTCGAGAGATAAATTTTCGCTTTCGTAGCAAAATTTAGTGACAGATGTTTCTGTTAGTTTCCGGCCGCCATGTTGGCGTCTCCATACAAATCTCCCGACAAATCTCTATTAATTTGGGGGAAAAGCTTCTCCGCATATCTTGCATAAGAAAAATTGCTGTGACCTGAATCTCGGCATAGTCTGCATAGTTACCTTCTTTTTTTTTTCATATTCCAGGCTTAATCTATTGAACGGTTTTCAGGGGCGTAGCCAGGATTTTTCCGTAGGTACGCACAGTTTTCCATCTCACCTCTTCACCCCCCCCCCCCCCCCGACTACTCTTTTTTCCCTCCTTTTTCAACACAACCAGAAATTCTCTC
>Ga0126343_10000420_pt1 | contig 16000 bp, 8 predicted proteins | sample Cyp2metagenome_FD_92531 | JGI IMG/M metagenome (GOLD analysis project Ga0126343, IMG submission 92531) | Coral microbial communities from Lord Howe Island, Old Settlement Bay, Australia - Cyphastrea 2 metagenome | ecosystem: Host-associated > Invertebrates > Cnidaria > Coral ...
CTTTGGTCCTTCTTAAACAAATTGTAAAGACTGCAAGGGAAATAGTTGTTTTCATTTGGTTGAAAGACATTATTTGCACTTTGAGGTATTGCTTTTTTGGAGCGACTGTGGAAAATATTTAAACTGTGCCTGTATAAACGGACTCCTTGACTGTTGTTAAAAGTCCTGGAAAAGTCCTTGAATAATATGTTATCAAACCTGTATGAGCCATGTATTGGCAAATAATGCACTCCCTTTGGCCATTGAGATTCAAGGACTTTGTCTAATGCGTGAAGTTGGAATGTTAAAGGGACTTACTACATACTCTAGCATGGTTGCACATTTGTGCTGCTGTCATTTTCCTTATGAATTTTTTTCTGACTTGGGTACCTGGCCACCTGTCTCAATTAGCCCATGTAGTTATTACAAGCTGCCTTAATACCCTTTAATTGTATTATAAGTCTTGAAAATGAATTGCTCTTGTTATGGTTCCTTCATTGTGTCTGCACAGTAAAAAGTAATGTTGGTCATTATTTGCCAAGAAGATTATTATAAGCAAATCAATAGTGGGAAAAATATCAGTTACCTGTACCAATAATTTATATCAACTCACTTGAAACTCCATTAGATAATGTGAAGCAACCCTATAGCAGCACTAGTGATGGAGAGTCTGAGGAACTGTATGTACCAAAGGGGAAGAAATGGGGAAGAATAGCCTTGGTTACAGAATCAGACAGTTGTGATAAGGACAAGGGAAATACTGATAGAAGTGCATGGAAGGAAGCCAGTGACCCAGGCAAAAAGAAAAAGTGCCAGGGTCGAAAAGCAACAGGCAAGGGTAAGGCTGGTCACAAAGGGCAGTCACTGTCCAGGTCATTACAAGTAGTGAAATTAGTAGGAATTGTTTTTTTTTGTAGGATATAACTATTAATTTATTGTGGATATACAGTGTAGTAATTAAGGGTTGTCAAGGGTAAGGCTAGTCGTACTGGACAGTTGCCAGACTCCGCACTCCAAGCTGCGACCATTTTGGTTGCCATGGCAAGTGGAAAAAATATTTGGCGACTAAAATTCTGGCGAAAGTCACCAATTGGCGACCTACAGATTTAAAGAGAAACTTACTTGAAAAATTATCAAAAATACCTGACGAATTTAATCAATATTACAAGTGGCAGCATCACCTGTCTTTCTCTTTTCCCCTCTCATGGTTCAGAAAGTCGAAAGCGTAAACTTCAAATGAGCTGCGGCTCAAGATGGCACATTTCATTGATTTGAAAAGGTTTAGCGCACCATTGGCAATGTTACCCGGTCTCAGCAGCGTTGTAATGTTGAAATAAATCGTTTTTGCTACTAGACAGTCTCTCCTTTCTCTTTCTCTTACTGAAACAAAGCAAAGAGTTGAAAACGTGCGTTCGGCGCTTCAGCCTCCTCCACTTCCAAGTGTCTTTTTGGCAACTGAATTTCTTTTTATGGCTACCATATTAAAATTGAAGGTCGCCAAAAGGCGATTTTTTGAAAAAGTGAGCTTGGAGCGCTGAGACTACAACAAGGTGAAAGCAAGGAATGTGTACACTAACCATCTGTTTTCTTAACTGTGTATTGTTTCAAAGTTTGGGTAATGCTGTTATGCAAAAATTAATTTTTTTGACGTGTTTGTTTACATGGCGTGCTATCTTGTTTGTGTTAAGAAAGATGCAGCTTTAATTGCAGCTTTCTGCTGTTACATCGGGGACATGACCACTTGGTTGCGTTATGCAAGACAATAATACCTGATCCCAATTCCTGGTGTACTTACATAAAATCTGGTTAACATTGTGGGGACATGGTCATTTGGTAGCATCATAAAGGATAGTTGTCCCTAATCCTTCTTGGTGCACTGACACAATATCTATGTAACATTGTGGGGACATTGTCATTTGGTAGCATTATAAATGTGGGTTATGGACCTCGCCCTTCATGCTCAGTCCATAACTCACATGAAAAGAAGACCAATATCCCCCTCTCCGGACCGAGCAAGCTTGGTCAATAAATGATTTATTATATGCTGCTGCAAATAATAGCATTATTTCTAAATATAACTTTGATATAACATACCCTCTGATTGGCTAAAAAGTTATGTTTAACCAGAGTATAAAACAAAATGTGTTATATAGTTTTGAGATGGAGTTGTTGGCTGGCCGTGTGGCAAAAACAGAGGAATATAGCAACACAGACAGCTGAAATTGAGTGAAATCAATTAATTGATAGACAAGCGATATTTTTGCCAATTGGACTGTGGAAAGGCCTAACAAAATATATCTGGGCAAGATATGAGCGGTGTTCAAGCTATTCAACGGTCGCTGGAGGGGCTGGCAGTTTGCAGCTCCTCTCTGTGCTATCTACTAAAGAAAACAAATTTGCTCAGCCGGACATTCCAAGAAGGAAAAAATCTCAGAACGTTTACAAAAGGAGGAAATAACAAGTTTTCGACAATCATTAACCAAGGGGAAGTTAAGCTTGAACTTATTTACGACATGAACAAGTCTTGGGGAAGCCACATTTCTCGCCCTTTGCTCAACAAACAGCCATGCCTCAGCTTTGTAAGATAGCCAGCTAAAAAGTTGATTTCAAGAATCTTTTAAGGGGAGAAAAATTTGAAAAGGCTTAACTTTCTTTTATCCCATTCATGTTGTCTGAAAATTGTTGCTGTGTAGCTTAAACTAAATTGGGAAACTTGTTTACAAACAGCGAACAGCTTGCAAGAGAAGCCACCTTGCTCCACTAAATCGTGATATCTCATCTATGTATGATGGTATCTAAAGTAACTTGGAAGAAAATTTCAAGACTTTTTCAGCTGAATACATGAAAAAAAAATAGTACCTTCTTTTGTTTTTGTCACCTTGTGAGGAAAATATAATTTTGTTATCTTGCTTTAATTTCTTGTTTTGTAAACATGTGTTACCAGTACTGTCGGTAATATGCCTTACGCTGCTTGGTTTGAAATGTCCTTGTGGTTATAAAGCAAATAAAGAAACCTTTTGCCATGCATTATAATGTCATAAAACACTCCAGTCATTTGAGAACACTTGGGAAATTTAAAAAAAATTCTCTTGTGTTCTCAAATGCCTGACGTGTTTTATGACAGTCTTCTTTATCTGTTGTCAGGCAGCTCTTCTCCATACGAGGTCCAGATCTGCCGTGCAAGGTCCAGATGAAGAAGTCTGGACCTCTCAGGAACCAATCATTTTTACTCCATTTAACTGAGGACCAGTGCGCTATATAACAAAGGATAGTTATTCCTAATCCTTTCTGATGTACTGACACAATATCTATGTAACATTGTGGGGACATGGTCATTTGGCTACATGCTTTGTGTAAGATAGTAATTGTTATGTTCCCAATCCTTCCTGATATACAGTGCTCTGACACAACATCTGGTTAACTTTGAGTATCAACAGCTTCTGTTCTCTTGCTGAGATTTTTTGATTCTATTATTTCATTATATCCACAATATAAAAACAATCTTAGCATTTTGCAAATGCACTGGAGAAAACCCAAATCAATAACAGGGAAAAATACAGTATTGTACCATAAATTTATTTTACCCTTGGAATCCAGCTTACTTAAAATTGGCAAGTGTCAGATAATATAAAACAACAACCACAGCTGTAAACACACTGTGAAGAGTAAGAAGGCAAATATGTATCAATAAGAACTAAAAGTCATTAGTCACTTACCAGTCTATCAACTTGCTTGAAATTAACTCTACCAGATAATGGAAAACGACCCTATAACAGCTCTAGTGATGAAGAGTCTGAGGAACTGCATGCATCAAGAAGGAAGAAATGGAGGAGAAAAGCCTTGGTTATGGAATCAGACACTGGTGATGAGGATGACAGAGATACTGATAGAAGTGCATTAAAGGAAGCCAGTAACTCAAGAAAAAAGAAGTGCCAGGATCGAAAAGCAAAAGGCAAGGGTAAGGCTGGTCACAAAGGGAAGTTACTGTACTGATATAACAAACCAGTTCCTTACAAAGAGTGAAATTTATAGTAGGAGTTATTTTTTGTAGGCTAAAACTATTCTGTAATGTCTTGGATGAAGTAACACTCTGTGTGCGTGACCTTGCGTGGTACATTGTCTTCTTGTTTTCATGACTAAAATATAAAGATAGTTATACATTTTGCATTCATACATAATATGGGTTACAAATTCGTTTTGCACTTCTCTTGGCTTGTTTGCTTTATGGAAGATAGTTTCACATTTTATTTTCTACTGTAGCAAATAATCAAGGCAACATTTTGTGGATATGTTCACCAGTTATCCTTAAAGACAATAGTCACATCCTTTTTTTATTACGACTCCAAATCTATAGGTGTCCTTTTGGGAATATACTGTAGCATGGTCACTTAGTTCAATGGTTTCAAAAGTATTCAGTGCCCAATGGAAATTACCAGCTACTGTAGTTTGCCCCAGGTACTTTCATGCCCATTCTTATAATAGCATCTCTTATCATCACAAGAGGAGCCTAATAATGCTTTGGCTACTTTTCAGTTTGAGCCTCCTATTTTTTTTCATTTTGGAAAATCCTGACACTAAGTTATTATTATGAAAGACATTTTATGCATTGGTGCAAGCTTTCTACACAATACCTGGGAGGCAGACATATGAGAAATGTCAATGTCATTTACCTTGGATGAACATCATCTTTATAGGTCCTTCACTGTATCCGCTCAATAAACAATTTTTTTATTGTTATTGGCAATTTATGCGTGTAAATAGATAAACTGAATCACTAACAACTAAAAGTCATTAGTCTCTTACCAGTGCTCTATATTAACGTACTTGAATCTCTATTAGATAATGTGAAACGACCCTATAATAGCACAAGTGATAAAGAGTCTGGGGAACTGCATGCATTAACAGCGACGAAATGGGGGAGAAAAGCCTTGGTTATGGAATCAGACACTGATGATGAGGATGAGGGAGATACTGATAGACATGCATTAAAGAAAACCAGCAACTCAAGAAAAAAGAAGAGCCAGGATAGAAAAGTCACAGGCAAGGGTAAGGCTGATCATAAATGGCACTTACTATCAGTAATGATATAAAAAATCAGGTCTTTACAAGGAGTAAAATTCGTGGAAATGTTTTTTTGTAGGCTGTGTATGGTACATACTGTTTGGTTGTTGCTGTTTTCCAATCGTTTGTGTGGCCTTGTATGGGGAGTTGTATGTGTGGCCTTGTATAGCCAAAGCTAAGCTATACAAAATCTGCATATCATTGAGGGGATGTCTCTGCATCTTGTTTGCATTATGAAGATAGTTGCTCATTAATTTTCCACTGTCACACCGAGTGACATTGTTTGGACATGCACACTTGTTTCCATCAAACTATATATAGGTAATAATGCTGTTCCAAAAAAAATGTGTGTGACATTCTGGGGACATGTTCACTTGTTTGGGTCATGACAGATACATGTACATCTGGTTTTACATTCCGCTTACACAACATCTGCATGGCATTCTGGGTAAATGGTCACATGTACAGTATACATTTCTGGTGTTATATAGATACATGGAGTTGCAAGTCATTTGGTCAATTGCAAACATCAGTATTAAAATAAGAAGGGAAAAACATACATGAGTAAGAGGGAAAGAGAGAAGTAATAAGTTGTTTTACTTGAAATATACCAAATTCAAACTCTTTTAGATTTGAAAGAACTCCATAATGGAACTAGCCAGAATAAGTGTTTGGAAGTACATGTACATGCATCAACTGAGACAAAGCAAAGAACAAAATCCTTAATGTTCGAATCAAAGACTGGAAGTGATGAGGTGCAAGATCAAAAGGTAGCAGATGAAGGTAAGGCTAGTCAAAGGAAAATAATATCATTGTATTAAAGTTACTTTGAGTAATCATTCCAAGGAAAAAAATCAAGTCAGGAGACAAAGATACCACAATGAACCTGCCTGAAGTCAGCTCAAGATGAAATTCAAGTTATTGTAAAATTATTTAAACTTAGTTTGATTCTCATTGACCATGTATTTTAAGCGTTATTAATGTCAGGAGGCTTTCTTTGAATAACAGTGTTGATGTTCTGGTTTAATTTTATCCTTGGTTAAAATTTTGTTTTCTTTTGTTTTGGGTAACTTAATGATAATGAGTTTGAAACAAAGAAAAGAAAATTTGAACCAGGGACAAAATTGAACCACAACATTGATGTTGTGAATTAAACTTGATATAGTGCAAATTACCCCCCCCCCACACACACACACACATACACGCCCCAGCCTACTTGTGAGGACCATGTTTCCAGACCCTAGTTGCGAGGACACCCTCTTCCGCAGCAGTTATCCAAATGATACTTTGGCATTTATTTGCTTACTTTTTGGCCTCTTTATACATCTGTTCGAAACAAGCAAAAGGCCAATATTTTTTGCGGGGACACTCTTGTGGGGACATGCAAAAAACTGAACTTTGCCTACTTGTGGGAACTACATCCTAGACAGTACTTATGGGTACACATAGGAATACACCTTATTTGTGGGTACTATGCCTTTGAAAATACGGCTGAGGACACGTCAATACACCCAACTTGTACTCGTTGGATAACTTAAAAATTAGAAAGTCTTCTAGAACACCTTTGATAAGAACTTCGCGGAATTTATGACCTCTCCTAAGGGATCCTCTCAGTTTCCTTAATCTGGCACCAAACTGAAATAAAATAGAGGGGATCAAGATTGAAAAACACAAAATCCCTTATTTTTCACATCATAACAATGCCCAATTTGTCACATCAACGTTCTCAGTGGTTCAAAAGGGAAGGGGAACTTTGTTTAATTCTTCGGGGGACCAAATATTTGCCCGAATTAACTTTCTTTATTAGGAAGGGTTCTCATTCCTTGAACGCAATTATTGTTTAATCGGGTTTTTATTGTTTATTAGTTGCAGAAACATTGTTGCTTCAATACGGTGAACTGGGAAAATTGTTTCGGGTTCAAAATGTGCGTCCTGAAAGCTAGAAAAATTTTTTTTATTTCAAAGCATTTTCTTGCAAGTGTGAAGTAAAGTTTGTTTCCCACGTGGCTTAAGTTATGTCAGCAGCAAGCGCTGGGTCGTTTAATGGGTTCAAATAATGGCAATAGTTGAAAGCAAAGACAAGCCCTGTGAATCAAATGAAGTCGTCTCTGTTTCCAGAGACCATAGACGAAGTCGGGGAAACATCGACTTGAATGAAAACAAAACTTACTATTTCTCCCTAGGGACCAGACATTGCTTTGTTATACATCAGGGGGATAAAAACAAACCAACAAACATTAACAAAGCACAACTTTATATTCCCTCTAAACAAATTTCCGACAAATACATTATAAACTGATGCAACTAACCTATCAGTTAAACTTTAATAATGTATTGAAATTAAGGAGACAAAGTATCACCCTAAAATAACACGCCTACTTATAATTACTGAGGGATGCTATCGAGCGGCAATTCTCCAGAACACCTGCGACATTCTACACGCTATACGTCATTGAACCTCTATCAAAAGTTGGATACAACACTAGATACATCTTGCTTATCTACGTTACGAAAATTGAATAAAATTTAAAAACAAATCTACTGACAAATTTGGGCGATAAAAACAGTAACCAAAACATTCTGATTAAGATATAAGGAGGCACGTAACATTGCAATTGGATCATGGTCCTGGTTGTAAAAATCAATGTCTAGAAATCCAATTTTTTGAACTCCGTGGTTTACAAGTTAATGCCTTCTGGCTTACCAAACTGGGTTTTACTAGCGAAGTCGTAATGGCGTTTGTGGCTCAGTGAAAATCAATTTCCGAGTGGTTGACTTGACGTAAACGAATCAGAACGCTTCTATTTTCTTCCGACTACGCGTACGACTCAGACGTTTACGTCTTAGTAAAAGCCAGTGCTACAATACAGCTATACAAAGCTCCTTTTAACGCGTTGCGATTGGTTTAGTTCTTTCCCTTTTGCTTAGACTCTGACTAGATCATAGAGAAGTAGTCTTGAGCGGATTTCACTAGATTACAACGCTGAGCGTCTTTGCTATTCTAATTACGACTCCGACACTAATGAAAACTAGCCTTTACAGATCCACGTTTCATAACTCCAACTTTACAAATTTAGTTCTCTTTGCACAAATCCAATCCAGTCTGACAGGGTGGAAAAACGTTGACGTTGAATTTTACATCAATACTGAAAGGGTTACATTTGTGTTAACTTATAGGTCAAAACGTAGAAAAAAAATTGTTCATCTTCACTAAACCGACTCATGGATATTTGAAAAAAAAAAATTTTTTTTGCTGATCAAAATCTCACCTCTCCCGAAGTACAGGGCCTTATATCTCAAGGTTCGCATTCAACAACTGTTGGTCTCATTTGTCATTTTGTTCTTTAGCCCTTTAAAGGGCTTGTAAACAAAATATTGAGCTTATATTTCCATCTGCGTCCTTAAAACGGGAGGTCGTATTTCGTTTTTCCGCCCTGTTACCAGTCTATCTTTTACAACATGTCACAAAAACAATAAAAAATGACGCCATGATTGTTGAGGTGAGTACACCTTGACAATGGCGCAATGAAAACAGCCAAACGTTTATCTTAATAATTTCAACGTTGACATTAGAGTAAAAGGGACCAACCTAGCTAGCTACCGAGCTCAGTTGATAAATTAGCAACGGGGTTAATGGTGACGAATGCCTACATGCAGGTAATCGAAAACGTTCAAATAAATCTGCACGAGTTGTTTTGAGCAAATTTTAGCTGATGCTCAGCTGGAAGGCTGAACCCCGGAAAGCCCGGACGCTCACATACCGTGCGAGAGTGTAAGAAGAAAAGGAAAAAAACCTTGTAGGGTCTCACATGGGTTTAACAAAGAAAAAAGCTTAATAATATTCTGTTTATTTCAAAACATTAATATTTCTTTCACCATGCTAATCCCCTTTGAAGTAACAAGAAAAGTTACAGGATAACAATACCAAACTACAAACTGTTATTTATTGTAGTGAGGACCCTCTTTCTTTTGTCATTCTGGTTCTTTATATAATATTTTATGGCTGTCCATTCCCTGCGATCTAAGGCGCCATTTGCCTTTGCAATACAATCTTCACATTCACGTTTGCCAGGAACACGTCCTCGTCTAATCCAGGGAGTGAGATAGTTGTAAACAGCTTCTTTTTCTTCTTCTGTCCACTGCGTATGGGTAATCGACTCTGCGAATCGAAAACGCTTACGTAAGTGAAGAAAACCCGTTTCTTTGCTGGAAGACAAAATAAGTTTACAGGGATACCTTATGCCTAAAATTTCCTACTTGGGTACGCACGCAGAAAACGGGCAGAGTGTCTCTCAAAACCGTTACTAAAACAACGCCACTATGAAAAGTTACTCCAATGTCGAGTAAAAGGATGAAGATTTTGAATGTCCTACCTGAAAAAGCCATTCTGAAAGGAAATTTGCAGCTGCATTTATAGTGTAATAGATATCCTGCTTGCATATTACTGATGGATAAACGCGAACGTGGTAACAAACGAGGTGCTAGGTACATGTAATAAACGCGCATCGCTTGTGTTTTGATAGATGAATGCCAAACTATAAGTAAAAAGGGTTTCATAATCTCTCTGGCGTAATAGGTTAGAATTGCAATAAAAGTAATAAACGTGTCTAAAACCGTTTTACTTAAGAATGAGGTCCAAAACCTGAAACTAAAAGCACTGCAGTAGGCTTTATTGGCTTTAGGTTCTATTAAAGACAGCTGGTTAGATTAGAAAGTACTACCTTGTTCAGTTAGACTTCTGCATACATTTAAAATATAGACAATGCGTAACAACTCCAGACTTACTTCTTGACTTGAGCTCTGCTTTTTTAGCATCCTTCTTAGCTGGACCTTTCCCACCAATTTTTGCCGTCTTTGTAGGTCCTTTGATAACTATATATAAAAACAAAAAACGTCAGAGAATCTCAGTAGACACAGGAAGGAGGGACAAAGAAACACTACAACACTGGCAGATCTTCATAGTGCTTTTGACTTACTTTACGAGAGGCGATTGCATTAAGTTTTATTTTTAACTAAAATCTACTTTTTTTCAAGAAAGGAAATCTGTGGCCAACTTACTCTTGGTCTTTGAACTGGCAGTGTTTGAATTCTCCTTATCGTGATCGTTATGTTTCTGAGAGCAGTCACCCCTTATCTTCTCTTGTTCTATGTTGATTGAAAATAAAAATTTTAAATAAATCGCGATTTCAAGAATTACTCTACAAAGATAAGAGTGTACTCAGGGGGAAATCGTGAACCTTCTTAGCTGGACCTCTCCCACCAATTTTTGCCGTCTTTGTAGGTCCTTTGACAACTAGATATAAATACACAAAACGTCAGAGAATCTCAGTAGACACAAGAAGGAGGGACAAAGAGACTTTACAACACTGGCAGATCTTCATAGTGCTTTTGACTTACTTTACGAGGGACGATTACATTAAGTTTTATTTTCAACTAAAATCTACTTTTTTTAAGAAAAGAAATGTGGCCAACTTACTCTTGGTCTTTGAAATGGCAGTGTTTGAATTCTCCTTATCTTGATCTTTATGTTTCTGAGAGCAGTCACCCCTTATCTTCTCTTGTTCTGTGTTGATTGAAAATAAAAATTTTAAATAAATCTCGATTTTAAGAATTACTCTACAAAGATAAGAGTGTACTCAGGGGGAAATCGTGAACCAACTCACTCTTATTCCTACATTATTCGTCTGCATTTCCGGCTTCACCTACAATGTGTGATGCTCAAACCAACTTAGGGGGACCTTCCCAACACTGACATAACTGTCCAAAGATGGTGGAACCTTTCTCTGGAGACTTCCCAACTTTTAATTAACACCCAAGAGTGGCAGTGCAGTACGTTTTCAATCCGTGAAGTATTCGCAGAGTTGAAGTAATACACCCGATTATTCTAGAGATCTTCTTGCAGAGTTTACTGTAAGAAATCCTCTCTAATCATCCTTTGGGTTGCGGAACTCATCAGCAAACGCGGTTCAGCAACGCTTCAGTTTCAAAACTGTAACAGATAACAAAGGGTGCTTCTAGAAAAGGGGGAAGAAAAGGATTTATGGCACCATGTAGTTTTCTAAATAGTTTTGTTTTCTCACGACGATATTTTTCTTATCACCTTCAACAACAGGGCTGTCATCATCATAATCATCAAGTTCCCCATCCGTTTCTGAAAATTCCGAATAAGCAATATCTAAAAGAATGTAATAAAAAATGATATTAGTACACATCAAAGACTAGAGCCGCTAACCACCAGATAACAAAGAATGTTGTCGTATCTTGACACCTAAAACTAGTCAACAAAGAGTTTAAGCAGGGCCGTCCATAGCGCGGGGGCAGAGGGGGCAGTTGCCCCCGCCAGGAAAACTAAATTGTTCTCTTTCTAACATAGTTTTTGATTTTTCTGGGCTATTTATAGCTCTATTGGCCCGGAATCTGTATACGGGAGACGCCGTGAAGGTATGCGGAGTTTGCCTCCGCAGACAGAAAATCCAAGGTACGGCCCTGATAAGGACCCTATGGAGGAAAGGTATTTTGCACCCCAGGGGCTGAATATATCGATTACATTTTAATTTTATGGAAGAACTTTTGGTAACTATCGTTCCTCCACTCGTCAACATAGTGTCTAGTCTCTGTGCTTCATTGTGGAAAACTTTTTCTCAAACTCATTAACAATTCATCGAGTTAAAACAAAGAAAATCAGAACCGTGACAGTGGTTTGGAAATACGATCTTAATAAGCATAAAATTTTAAGATTTTATACCTACGTTTTATCTGTAGTTTTAGTTTCGATTGAGAATTTCATCACATTTCCAATCACCTCGAAGTTCGTCGAAAATACTCCGCTGCGCGTCGTATTTTCAACAAGAGTTCGTTTTGATAAAGGGAGAAACCTATTCTAACTATCTTTATCGTCGACAATTTTCACAGCGTTTTATTATAGGCAACTAAAATGTTACCTCTGATCTATTCTCTCGCGGCCCATAATTCGATAGCATTGATTAAATAATTACCATCCTCCTTGCCTGAATCTTTAGGAGAAACACACTTCTTCGCCCTTTTTCCTTTGCCTTCTGTTATCAATAAGTCAAGAAGAATAAGAAGATCTATACATTAATGACATGAAGTAACAATAAACGTTGTATTCATTATAAATTCAGGACAACAAGACTAAATTTACCACCACTTTTATTGGAAGAAATTACCTGATCAAAAACCTGTAGGAATTAACAGATCTACAGGGTAGCCCTGAAGTCGCAGCTCGGGTTGACACTGTGTTTCGTGTTTGAAGTTAACAAAATGGCCCTTCTCGTGAATGAAAACTGCATGGGACACTTAGACTTGTTTAAAAACACTGATGAAAAGGTAAATTTCTCTGATTTGCCTTCTTAAAAACCATGTTTTTCAAGGGTTTGGATTTACCTCAACCACAAAAATGCACTTAAGAAATTTGTTGCCACTGCTGGCAGCAATGACACCATAGAGGAGAACGTTGCTTTTCAATTTTTAGGAATATCAACAAATGATTTCGTATCTAGCAGATCTTACTGTTCGACTTTCGTGATGATTTGCCAGCCACTTCTTTGGTCGGATATTTCTGGGACATGCTTCTCGTGACTTGCTTCTTGATAGAGCGTCCTAGTATTACAAGATAGTGTCGGTAAACCATTAGTACACGGTGATTAACAGAAAAACGATGAGACAAATAAATACAAAATAACTCTCCACTGAGAAGACTTAAACCTTCAAAGAAATTAGAATATTATCTCCTATGACAACAGTAAGGACGCTTCTAATGGGTTGCATTGTTGCTATGGTAACCTCGTATATAAAAAGGATGTTCACAACTTGTTAACTGATGACTGGGTATTTGTGTGATAACATTATTGGAGAGTGGTTGTATTGATCCATCAAAGTATAAATGGTGGAAAGAGCTGGAAACTATTGTCAGCTACCTTAATTAAGTCAACACTGCCAGTATTTCATGAATGCAGGAAACACTTTACGAACCTGAAGAAGTTCCTTCTTCGCAAGCATCAGTCTTGTCATCTACATCACCACCAGTTTCATTGATTTCATCATCAGTGTCGGAAAGTCTTGGCTCTGCGATTTCTAACAAAAAGTTGCCGAGTCAGATGGAGAAAACACTTGGAGTGTTGAGAATATAATATAATCGTACATACTGTCACGGGCGTCCAGTTCATGTTTTAACATCTGAGATCTATGGCCACTTAACTTGTTTCTCCTATTTGTTTTAATGCATGTTTTGCATTGTCCATGTTCGGAAGGTGAAACTAAGACAGACACCATTATTGCTCTAGTTCAGGCATACGAAACTAACTTGTTATAAGATACTAAAAGGAAAGGCGGGAAAGCACATATCCAAGTGTATGAAAGTAGATTCTAGTAACAAATAACAGTAAAAGCACTGTTAAACCAGCGTTAAATCTTTCGTTAGCAAAATGTTTGACATTTCTAGTCATTACTTTTTTATTACTGGTTCTAGCACAGTTAAGATGACTATGTAACAGATAAATGGGATCAAACTTTATTCTTTTTTTGTTTTTTAGCATCAGTAATTCCTCCTTAAATTAGCATGCAATGATCTCTTGTGCTTACCATTCAGATCAATTTCTGCCAAGGTTTTTCCTGCAAACTTGCTTGTTTTCCCTTGATCTATTGTTAGGAGCAGTTTGCTAACTTTAGCAATTTCAATTGTAGACTCATGAAGTCTGTAAAAGTCCCTGTGTACACGAATGTCGTGGCCAAGGTGTCTTGCTAGCCAGTCGACTTCTGTTTCTTTCAGAGTTAGTACTTGTGAAATAGTTGCTATGTACTTCCTCAGCTTGGTACTAGTGATATTTGAAGGATTAGACAGGGGTGGTTCACACTGTGTGGCTAATTTCTTGAGACAATCCCAGGCACGCATGGGCTCTAACGACTGTCTGCTGGGTCTCGCAAACACGTACGGGTTATCTGCTGCGATGCCCACTGTTTCCCTCGTCTTGATAAGAAGATCAATGCCGTTGATCATTTCGGGTGTCAAAATGACTGGAACCTTTCTGCCTCTCTTGCCGTGAATCTCAACCATGTCTAGTCTAAATATAACAATTTATTAATAATTATCTCTATCTGTGTATATCTGTGGAAAGTTCACCCTTACAACCAAGTGGAGTTTCTCCTTGATAAAGACACAAATGGGGGTTGGTCAACATACTTAGATAAACAATTTCGCCCTGATCGCGTCTGACTGAGAATCAAGAGGTAATTTAAGTTTCCTGATATGCAGCATTATATCAGGTAGTCTAGCTTATTTTCGCTTGTTAACGTACATTTATGCACATGTTTAAACAATTGTTTAATTGACCTATCCATTTTGAAACTTGACAGTGACATCATGAAGATGTCAAAACGTTCTTTTTTTTCAGTATTTTCGCTAATTTTCGTAAATAAAGTGCTTTCCACAAGCTTTACTTATCCAAAGGCAAAAGTCGTTCCGCAAGGATATTGTTTTGTGAACATGGATGCCATTTAACTAATATACACCACTATTTTAAAGCAAAGCATCTAAAACTAATAAAGAACCGCACTGCCAATAATTTGGTGTGGCGTTGTTTTCCTTCAAATTATTTGACGTCCCATTCCGAGCCAAAACAACAACTTTTTTAAAAAGTTGAAAAAAAAAAGAAAAGCATGTTAGTTCCGAGTTGAACCCAGAGAAGACAACAAACACAAGAGAAATTAGCAGCAACGTTTGTGTTCTCAATACCCTTAAAATGTAATCGCCCGTAAACAACGTTCAAAATTGACGTTAATTTTAGTTATTGTTAGAGCATAATACCACGGGTGACAAATTACTCCTTAATTTTGGCGTGAAATTTTAGCGTGTATAATGTTTTCACAAGGGAAATTACAAAATTGCCATGGCAACGTTTAGCGCGAAATTTCTCGATACAATAAACAAGTCAAAAACCCACAAATGCAAGCGTAATAGCCCAATTTCGATATATTAATATTTAGCTTCAAACAATAGACTTCAGCACGAGGCTCTGGGGAATAAACTATAGAGTTTGTGGGCTTTATTCCCCAGAGCCTCGTGTTGATGTCTATTGTTTTAAGCTGAATTTTAAAATATCGAAATTGGCCTATTTGTCGCCCTTTGATATTAAAAGATAATCAAATGGAATACTCATGAAATTAGGAAATAATTTCACTTGCGTTTAGTCAAAGTTCAAATGATTTCCCTCGCCTAAGGGCTCGGAAAATTTCACCTCATCGTACTCGTCGCTATCTGATTACCCATACTTATATTAGTAATGTATCTGTGACCAATGCAGTTATAAAAGCCTAAGACATTCAACTCCACTCTTAGTAATAGTTACGTATCTTCACTTGCCTTCTGGACAATTCTTTTTCAAAGCTGCTAAGTGCCGACATTATTTCAGGACTGTTTACTTCTGTCCAGTCTGGTCTGTTCAGGTAACTTTCCAGAAGGATCTTGGACGCTTCTCCCCCTCTTCTTTTGTTAAACATGACCAGCCTGGCTAGAGTTGCTTGGGCTAAATCACTCCATGCTTCTAAGTTAGGCTTTTCTTCCAGGAGTTGTACACTAGAGGACATCTTTAAAAGGACATACTTCCGTAGCTTTTCGAGATCATCTGCCAGTGGCAACAGCTGTACTTTGTTAAATTTGCTTGTACTGAGAGCGCTGAGAGAATGGTGAGATACCCGATGACTCCACTCTGATTCCAAAAGTTTTTCAAAATTGTCTGCATTCTCTTGCATGTCCTTATCTTTCCTGCGCAACGCCTGGCCCCGAAGAATGTAAACACACTTTTTAAGGGAATGACCCAGCTTTAAAGTGCCCCTAACCCCAAAATTTTTTCTTAGCCGCCAAAAAAGTCCTTTTTGTTCTGATCACATTGGTGAAAAAATTATAGTCGTACGATTTTTCCTCGATTTTCTGTGAATTTTTAAA
>Ga0126343_10000421_pt1 | contig 15995 bp, 14 predicted proteins | sample Cyp2metagenome_FD_92531 | JGI IMG/M metagenome (GOLD analysis project Ga0126343, IMG submission 92531) | Coral microbial communities from Lord Howe Island, Old Settlement Bay, Australia - Cyphastrea 2 metagenome | ecosystem: Host-associated > Invertebrates > Cnidaria > Coral ...
CCCCCCCCCCCCCCGAGGTTACACAACTCGCGCAAAACTACAGCTTTCTGTCCGTACGAAAACTCGCCCCAAACAACGTTTCTTTTCAGAGAACATGTTTCCATCTTAAAGGCTTTCAACGAAAAACTCTGTACTGAATAATTTGTTTTTGGTCTCCCCTTTATTGACAACAGTTCAATTTCCTCGGACTGTTGATTGAGGACTAGGGATTCAGTACTGCAGACTACGGACTGGGTATAAAACATGGACTGGCTGTGGTTTATTTCCTTTTCGTAAACAAGCGATGCCATTCTCAACGGTCGATTCCATTATTGGTAACCAAGCCTTTCAGAATGGACGATCTATATCTGCTTTAGTTTGGGTCTGGACATGGTAAAAACCGGTTATAATTTGCTGATGGAGTTAAAATGCACTCACCAAATGCTTAATTTCTCATATTGAGACTGGTTTTCTTGCGGTTAGCTTTTATTTATTGTTAGGGACAACTCTACAATAACATTTAAGAAAGTCACGTTTTATAATTAAATTTACCTAGAATTAAAATTTATTTTTAACTAAATTTTGCACCTGGTAGTTTACTGGTAAAAGGGAGATGTTAGGGAGCAGAGCCTCGAGATTCGATGTGTGGATACATTTAGAATTTCCTTTTTTCTTAAATTTGACAGACAAAAATTTGTTGATCGTTAAAACATTTTCTCAGTGTCGCGAAAATGGCATCGCTTGTTTACGAAATGGAAAAATGCAGCATCGCCTCGAGCAACTCTCATACTTTTTTCGTGTTCTTCAAACTTCGTGCTTGCATCCAGAACTCGATATATGCACCCCAAGCATGAACCAATTCTTCATTTCTGTTTTCAAATGTATTTGGTGTCTGGATGGTGTTAAAGTAATTTTGGAGCCAGTGAGCAGGAATTTTAGCCTGATTTGGTACATATAACTTCTTGCAGAAATGTTTTTAGCATCGAACATGCTACTAGCTGGTGCTGTTTTCATTGCTTTTTTGGCTAAGAAAGGACGAATTTTATACGGTTTAGTTGTAAAAAACAAACAAACAAAAAAATGCATTTAACTGAACTGTATTTACAAGTTTTCAATACACTAAATTATATTCTTATCACAATCTCGTCTTCGGGTTTAGTTTTGATATATTGTGAACATTTCGCAAATTTCAGCCTCGATTACTTCGTTCAGCGTTTCGGTACTTCCGGCTTGCCGAGGAACCGGAAAAGCCGAAACAACAGTCGTTGAGTAGTAGTGCCAGTCTTTTTTCGCGTATAACTCAATGGAGTGTGTGCAGGTGACGTCATCAAATTCTCAAATTCAAAGCTAAAGAGCCACTAAAGATTTTAACTTCATCAGGCATAAGAGGTACCAAATTTATACCTGTTTACCACTTTCCAGCTCAATAGCATCGTTCGTTTGGAAACTGTCGCCCTTGAATTACGAAGTTATGGCGGTGCGTGACATAACGCAGAGATCGCATTTGTCGAGAAATATACACTAATCTCGTGATTTTTAGCCATTTTAGAAAATTAAGTATCAGGAAAAATGCTTTTGTAGATATTTTGTGGTTCGGTTCAGATAATCAGTCGACTAGATAGCCGAAGTAAGTTCCAGATGTTTTCACTATTTATTGGCCGTCATGTTGGAGGACAAAAGAGGTCCTCCAACATGGCGGCTCCATACTAGGCTCTGTAATATTGTGCGGAACATCTCGACGAATATCTCAACTTAAGGACAACGCACACACCTTGAAATTGGAGAACTGTTTTCGTTATTTATCGTCTACTATACCACAATATTTTGACTTGATCCGATGTATGGTTTTTGATCTTATTTTCTTAAACTCATTAATTATTCAAACGGTTATAAGCCAATCGGAGTGCCCCATTTTTGTCAGGTGCATGTATCTTGATACCCAATGAAAATATAGATCAAGATCACTCCAGTTAGTTCAAAAACTGATGAAAACACTGATCAAGACACTTGAATTTTAATTAGCAACCTCAGTTATAATGCAACAATTAATCACTACCGTACTTCGAAAAGGTATTCACAACGTGGAAATTACAATAATTATTCTGGAATTTTCTAACGTAAAACGCAGCATTAACTAAAGAAGTTAAAAATACATTGTAAAAATACACTGTAAAAATACACTGTATACAATGACTCAGCTGAGCTCGTTCCTGATAAGTTCATCTCCGAGAATTTTCTTTCTTCTTCGGCGGCGACAAATTATTTCTCCTCCTTTTGGCACTTGACATGGAGGCCTTCTTTTGTAGCATCCTTCATCTCTGTATCTAAGGCACGCCTCAAAATGCCGAGCCTTTTGTGATCAGTCCACCAACAAGAGATGTTACCTTAACTAAAAAGTGAAAACATCCCCGAAATATATAATACCAAGCAAGCAAAAACAACGTGCTAATTTCTCGTACCTTTTATCAAGAACATCGTCGCCATTTTTGTCTCCCCAATGACGCTTCAGACCACACACTATCGCGTGCACTGCTAAAATGGGAAAAACGGCGCAGAGACTTGCATGAGCTAAATACCATTCCCGTAGGGAATACAATATTTTTGCATGCTTTATTGTATTGTATTTTTAGGCGTGATTGAGAAGTCATGTCGAAAACTCGTGCTTCGTGTTTCATCAGGGGTTCCAAACACGTCGAAACAATGAAGCCTGGTTCACACTTGTGCGGTAAGCATAACACAAGGGACATAAGCACAAGCATAAGCACAAGAAAAAAGAAACATGTTCCTTTTTTCTTGTGCTTATGCTTATGCTTATGTCGCTTGTGTTATGCTTATCGCACAAGTGTGAACCAATCTTAAAAGCACTCGGCCTGCGGCCTCCTCCATTTATCTGTTTCTCGGTGTTTGAAACCCCTGATGAAACATTTGCACTCGTTTTTGACATATTACTTCTATTGCGTGACAACGCACGCACTCTATTGCGAAGCTTGCCTTCGGCTGCAACAAGGCTATTTCAGTTCTTTGTTCCTCGATTTTTCTTGGCTAAAGTGCGATGGACACTTTTGAAATGCACGTGAACTTTATAAATGGTAAAGTGAACCAGCTCGGAGAAGAAGCAATTCGAGTGCATCAACAAGGAACACACCTCGACCTTCCAAGGTACACTTTTGTCAAATGCGTCACATGCCTGAGCCTTGCTAATGTGTTGCTTCTGGTTGTTTTGCTCTTTTGTTTAACTGAATAAAACGTTTTTTTTAAAATGGATTTTCTTTGGTAATGTCAGTCTTTTTTCATTGAAGAATGCCGGATTCAAAGATTCTTACAGATCGCCGAGCATTGTGGAGGAGATTACAAGCAAATGGAACGAAACTGGGACATAGAAATGGACCAACATACAATAACTAACAAGTGAGCACAAACATTGCATGCACTAATAATTCTATGTACCCGCACTCTTAGATAAAATCCCGAGAATAAGTCTTTAAGCCAGACAAGTGGTGAGCAATCTCTCCCCGGGGTAATGTTTACAGAAATTTCATTGTCATTTCATGTGTTTTACATCAATTACCCAGGTTGTGGGACGTGGAGAACGGAAGACTGTTGTGGTATGCTTCAGAACATTTGTTCTTTGCTACTTGTGAAGTCTGTTTTTTTTGGTCTGACTAAACCCCACCCCCACTCCCCATCCCTCTGGGAATTCCACTCTATGCTTTTCTTAAATATTGTGTGTTTAAAAGAGACTCCCTCCCCCTGGGAAGTCCCAGTAAGCCTAAAGTAGAACATTTGACAGTTTACTTGCAAGTGTGGCAGAAACATGAACTGGCAGTTTAAAACATGACATATTATATAGTATCAAATATCAATTTCAGTGTGGGCTTGCTTGATGTTATGGACTTTTACAGTGTATCATGAGACAACAGGGAGTTTTTCTTGCCGCACTTCAATGCATTTAGATGAAGAACCACTTGATGGCCAAAAGACTATAGAACAATTACAGTAAAGGTGTGGTACCGATTAAATTGTTTTTAAAAGCTCTCATACTTCATGATTTTAAAAGTTACAAAAGGAGCAGCTTGTTAAGCTCCAATGTGAATATTTTATTGCAACCTTAACTATTGGCTGTTTAAAATATATTATATGTAGAACAAATTTGCATGCATACAGGTGTTCTTATAAATGTAATTGATCTTAAGACAACAGGAAGTTTTTCCTGCCGCACCTTTCAACACCATTTTGAAACTGACCCACTTGGTGGAAAGAAGAGCATTGAACAGTACCAGGTAATTGCTGGGAAAGCAAGTTAATTTTAATTTTCACAAACATTTTCTACTGTATAAATGTAGATGTGAAATGCCTGGTTAAAAGTGAAGACAAATTGGCGACCAAAATGTAGGTGTGCCTAGTTAATGGTATTGACATTATAATTTTGTGTTCAGATAACAGGAAATTTTCTTGTGGCACCTCAGTATATACTTGTTTCCTGAAAGAGTATGGAGCAAATTGCAAGGTAATTGCATGATTAGCACTTCAATGCAAAAGTTCTTATTCTTCATTATATGGATAATGATTAGTTTAATTAGTTAGCTATACATGGTTGTTTAACTGTATTGAACAGCATAACTATTATTGTTATACTGTAATTAAAAGCCCCTTTTGCCTATTATCAATTTTAGTTTTGCTTTGGTTATACTACGCCGCCTTACTTCTTGACTTAAAGGGGGTGTTACTGTATGTTTTGTGCATGAAATTGTTTTTGTTTAATTTTATCGAAGCTTTAAAGGTAAAATTAACTGATGTACGCTTTTGACTGCTGTAATCATTGCTTCAACTGAGTATTAATTTTCTTGGGAGTCAATTTTTATTTTAGTATAGTTTTAAGACTAAAATTGACCTGCGCTGTCATTGATTGCACAGATGAGCTGGTTATTTTACATTTAATATCGTCTTTTTCAGAGGGTAATAACACAAGTTGGAGGAACTTAAATTTCTTCTTCTAGAGAGGTATGTAAACTATTGTCATCCAAGGCACAATTACTTGCTTCCAAAATGTGAATAGTTTTTAGCCCATGGCTTGTGAGAGCTAGCTATGGGTCATAGAGGTGAATTCGATGTTGTAAATTAGAATTCGTTGATTATATGTGACCTCCCATGCAAAAACATCCACACTAATGGGTATCCATTCGAACGGCTAAAAGCTGGTCGCTTGCTGTTTGTCATCTGTTTGTGATTGTACTTGCGAATGTAGACTAGCCATAAATTTCAATGTTTCTTTTGACACAAGGCACTGTGAGACAAACTCGTAATTCCATGTACACTTAACTGCCGTACAAACTGTGAAACACTGATTAATCTTAGTAAATTCAGAAGTCAGGTAAAAGGTGTTGGCTGCCCTGATGGTCTACACTTGAAAGGCCACCTATGCACTTGCTTGAAACTAATGAAAATGCATTAGCAGGGAAGCCTACTGCAGGGCTGTAAATAACAGTCGTTTACGGACCTTAGCTGAGTAAAATTTGCTCATGTCAGATGAAATCCGCCCAACTGAGGCTGGACATGATGTCTGGACAATTTTTTATGGTCGATCATTTTATGATAAGGGATGAATAAACATCTTCCTTGAGTAAATCTTACTTTTTTGGATGATGTCTGAGTACATTGTGTTTCCAAGATGGTGTTTTAGTAGGACGTCTGTCCTTTCAAGAAAAAAAAAATATTTGCAGCCCTACCACTAGGAAATGTGAAGCCTAGCAGTAACAGTGTTCCATTTGTCGTTGGTTCAAGATCGATAGGATGCTGTTCGAACGGCTGAGGTTCTCCGTTCAGAAAAATACTCACCCATTCGAACGGCTGAAGCTATCTATTCAGAAAAAAAAATGTTCAGCCGTTCGAACGGTTGTTTCTATCGATCAAAAACAATATTCAAGCATTTAAACGGCAAAGGATATCTATTAGGCAAAAAATTTTGGCCATTCGAACAGCTGCTGCAATCCATTCACACAAAAATATAAAAACATATTATAGGCCGTTCAAATGGGAAAGTGAATCCAATCAGACTCAGCTTTTCGTGATGCTTGAAATTTGCATAGCATTCAAAACAGACACTTTGACAAATGAAGGACACCTTTCTTTGTTGGTTTATATTTTTAATGGATTGCTCTGCAGAAGTCAAGATGTTTGTTGCTTCTTTCACTCTTGCTAAACAAAAAACTCGATGAACAAGGCTCCTAAACAAAATTAAACTTAGCTCATTTGTCAATTTTTTTTAGCGTAGGCTCTATGGGACTCCAGAACATCCATATATGTACTTCATTTGCATCCAGCCATAAAGTTACAAAAGGGTTCTGTGCGAGCCATTACCAATTCAGGACATTGAGTGCATTCTGCTCCCCTATTTGCTGAATTGAACATTTAAGACATTTTAAAGTCAATTTAGTTCAAATTGCTAAATTTATGCTTCATTACCTCAATCAATTGTTGCCGCGGATGGTTCTTAAAGTGCCTATAACCCCAAAAAATTTTATTAGCCTAACCAAATCGCCATATTTTTCTGAGTAAAATACCGCAAGAATTTCTCTGTTTGCTTGAAACCTCGATTTTTTATGCGCTTTGAAAGAGCTGGAAATCGCCATATTTTTGCGCGTTACCGAGCTAGAGGAGCCTGGGTCGAAAGTAAGTCGTGACGTCAAACAGGGAGATTTATTTCGCACTTTGTTGTTGCTTTCAGTGAAATAGATGTGCGAGGTGTTGTGAAATGCCGACTACTTGTGTTGCCTTTGGTTGCAACAACGTTTCTAACCTTGAAAAAGGTATAGCTCTCCATATTATCCCGTTCTTCGGCGATGATCGCGCCGAGGCCCGTAAAAGACGGAAGAAATGGGTTGATTTTATCAAAGCGAAACGAGCCCATTGGAAGCCGACAAAGCACTCGGCGGTGTGCTCAGAACACTTCAAGCCGGAAGATTTCCAAAGATATTTTTCTGGACTTCCAGAAGCAAACTTTAAACCCAGGCTTAAAAAAGACGAGCTTGGCGTTAGCGTCTTTCCTACGGTACATGCTTCGTCCATAGTACCACAAAAGGCAGAGAGTGATAGGAGTAAGAGAGAGCGGAGAAAGGTGAGACTGATTGCTAGCCTCTTGTTTGTCATGATGTGTCACTTTCCCTTTGAATATAATACTGAGCTTATTTGACTTTTAGTTTAACGATGTCCTATACAGGTCTTAATCCAAATTCAATGTCCTGGTTTTTTAAATTTCCAGACTTTGAAAGAAGTACTACAAAGTGTTAAAAGTGACGATCGTGATGTGGGACCGAGCGGTGTTACTTACCCGCAGCCAGCGAAGAGAAAACGTGGAGAAGAAGAATCTCCATCTGCGGGAAATTCAGCTTGTACTGAAACCATAGTTGAAACAAACGAAATGTCTAGTGTGGATCTGCAGTCAGACGTATTAGAGCGAGAAGAGCCAGAGTTGCCCGCAGAACTAGAAGAGAAAGAAATCGTAGCCAGCGAACCGGAAGGAAATTATTCCAAAGAATGCTCCAGTTGCAAAGGAATGCTGAACGAGGGAAGGCAGCTGAGAAATACCGTGAAGACGTTAAGGGAAAAGTTGAAGAAGAAGAGGGAAGCACTAAGAGCGGCTCAACGGAAACTGAAAGGTATGTTTAGCATCCAGACTAATGATTATGGATCTTCATGTAGTTCCCGCCATTTTGAAAAATGGCGCGGAATGTCATTGCTTTTTCCTTCAGAACCTCAGGACCCTCGGTGTCAAATTTTTTCTGAAGTTTTTAGTCCCCCCGTTTACTCGAAATATATATTTAAACCACGAACTAACTGCTGCTGCTTTGATTTTTACCTTTGTACGATTAAACTGTGAGCTAATTTTATTGATTTTACTAGTGAAGGTACCCTTCCTTTATTATATGGGATTTTTTTTGTTTCTTTTTAAAGAAATGCAAACTCAGGAGGATGTTAGCATTGAGGATGCTGTGAAGGGTAGTAATGAGACAGATTGTGATGAGGCCACAGATGAGGAGCCTATGGATAAAGAAGCGTATGAGAGTCCATATGACACAGAAGATGAGACCACAACAGAGACAGAAACATCAGAGGACGATGGAGGAGATGTGCCAAATAAGTCTGAAAGGTTAGGCATATTAGTTATCAAAATTACAGCGTGTGAACCATATACCATGACACAGTTTATATCACAAAGAGTAAAGCAAAAGAAAACACTAATTTTCATGAACCCTAATCCTGAGACAATACCTGTAGTACAGTAAAACAGACAGGCAGTGACTTTGGTATACATGTATGTTGCAACTGCCAAAATTTTTATCCTAACAAGGATCTTTGTTTGAGTCACAAGCTTGTGATTGACATGTAGTATGAACACTTTTAGTCACCACAAATGGGGAAAGGGATAGGAAATAGCCAGAGGGTACAAGTAAAAACCACATACTCCAAGAAGTGTGTAATTTTCTGGATGTTTTTATTTTGTCGGTTTTTATGGCTGTGTTTTGACTTTCATTTTGTATCATTGTTACAGGGTCTCCATGAAAGGCACAAATCTTCGAACAGAACCCAAACATATTGTTTTTCTGTCGCAGTTGTTGTTGCTGTTTGGATTTTGTCACAGCTGTAAGCATGATAATCCAATGGTGGACGTCCACCAGGTTGGAACAGAAGCAGTTGTGATGACCAACTGCTCAAATCCCAAGTGCCCAAAACCAAGGCATACGTGGCACAGCCAGCCGATGATACCTGGAACAAAACTGCCTGCTGGAAACCTGCTATTATGTATGGCAATTCTGCTAGCTGGAGGGTCAGCATCAAAAGTCTTCACTATCTTTTCGCATATGGGTCTTGGCTGCATATCACTAAACACATTCTTCAAATGTCAGAGGGTAGGTAATTTCACACACACGCACACACACACACACATACACACACACACAAAAATATAGAAATAAAATATTGCTCAAAAATTATCTTAAATAGAAACTTAATGGTCATTTTCTTTTTAGAGCAAGCTATTTCCATCAATTCAACTATATTGGCAGACGTACCAGAAAAAGATGCTGGACAAGGTGAAAAGCATCAGAGAGGGGATTGTCATAGCAGGTGACGGTCGCCATGACAGTATGGGACACTCTGCAAAGTTTGGTGCCTACACCATTTTTTGCTGCACAGTACCGATGATTTTGCACTTCTCTCTTGTTCAGGTTAGTACAAATCATTACTTTGGTGGAATTTCTTCTTGCATATGTGGTGTAGGAGCTTTACATGTAAACCTCCTAAAAACAGTCTTGACCCTTTCACTCATCAAGATGATTTTTACTTGAAATTGAGTCACTTTCAGTTTTGTTAACTTGACTCTAGCCATCTGATCATGACTCAGCCAATTCACTTAATTCAATTTTGTTTCTGTTTACTTACTTCATTAGGCATTACTTTTCATTCATAAATATTCAGTACCTGTGTCACGCATATACATTTTGCATTCAAGTAAACATGCTTTAGAATGACGTACTTATTGAAAAAACACTAATGGTTTGACAGTTTTAATTGGCCTTTTGCCTTTGTGTCAAAACGAGTCTTTGTACAAAACCAATCATATGAAAATGTAGTCCACCTACGGGTCCAGTTTTACACAAATCAAACTCATTTATGTACAAGGTTTTGCATGAGGACTCCTTTTGAAACAGAGGTACAGCGTAACTCAATGGTCTATTACTTTTTACTTTATCAACAGAGAAACCAAGCTGGAAGCAGTCCAGCAATGGAGTTCATGGGTTTTAAGGCTTGCATGGATTTCTTGATTGGATATGGTCTTCTGTTGACGGCGTTTGTTTCTGACAGACATGTCTCCATTGCAGCTTATATGAGGAAGTCATTGACAAATATAACTCACTACTTTGACATATGGCATCTGAAAAAAAGTAAGGTTATGCATGCTACCTAATGTAATTTCATGAGAACTATGATTTAAAGTAAGGTGTCCTTTAAGCAATTGAGTTGAAATTAATTTTGTATCATTGTAATTTCATTCCAGTAGTCTCCTATCAAAATCAGAACAATGTCTTAAGTGGAAATCACACATCTATATATTAAGCAGTGTAGAAGCTAATAATTATTATATTTTCTTCCTAGAAATCCGAAAGGTCTTGTCAAAGCTCTCAAAAGAAAAAGGCTGCGAGTCATTGGCTGAATGGATCAGACCATGTGAGAACCACCTTTACTGGAGTGCTACCACAACATTTAGCGGCAATGGGAAAGTCATCTGGGCTAAGTTCAGCTCTTTCCTTAGTCACATTGTTAACAAGCATTCAAATTTCAGTGATGCATTATTTAACAAATGTTTCCATGGTGCGATCCATCCTCGAAAGTGGTTAAAATTGGGTAGGTACATGTATTTGTATAATTTGGGTTAGCAAAATGATATCTAGCGAAAACAAAATAAATTCATAATCAAATATTGCCAAGATCATGTATCTGCAACCCCATCCTAGGGTCTGCCCACTGTCATGATAGGGTTGCTTATTAGCCCTTTCTGTCACATTGATACACTATTTTCACTCTTCTTAGGTTCTGTGGCCTATGAAAAATTGCACAGTGCACTTACTAATGCTAATCTGATGAAAGGAATCAAGCAGGCTTCTCCCTTGGCACAAACAAGTTGTTTGGAGGGATTCCACTCTGTGTTAAATCATTTTGCCCCAAAAATGATTGCTTATTCTTATGTTGGAATGTACTGCAGGTATGGCAGTTTCTCTTACAATGGTAGTTAAAAGTTGGTAAAGGTGTGATGCAACATTATGGTTGACAAGCTGAATACGTTTTTAAGGTACAGTTAAGTCAGTTACCAAGTTTTGTGAGTGTCCTTTAGATGGGACGCAGCTTTAGAGGATTATACACTTGTAGTAATTTGCCGGTGACTCTAACATGTATTGTGTGTCTGTGTATAAGACACCAAAGTTTTTTCCTCGGTATGCAACAACCTATTCTTTCCACAGGCACATTCTTGCTGCTGTTCACTTTAACTACAACCTGCAAAGGGATGTAAGACGTCGAAATGCTGATGATGCTGAACAGATTAAGGTGACATACCCAAAGTTCAAGAATGGAGAAGCAATTGTGAGGAATATCAGAGTTTCACAGAACTTTGGTAAATAAGTCTACGTTGCTTTTTTTCTCTAGAAATGACTGGGGTGAAGTAATTTGTCTATAACTTTCCCTCTTCAACCTAGATAATGAACCTCTTCAACCTAGATAATGAACCAGCTTCCATTTTGAGACAATTATGACATACTCATGGAAGATTTTCTTAATACGGGCTGTTTTCTGATAAATATTCATTTGTGTAATAGAACATACTTTCTGTTCTAGATTATGTCGAAGAAATTTTTCAAACATTTCTGACGGCCACCAATGATCAAATGAAGAGTGCTGCAGAAAAGCTGAAAGCAATGACTCCCTCTCCTATGAATTCCATGCTGGAAAAGGAATCCCGCACAGAAGCAGTACAGAAGAGAGTAGACAGGAGTAAAAAGATAGTGGAAGATGTGCCCCCAACTACTTCAGGTAAGGAGAATCCCACAACTATACCGGCTGTGTTAAAAATCAGAAACACACTGCTAATTGGTGTGATAATTCCCTGCTATCCTAGTCAGTCTACTAATGAGAAAGTTGTTTGTTCATATCTGTCACAATAGGAAACTTAATTTGCTCTTAGAATCCTGTTGGGCCTTCCTTTTTTTTGAAAAATCTGTCACATTGGAAACCTGTGGCCACTCGTGGTGCAATTTAATAGCAATTTAAGATAGTGAATTAATTTGTTGTTTTTATTTTTTACATTGCAGTGCCCGATGTTCATGAAAACATCCAACCAGACAGACATTCAACCAGACAAAGGGCATCACCCAAATGCTCAGTGTGTGGACGATTCTTGAAGGGACACAGTAAATTTATGGACTGCCCCAAGAATCAAAAGAAATAAACCTAGTTGTAATTCTTTTCTGTTCAGTTAATAATGAAGAAAAAAAAAATCTAACATGTACGCTGCATTCAATTGATCATTTAATTAACATATTTATTGCTCATTTACTTTGTATACTCTGTATACATGTTCTATTGAGGTTCACCCCTTTTGAGTGTTTACGTGGCATGTCCTTTTTACATTTCTTCCATGAATATATTTCTATAATTATCAACAGTAACTTAAGGAAAATTGAAACAATTCAGATTAATAGTTTAAGGCTGGTTTTCACTAGACCATAAGCACAAGCACATTACAAGTGAAAACAGCTACATAAACATAGGAATAAGAGGAAACATAAGAACAAACCCGCTTATTTGTCTTGTGTTGTTTTCACTAGCAATGCGCTCAACATAAGCATGAGCACAAGTTTTCTTGTGCTTATGCTTATGTTGAGCGCGTTGCTAGTTAAAACAGCATGAGACAAATAAGTGGGTTTGTTCTTCTTATGTTTCTGCTTATGTTTATGTCACAGCTGTTTTCACTTGTGCTTATGCTGGTGCTTATGCTCTAGTGAAAACCAGCCTTAAGAGATATCTCAGCTGTAAGTTTGCATAACAATCAGCATTTTGACAAAATTTATTTACATGTTCTTTGTATTAACTAAACAGTCTCAATAAAGTCACATGTCCTCCTCGTCCAAGTCAAATCCAGTAAAGTCATCATTCTTGTCACAAGGGAATGCTTTCCTGATGGCAGTGTATGCACATGCCGGCAAAGGAATCCTTTTGTTGCCTAAAAACCCATGTACCAGCCGTGAAAATTCCCGATAGGAAATACTCCTCAGGAAACTGAAAATAAATGTAAAATAAAGGGTTATTGTTGTTAAATTTCATAACTATGTAAGTAGATAACCTTTTTATCATGAAGTAAATGAACCAGTTTACATGTACCAGGGAAGGGAGAGTTTTAAAAATGATAATTAGTTTTCCTTTGATAAGCAAATGTGGTGTGGAGATCTGGAGTCAAGTATTAGGACATTTCATTTTTTTTTCTGATCCCCCACCCCTTTGAAGGGCATTCTCTAACACAGGGTCGGTCAGAAAATGTTTTCAAAGAAGCTGACAGAAATTTGAACCCCTTTGGATGCAAACTTCATAGGGGGGAGGGTATTGGAAGAAAATGGAATGTGTCATTCTCAAAACTGAGGAGTCGAAGATCATAGATCTCGTAGCAAAGGTAGTAATTCTCTGGACGTAAATAAATGTTCATCGTGAAAAGAAATATTGTGTATCTCATCATAAGCGAAGATTTTTGAAGTTGTACACAAAAGCCTTTTTAGTAGGTGACTACATCAATGGTGAAAAAAATGGCCAAGAAATCAGTGTCGGGTAAATAATTACACTATAAATGTAAGTGTGATTTGTTGACAGCTACTTACCTTTCCTCTGCTCCTTTTTGGCTGTACTTCTTTTTCCCTTTTGTTCGATATTTGTCGGCTGCCAATCTAAGGCTCCATTTTTGCAGGCATACTGGATTGAAGCCTGGATGCTGTGTTATGCAGATTGGTTCTGAACCTGGTGCGAGATCATTGATGACTAGTTCGCTCGTCAAGGCTTCAACACATCCATCCAACTCTCGGCAGCAATAACACTCGCTAATATTTTGCAACCATCCGCGGTCACAGTTTTCACATTTACACCTAGGAAACTCACAATTAGCCAGCGATCACAGACAAAGGAATGTGTCAGTGTTAAACTTGCTTGTTTGTGTTTATAGCAACGACGACTAACCATTTGCCGACTTCCTCTGTTCCATTTAATCGATCTTGCAGTTGTTTCTCAAGTTCTTCATCAGCTTTTCGTTCTTCTTCGTATATTGCCAACCAATCATCATCTGCCAGCGGCTCGTCAGCGTACGCTTCAAGTTCTTTGTCTAAATCCTCTCCATCGTGGTCGCTCGAATTCGGCGAGCCTTCCACCTCCAACACGTAATCGGTGATAAAATTAACTTCCGAGTCTTCTGAATCAGAACTGGAGGTAAAATTTACGTCTTCGGAGGCCATTCTTGTTTAACTATAGCTTTTGATATCAAAAAAGGCGAAAGAAGCGTTGTTCGTCGCTCTGGGATACTGAATGCTCGTAACCAAAGCAAAGAATGACTGGAGGACGCCGCAAAGAATCTCCTTGTTTGACGTCACTAGTTCCCAGGCCCCGAGTACTCGGTCGTGTGGTTGCAAAAGAGGAACTTTGACGAGCCATAAAAAATCGAGGTTTCAAGCAAACAGAGAAATTTTTGCGGCATTTTACTCAGAAAAATATGGAGATTTTGTTAGGCTAATAAAATTTTTTGGGGTTATAGGCACTTTAATTTTAACAACTTCTCAAGTACACAAATATGGTACCAGAGCAGCCAGTAGTTATCGCTCACACTATTTCCCTATACAGTACTAATGAACCTTGACGATTTACCATAGTCGACCTAGAATATTGTTGAAATATTTTTTTACAATTTTAAAGAAAACGACGACACTCTTAAATTTACAAAACATGTTTCAACGGAAACTTCTGTCATCTTCAGTTGATTAATTTACAAAGCGTTGGAAGTCGAATTTATAAGTAGAAAAAAACACTAATTACACTAGTAACAACGGGATGTACATAAAACGTGACAACGTGAGAATTAAAAGGATAATTTCAGATTTATGTGATGTAATTGCTGATTCAAAGAAGGTTGTTCTCTTTGAAAATAAAACGTCCCTTTTATTTTAAGTTAAAACCTAGTAGGGGCGTGATCTATAATGTGGAAACAGTCCACTGAACACAAGGCCCGACAATGTTCAGAATTCTCTAGGTGTTTGAAAATGTGAAGGGCCCTATCACTGACGAAATGCTCATGCACGCGTGTAGAAAAATGCCGGGTTGTTTCGCCGACATAACAGGCATTAAAGCCCGCACATGCAAACCTGTATACAAAACTCGAACGAAGCCCGTTAGGGATATGGTCTTTCACGCCAAACAAATTGCCTATCTTAAAGAAGGAAAGGACAGAAAAAGAAGGAAAAAACTAATTTAATGTTCAAATCATTGCAGTAGCGCTTGATAAGGTGAGGAACTCTTTTTCCTTGGGTGATGACATAAAAATGACCTATGTAAGGTAGCTAAATATAAAATGTAGGTGATATGGGGAGGGAAACCCGGGGACTATGATTACTTAGGGTCCCAGAAAAAGTAGCGGTTGACAACCCTCTCACTTAAATGGGCAGGAAAAAGATTTTTGTTAGGATATCCATAAGCATAGTAATGTCCTTGTGTACCCTCAGCCAGGTATTGTTAATCTTATAGGCTCTTTCAAAGGCTCTGTCTATCTATTTTTCATTTACTGCGTTAAGATTTGCAATTTCTTGAAAGTTATTAGCAAAAAAAGTGAAAGATATCGTGTCTGTTTTCAAGGCTAAATAGCGGGGTTCCACACTTAATTTTGACAGCACTCCACATTCGGGCGAGTAACCCTCTAAATGCACTTGCCCGGATTAGTTTTCACTCGCCTAAAAGTTTCTACCCCCCTCCCCTAGCTTCACCCCATTTTTTGACTATTTCAGTAATTTTTTTTTTTACTGTTTAATATAAATGACCACTGAGATATATTTAAACACTGAATGGCTACAATGATAAATAGAAAGCCTGCTAATTGTTCTGTTTCACAGCAGTTCTTTTCCCAGCTTTTTCAGCGCCATTTTCTCTGTTATCTCTGTCTCAGAGTCGTCATAGTCTAATATGTTTAACTCTCTCATCTTCTTCATTATTATATGCCTTCTCTCTTCGACGACTTTCGGAACTCCGGAAATACAGTGCCACATTTTGCCAAGGCATTACTTCACATTTTCAAATCTACCAAAGGAACATGCATTGATCAAAAACGAATTCAATAACCACTTTGCTAATATTGGTCCAAAACTTGCCAGTGAGATAAATTGTGATAGTGGTAGTTACCAAAGATATCTTACCGTTACAGATAAACGGTTTAAGCTCCAACCCAC
>Ga0126343_10000422_pt1 | contig 15989 bp, 12 predicted proteins | sample Cyp2metagenome_FD_92531 | JGI IMG/M metagenome (GOLD analysis project Ga0126343, IMG submission 92531) | Coral microbial communities from Lord Howe Island, Old Settlement Bay, Australia - Cyphastrea 2 metagenome | ecosystem: Host-associated > Invertebrates > Cnidaria > Coral ...
CTTGGATAAAACATAGCTCTTATCTTTGAAGAAACTAAATTTAGCGATGATTGGTCGAGGCTTGCCGTCCGAGCGCGGTTTGCCTACTCTGTGAGCTCTTTCGATAGAAATATCTTCCACGTCCTCAACTCGAAGCTCCTTATCCATAATATTACGAAGAATCGACTCTGTTTTGGCGAAAGATTCCTCCGCTACCTCGGCGATGCTAAAAAAGTTTAGATTGTTCCTTCGGCTGTGACGTTCAAGCCTGATAGCATGCTCCCTCTCCATTTTAACATCCTTCTGTAAACCATTAACACTTGTCTTTATGCGCGAAGGCGAGACTTTCTTTTAAATCGATGTTTTCTTTCTGAAGATCTTTTAGATTCTCCTTTAGATCGTCAATTTCCTGGAACCTACATGTAGATAGAGCCCGGAACATGCCTAGAATGCATGCCTATACTTGTATAAAACGCTATCTCAAGCTGAGAAGTACAATAAAGTTACTACATGTAGCCTTACTTTGCTGATGTTTGCATGTTCTATTTTGAGATTGAAGTAAGTCAAACTCAGGGTCCGAATAAAAGTCACTGTCAGCACATTCACTATCTTCCTGAGATAGACCCAATGCCAAGATAACATGACTTTCATATTGTTCCACAGTATCAGTCTCTGTCTGACAATTTTCTGTCTGACAAGCTGAATCAACTGTTGATTCTGTTTCAACATGCTGGAACTTTAGGAGGGAGTTTCCTTCTGTTTTTTTTCTTATTCCACAGAAGAACAGCTGATTCAATCAATTTATTACATTCAGGAGAATAAAGGTTACGGCCATTGATTGAGATTAGATTCAAAACATTAAGCACGTCAACCTTTATTCGACTTCTGAGCCTTGTCTTTAACCTCTTTAGACACCTCGCCCCTCTCTCTGGCCAGACATTTGATAGTGGCAAAGAACTTGCAATTTCTGCTACAGTGTGTATCTGTGGTAGTAATTCAGCCTTTGCATACACCACTCTGTTGACGACTATAACATAACTAAAGCAAAGCGCGCTCTCTGATTGGCCAATTGGGCATCTACTATTTGCCCGTGGGTGTATGCTGATGACGTACTCACTAACTAAAGCGAAGCGCGCGCTTTATGATGTAGCTAAATTTGTTGCGGACTTTCTTGGCTGCGCCTCTCGAGACCACAACATTTTGACCACTGTGATGACCCGTATCGTTGTGGATAAGAGTACTGAAAACGCTAAACCACATTCGATTTGTTTTGTATCACAAAATCAACGTTAACGAAATAAATATTTGTCTTGACAACTGAAAACTCCGACTCGGACTTGAAAGTGCACGCCCTGCATTATGCAAATGAGCTGTTTGTACGCGTCAGATTTTCCTTTCAAAAACTTTCACAAACTCGCTTAATATGCAGAAACAATACAATGTTTATGTTATAAAACAGAAGGTAAACGCCATAGCCTGTACTATTGAGTTATGGATGCACTTTGGAGGTTTGCTAAGCACTCAAGAAGCTAGAGTCGCACTCGGCTATCGCCTCGTGCGACTCTTACGCTTCTTTCGTGCTTAGAAACTTCCCGCGTGCATCCATGACTCAATAGTACACGCTATGGCGTTTACCATTTGTTAATTGGTGTCTCCTCTTAACTTCTGGCTTTTTCTTAGCCTGCTCCGTCTGCTGCTGCATTCCTGAGGTGGCAGTTGTTCCCTCTGTACAAGATGTTGATTGTCCATGAGCTGTCTTCGTCTTGGTCACGAGTCTCTCTGGGACGCTCTCAGTTCTTCCAGTTTGCAAGATCATATTTGAATTTCCTCCACTCGTCTTTCAACTGGGTAGCCTTCATAGCAGATTCCAAATAAAATTGGTCTGCCATTGTTTTCACATCAATTTCACTATAGTCAGAACAACCGACACCTCCAACATCTGGAACTAGCAATCGATCAAAGCATTGACATGCACTGACAACAGGCAAGGATTCCTGAAATCTGTCGTCGATGTGAGATATTAAGCATGTGATGTACTTGGATAAGAGATCAGACAGCTTCTTTGTTCCCTGGCTCATCTTTAGTTGTCTAAACTCTGACAACCTCTGTATCACTGATGGCTCAACTGAATCGTCACAGCTTGAAGCATTTGTTTGGTTGCTTGTGTCCTTTTGCACGGCAGAGATGATTTGAAGTCTTCCATTAACAGGGTCCAAATCTGCTTTGACATTCTTGAGTGGAGTCATCTCCTCCTTAATTTTCTTCAACCAGTCAGTTGTGTAGTTAACAGATGATTGCAGAGCTGCAAAATTGGTATTCCTTTACTGAAAAGTTTTAATCAATTTTGAGAGCTCTGGGAGAAATTCTTTCAAAATGTAAACTGCTCACAAGAATTTGGTTGTTCTAATTTCATGAAGAAGTCCTTTAGCTGTAGGATCACTTGATGTTTTAAACTGTGAGAGTATAATGAGAATAGCTGCATAATCGGCATATGCTGCTTGTGTTGCAGCATCAAGGAAAGCCATCTCGTTAGCAAGCTTTCTTCAACTTCTTATGAGCTTCATTGCTAACCTTGTCTGACACACTCAATTTCCTCATTTCAATTTGAACTTTCAGGTAAAGTGCTGTTCGTTTTGGGGAGTCCTCAAAGTATTTCCACAGTGACCTCATCCAATTTTGAACTGTAGTGGTATACTTTATATCCTTTGCTGTATCTGTACATGAAAGAGCAAGGTGGTGGGCTAAGCAGCGATCATTGAACTCTTCCTTCAAAAGTGCAGCCACACCTGATTTATGGCCCGGCCATCATCACACTTGCTCCATTAGTAACAATTGATGCCAGTTTATTCAGCTCAAGATTGAGAGACAAAAGCTTCGTCGTGGCAACTGTATAGATAGTGTTTGCATAAGCTGAGCTGGAGGCCTTGAGGAGGTCTTCAACAAAAAGGAAATTTGTTTTCACTTCGGCATCATGAACATACCATATAAAAGTTTCTAAGAATTCCAAAACTGAAATATCAGTTACTTCATCCATTAAAATGCCATTGCATCTAGATTGAGTTGCTTGTTTTATGATTGTATCTTGGATTACCTACTTCACCAATCGTTAGAAAATATCACGCAGTGTCTGCTCACCTTTGTATGAAAAATATCTCATATGCTCTACTCCTGATGTTTCAAGAAGTTTAAGAACGGACAACAGTTTGCAGTTGGCCACTTCATGTTTTGCCAGCCAATATGCTGATATAAAAGCAGAGAACTTAGTCTTGTCTCCCTTAGCAGTTTTATTTGCCAGTTCCTCAGCCAATTTTTCTGCAGTAGCTCTGCTTCAATGGCTGCCTTGTGGCGATCAGAGTAAGCATGTGATTTTAATGCAGATTTCTTATATCTCGTTCCAGGTTTCCCAGTAAAGATATTAGCCTGGCTTTGCTTATTTCTTGTTTTGTGCTTGGAGGAGAGAATGCAGTACATTCCCTTGCCTTCAGCATATAAAAGCCAAAAAAATCCAGTCTTATGGCAGTATGTGTGCACTTTATCAGAGAGCCATTTGTGCCGGAATTTATCTTTCTTTCCGTGAAATAAACTTGCATCTAAATTGCTAACACTTTGACAGTTTTGCTCAAAACAGTAATAATATGAATGACGTGCACAAGAAGTCAAAAGTATCAGAGATTAACTTTCTCATCTCGCATTGTTCTATAACATGCCTGGATAAAGCTGGGCTTGTTAAAGAATAACCACTGCTTACAAGAGGTCGAGAAGTACTTGAGGAGGAACTTTCCAAGCTTGGGGAAGGCCCAGTGTTTAAGGAAGGGTCATTACCACTTGGTGAGGAACTGGCAGCACAATAATAACTGTAAATACTTGAAGGCTCACCACATTCTTCAACATTTGTTGAACTTGGCGGGGGCTCAGGTTCTATGCCTGATATTTCAATGTCAAGACATAGTATAATTTAAAACATACCCTTAGCTTTCTTCGATCCGCTTTGCGAGAAGCCAAAGAATTAAAACTATTACTAGTAAGTTCTTTTTGCACCGTGTGGGGACGCTTGACCGCCATTTTGGAACATACGAACTGGTTACCATGTTTCACCGTGAAGGCCTGGACTCTAGTAAAATGGCATTCATCGATCGAGTCCAGCTGGGGCCTGTTTCTCAAAAGCCCCGTAAGCTTTTCGGGACCGTAAAGCCATTATAAGACCATCGGTATCTTAAGACGGAGAAGTGTATACGCCTAAAACTTCTTGTTTGAAGGGAACTGGCTCTTCATATGAAGGATATGTGAATGAAACAGCTCGGGATTTTGCTATTGCTTTAAGGCCCGAAAAGTATCCGGGGCTTTCGAGAAATGGGCCCCAGAACGGTAACACAAGGTGCTAATAATGGTAAGGATTTTTCCAAAATCAACAAACCAGCCAACTGAGATGGCGCTTACCATTTGCAATTCGATTTCTCGTAATTGTTTCTGGCCGATGAGAGACTGGAAACTGGAAAATTTATTAAATGGTCAGAAAATTTCGGTTGTTCCATTCCGAACGGTAAAGGAGGACTACCTCTGAAGGAACTCCACAATTTCCAAACGGCAGTTCCGGAAAATTACCTTACCATTTGACTTCAAACCGAGATTTCCGGATTTTTTTGGCCAAATGGCACCCCAAGCTTCCCAGTTTTGTTTGTATCACAGTCGTGCAAAAAAGGAAGGGAAATTCGGAAACAACTCAAGCAAACTTGTAGAACAAAACCAAGAAAAGAAAAGCAAAGATAGCGGCTATAAATGCCAGATTAAGCAGCAATCAATCGCCGGATGCCGCCCTCTATTGAGAACCTTGCTGAGAGGTGCAAATACAAAGCCAGAAGAAAGTCAACCTAACTTATGATCTCCAGCTTCCTAGTATACTACTTTTTTTAAATCTAATTTATATCTTGAGTTAGGCTCAACTGTTTATACAATGTACATTCCAACATGCATCTTTACCCATCTCAAGAGGCACAAATTCGTAACCCATGTATATCCAGAAACTTCTAATGGCCACAAATTATGCTGATTGCCAGATTTGAATCAACTCGCGTGCTTAAATTCTTTTTATGGCGAGTTCGGCACTTGCCATGGCGAGAAAAATGGGAATTGTATCTCTTTTCTCAGTAAATTTACCTTTAGGAGCGATAAAGCTCAAACTTGTTGAAGATAAATAGGGAATGATAATATTAAACACTCCAGATAATAAATACTCCAAAACCCCATGTGAACAAAACTACTATAAGCCAGCCCATGACGTATCGGATTTTTACCGTTAAACTTAACCAATTGCTTTGTGGTGTTTGCCTTCAAAGAAAAACCCAATGCTGAAGTAATCCCAAGACCTTATCCAGCACTTGCAGAAGGAGATGAGCTCAGATTAACTTGTCAAGTCAACAGAGCTACTGTGAAGATCATATGGAAGAAAGACAATGATACAGTTATCCCAAGAGCACAGATTGATACAAAATTAGATGACAAATTGAGTAAGCTCTTTATTGAGGGAGTCATTGAGGGTGATAGTGGTGAATATGCTTGTGAAGCACAGAACAGACTAGGTATTGTGGCCCGCTCTGCTGTGAAAATCAATGTTATCGGTAAGATGACTTTTCCATTTGTATGGTAGAGGATAATAATCATTTATATGATATGTTAAATTATTCCTACATTTTGATTGGTTCTTACTTACATGTATGATCACTTGGTGGATACATGTAGATGTAGACATCAACACTCCATTTAGTTTCTTTGTGATATAAAACAAACAGAGTTTGTGTTGCTGTTTATCTATTGATCACAGAAGACGTAAAAATGTTGTAAAAACATGAGTGATTACCGTGTGCCACTTTTTTCTACTCACTGCATTTGCATGTCGTCTATGATCAACTACTTTACTGATCCATGATAACATGGAACCTATTTGTTAAACAGACAGGGGTGTTTTGGTGGAAAATACAGTACTCGTGAAATTCATATAAGAATACATGTGGAAACCAATTGACGTAATTTAATTTCATGTGCTCACAAGTGGGGATATCGATGATGGCATGTGTATTTTGCACTCGCAGCGGCCTAAATTGACACCGAAATCGGGCATTTTCCAGGAAATCAAAAAAATTAATAAATATTTCCTCTGCTTATCGGCGGTGTAAATTTTAGATGGAAGTTCGCGACAGAGCTCACCAACTCTGAATTTAGATGAAATTCAAGGCTGTAAAAGCACTCTGGTACATCGCTTCACCCAACAAGACTACTCTGGGGTAGAACAATCATTTCAACTACGCATCGAGCAAAAAAAATGGGGTAAATTAAGGCGCGAACTCTGACAATATTTTCAAAAGAGGCCACTTGAGCATTATGAGTGACCTTTTGACCTGTAATGTCACTCGGAAATCAACACACAGCAGCTCTTAATTTGACTTTCATTCATCGGAATACACGTTTCTTTCCTTTTGTTTGCTTTGCTGACATATTTCAAATTAGAAAAGTTAGTACTCTGAAGTTGGAGGTATCTACTTGCTATAAAATAAGAACAGCTGGCATATTTTTGAAATTTGACCCACTTAGCATTTAGACATTTATGTTATAAAACTCAAGTTGATTGTGAAATTGCATGTTAAAATTCATTTTTAGGAAACAGCGGTATTTAAAAACAAGGAAGCAACAATCAAATTTATTTAATTCTTAGGAAGTATTCTTTATATTAGCAAGTTTTTCCAACGGGAAACCACAGCAGTTTTAGCAAAACACAGAGCGAAAGCACTGAATCATGTCGCACGTGACAGTAACATAACTTAGCATTGGTCCAGTGAGGAGGAGAGTGAGGTAGGGGCCGCATTACACAGGTGGTTTCTTGTACTTCATGAACTGCACATTTTGAACGTTCGTGGCACAAATTTTCACCGTGTTGGTTGGACTCAATGATTTAAGGGCGCTTGGATAGAGCATGAAAGAAAACGATGAATCCACTCTGTGCAAAGATTTATTGGTTCCTTGATACAGACGATGATATGGCGCTGGTGCACTTAGCCACTCCCAAAATGTTTGCGCCACAAAGGCGATTGACATATTTGGGTGGCACTGTCATTCCTGGGCAACTGAAAGGCCAATAGTAAGTCAAAGGAAATCTGTAGGAAATTTCAGTTTACAGTAGTGACATGGTGATGCGATGAAAAAGATTAAATTTACCCTCCCTCCATTCCTACCTCTCAGGGAGGTACTCCCTCTCATAGATTACACTGGGAGGCTGTACCAGAGAAAGGTATAGCAAATCTCTGAAAAGAGAATACACTGTACGGACTTGAGGTATGTGAAAGAAGCAGCACTTTTCATGGATGGCATATGAAAGGAGTGTCTTGTCCGGTCAAAACAACAAAACCTTTTTAAGGGCCCATTAAAGTATCTATTGATGCCGTTGCTAGGTAAAAATCAATTTTCTATAACTCTGCACATGTGTGCTTCAACTGGACCAAATTTGGACAATAGCAATAGGGAGCTAAAATGGATTAGTTCATGACGTCATGAGACCACGCCCAAGGTCACGTGACTAGAAACAGAAAAATGCATTTTAACTACAGTAAAATATTAATGGCTTAATCCCTTTTTCCGCATTTTCTGTACAATAACAATTCAAAAGCCGTTTTGAATACATTTAAGCATGCGTTTTGGCCTGTGATGAAAAATAAAAAAATGAGAATGAAAATTTGCTTCTTTGACCACTCTTTTGGGCATATTTTTTTTTTGTTTTTCATTTTCTCGCAAAACCCATACTTCAATTCCTAGGAAATATGATGTTCTTTTGAATTGTTTTTAAATCCAGCAACTACAATTATTACTCGAGAAGAAAAGTACTTTTTTTGCTACATCGGAAGTGGTGAGGGAGTTTGCAGCGGACTGGTGCCTAAGCATTGTCAGCCAGGCCGGTTCCATTTCATTGTCTTCGAAAACGAAATACTTATGATCCCAAAAAGGAGCTGAAAAAAGCAAATCTCCACGCTTCTAATGGTATTTTTGTCATTTGCGGTAGCGGAAATGTACTTTTAAAACCGTTGGTGATGCTGTGGATCATGAAACATTCATTATTAGGTAAGTTTACATAATTTATAGACATTTCACTTGAACAAAACTGTGTGATAAATACGCCTGCACTAAATGTGGTTTTAACTTGCGTCATCGTGACATGACTGGTTTTACTTCTCAGACTATTTGATTTACGTTTATTTGTATGAAAAATATTTACAACAACGTGTTTCATTTAAATAAATTACCGGGATATAAGCGTTCCACCCCTCTGCTCATCTCGAGCCTTTTGCGCGATCGGATGGGTAAAAATTACATGGTGTGTTGTAATACTTATGCTCTTTCTTTCATCTTTGCAAGGATGTTTAGTTATGACTTATCTCCACGTCGAACTGCTTCAGTTCTTGCTTCTTGCTCGCTCCAGTCTGCGATCCTTTTGGGAACGGCACAGTCCATTCAACAATATGGATCCACTGAGTGGAACTGACGTGATCCAGACCGAGAGCTCGGAGAATTTTGTGGTACTCTTTGAAATATTGCCCATTGGCAACGAATGAAAGAGCAACGAAGTTACATGTACGTATTGCAGATCTTCAAGTTGACTTTTTGCACACATCAACTACACTCGAACTCTTCAACTGTGTTTTGTTTTACTGAACAAAATTCGAATTCAGTTTCGTTTTGACAGTAACAGTCAGTAGATTATGTAAAATACTGTTAACTAGGGTCTTAAGCTAGGATGATGTTGTAAGGAGAAGTTGTCCATTACAAGTTTCAAGCTCAGGTTTTCTATCGAGTCAGTAGTTAGCATTTTTGATGTAAGAAATCAATTCTTGAGATATTGCTGCATTCAAGCATAATTTACAAGCTTCCTTGCTCACCATCTGCTTCTCCATGCGGTCTTGGGAGAGTGGTTACAGGTTAGTGGCCTCTATATAGCTTCGTTTATTTGTGCTATGTCTAAGCAGTGGTCAGAGTTTCTCAGGTTCGGAATGACAGTTCACAGATACAGGTTTACAGGGTCGCACAGTTTTATCTTAAAAGATGTAAGCTTAAGGGAGTTTTGGAGCGGCCAAAAAACGCCGCAAACTCAGAGTTGTTTGAAGTTTGCAGGTGATGATAGCGTAATACTAATTTCAGTTTGTGTCTCCGCTTCTTTAAGATCTCGATCCCTAACCTGACACTAGAAATCTTGTACTGCAGTGTACTGTCAACTATTCGAAATTTCCTTGTCGACATGCAGCCATCGCTTCGGCTTTCTGTTTACGTCCCTACGTTGATTTCTTTTTCAAGCAAAACGCTCAAGTTTCAAAAATAAAGGCACGACTCACGTGTTGTAATCGTAAAGCGGAAAACTTATCATTAAAAATGTAATCTAAAAGTTTTTCTTGTGTTGTTGCAACGAAGTAAAAAAACAGTCACCTGCGACTTGAATCAACGACGGGACGCCGCCGCAAAAAAGTGCGCGAAAATATTTTGGCTGACCGGAAGTGAAATTGCTCTTGGGTATCAGCTGTGTAGCTTAGCAGCTAGATACTTTAATGGGCCCTTAAGAGGCAAGCGTTTTGACTTTGTGTGGGAGCATCCCTCTATGAAATTACCCTCGGTTTACTCCTTATCTATCCTGGGGAAGCAAAGAGCAACTGGTTGGATGTGAAAAATGCCCAAAAAGTCAGTGTAGTTCAGTGAAGCTAAAAGTAAGTAGCTGGAGATAACTGGAGCCTTCAACGCCAACAAACCGTTTGCTAATAAGACCCTGACAGCGGGGCGAAAGATACGCGTTTTGCAAAGTAAGCCTATCAGGTGGAAGCTCTTCTCTACAGATGCAGGCGTTATTCTTTGCATAAAAGACACAGTCCATAATTTTAAGAATGGCATCATCTAGGATGCATATGAGTGATTAACTGTTAGAGTTACGCAGGATGAGCGAGAGTTCCATGATACAGGCCTGGTTGTCCTTCAAGAAACACAGTTGTAAAACTCTCTGGCTATGTCATCATGAACCTACCCAACATGCATATATAAGGAAGGAACTCCTGCATGAAAAGACTTCGCATGAATATGCTTAAGACTGCAAGAATTTTATTTGATGTGTGAACACTCAGTTTCCAACAAGGTGGACCACATTTCTGCATTAGGGGAGCCTCTCAAGGATAGAAGAACCGGATATCTTCTGAGTCTACTGTGTGTCTTCATATTACAGGTTGGCAAGTATTCATACCAATAGCAATGTGTAACCAAAATTTATATGGAATTCCATAAAATCCACTTGTCACATATACTTCTATCTGGAACTGAACATGTTTTCTATGAATAAAAAACAAACAAATAAAAGTAATAAAAATGACCAGGTGTTATGCGTGTGCAAATTTGTGACGTAGACGTTTCGCATCTGTAATGAGGTACTTACATGTAATTGATGCAATCAAGGATATACAAATCTTAAAGTGGTACTATGACGAAAATCGCACCTTTCCTGTCGCAGCCATTTTAAAACATAAAAAGGAGCCTGTGTGAGAGGAAAAATGCTGTTTACTATATTCAAATATCTCTTCGTTCCAGAGATATTCAAGTTTTTAAAATATGTAAATTAGCTCAGTGATGACGTCATACACTCAACCGAATTTTGATCAAGTAGTAGTAAGACCGTTTATTAATAAATACACCTTGCAGCCAATTGGCTGAATTACGCGAAAATAAAGTATTTACAATAAAAAATGTATCAAGAATTTAAAATATACATTTTATACAATAGCTAATGATAAAGCTATCTCTGAACCTGTTTGTCTTGCAGACAGGCGCGGCAAAAGCGCGAGTCGACCTCAGATTATAATTGTGTTGAGAATGCGCTGGCGGAAGGTGACTGAGTTTATTGTTCCTTTGCGTATCAATTTCACTAAAAAAATCCTTACATAGCGCACTCCTTCTATCATACAGAGTTGCAAGGCCAGCTTTAGCTAAACCTTCACTGTAACTACAATCAGGAAAAATAATGCGCAACGCACGAAGCTGAATGCGTTCAATTTCTTCCGAGAGATACAACAGTAGATTACAATGATATGAAGAACAAATATGAAGAAATATGAAGAAAAAAGATATCTCAGCCAATTTGTATCAGAAAAGTTTGATTCTTTGCAGTAAGATTCTTCTAAATGTGCTTCACAATATGAGAGCAGCAGCCCCGTTACCATGGCAACCTTCTGTGTTCCAGACCTCCCCGAAAATAAAGACATTTCTGGCCACCTTTGGTGTTCCATTTTGATATGTGCAAATCGGTGCCTCATATGCTTGATCCAGCAAGCATATGAAGATGTTAGCTCACGTTTGTGGCCTCATTTAATATTTTGAGAGCTGAAAATTACTGACATATTGAAATCTAGTGATTGGGGACTGGAGAAGAGTGAGTTTCCATGGAAACTGTAGGCGTGTTTCCTGTAGACCTATTGGCCTACCTAGTTTCAAAGGTCTGCGCTGCAAATTGACCAAGATATCTCTATTTATATACTTGATATAAAATTGGGTCGAGTGTATGACGTCATCAGTCATCTTATTTGCATATTTCACACACTTTTCAAACTTAAATAACAGATGTTTGCAAACGGTAAACGGCCAAGGCTATACATCGGCGAAACAGGGAGACGACTAGGTGACCGATTCCGAGAACACCTTCGTGATATAGAGAAAGACGACAACGACGCATCTAAGCCGATCGCGAGGCACTTTAATCTTCCTAATCATGCTATGCAACATATGGCAGTCTGTGGTGTTTCCCTTTATCAATAAAACACGGAAAGCCGCAAAACTCTAGAACAAAAATTTATTTTTCAAATCGGCACTCTTAATCCTAACGGTATTAACGAACGCTTTTCATTCAACTAATTTAATCAGTTGTTTTTCACGTTACCAGGCACCAACCAATAGCGCTGCTCCATATTTCTGTATATAAACCACACACAACCCATAATTCCTTGATTCGCTCCGACGAAGGGCTAACGTTCGAAACGTCAGCTTTCGAATCTCTTTACGATGGCCAATTCACATTATCAACCCAGTTAATAAAACCCAATTATCTCAATTATCTCGCTTCCTACCGATGCAGTACCACAGTGTCTTTAGAAACTTGCCCCTAAATGCAGGGCGGATCAAGTTTCAAAAATGTACCAGCTGTTCTTATTTTATAAAAAGTAGATGCCTCGAAATTCAAAGTACTAACTTCTTCTTCTTTAGAATATGTCAGCAAAGCAAACAAAAGGAAAAAACGTGTATACTTAAATAAAGATCGTTCCGGCTATGAATGCAACGTAAACTGTTTCAGAGAGCTGCAAAAATAAAGCCTGTTCAAAAATTAAGCTATGGTGTGGAAAACTAAAGCCATGTTGTTTAACTTGTATCCTGAGATAGGCTCCACCATATATCGATGCCAACATATTTACCCACCTCCAGAGGTAAACATTCGTAAGACATGTATATCCAGAAACTGCTAACAGATTTGAATCAATACGTATGCTTGAATTCTTTTTATGGCAAGTTTTGCACTTGCCACCATGTTGAGAAGGAAAGGAATTACGCTGTATATCTCTTCTCTCAGTAAATTTACATGTACACCGTAGGAGCGATGAAGCTCAAACTTGGTGAAGATAAATAGGGAATGAAGTTATTAAGCATCCCTGATAATAAATACTCCAAAACCCCATGTGAGCAAAATTAATATAGACCCATGGCATATCGGAATTTGACTGTTTACTGTTGAACTTAACCAATTGCTTTGTGGTGTTTGTCTTGAAAGAAACATTCAGTGCTGACATAAGCCCAAGGCCTTACCCAACACTTACAGAAGGAGAGGAGCTCAGATTAACTTGTCAAGTCAACAGAGCTACTGTGAATATCATATGGAAGAAAGACGGTGATACAGTTATCCCAAGAGCACAGATTGATACAAAATTAGATGACAAATTGAGTAAGCTCTTTATTGAGGTGGTCATCAAGGGTGATAGTGGTGAATATGCTTGTGAAGCACAGAACAGACTAGGTATTGTGGCCCGCTCTGCTGTGAAGATCAATGTTATTGGTGAGATGACTTTTCCATTTGTATAGTAGAGGATAATAATCATTTATATGATATGTTAAATTATTCCTACATTTTGATTCGTTCTTACTTGCATGTATGATCACTTGGTGGATAAATGTAGATGTACATGTGTAGACATTAACACTCCATTTTGTTTCTTTATAATATAAAACAAACAGATTTTATGTTGCTGTTCATCAGTTGATCGCAGAAGACGTAAAAATGTTGTAAAAACATCAATGATTACTGTGTGCCAATTTTTTGTTCTTACCGCATTTTCATGTCATCTGTGATCAATCACTTTACTGACCCATGACAACATGGAATCCATTTGTTAAACAGACAGGGGTGTTTTGGTGGAAATTACAGTACTTGTGAAATTCATATGAGAATACATCTGGAACCCAATTGACAAAATTTTCACGTGCTCACAAGTGAGGACATTGATGATGTCATTTCCCACTTTTTCAGGGTTGTTTACCCTGACAATAAGTTTGTCTATATAAACTGAAGGATTTACCATATAGAAATAAACGTTTCTTGCTTCTTACTTACTATGCAACAAGAAGAAATTTACATGGTAGCTTCATGATGTGCATTATATTTATTCCTGTTGCTGGAGAACAATATTTTACTCACTCACTGTACTGTGCTCTTTCCTTAAGAGCAGTTTGCCCTAGCGATCAACTAAGGTCATGCAATATAGAGAAACCCGATTTGCCCAAACTTTGCCAGAATAAAGGCATAGGTGAACTAGTTCCCTAGTATATATGAATCACGTTTGTAGCCAAAAATTAAAAAAAAAAATCTGTAAGACAGATTTTGAGCTATTTTTGATTTCACATTTTCCTAGTTTGTGAAAAATCTGTCTTACAGATTTTTATTTTACTTTGCGTGAATGTTAAATCATGCCTAATTTCTTAATCCTGAATTTTTGAGGTGGGGTCATACAGGTAGATTTGAGATAAACATGACTTAACCTATGTTGTGAATTAGGGTCCGAGATACTACTTTAGAGTACAAAGTGAGTCACGCCAAGTGCTCTTCACAACTGCTTTATTAAAACTCAATCAAGTATCTATATGTACAGTGTACAATGATATCTTAACAATAATCCCGTGACTGCGTTTTAGGGTCTGCTAACTAATGACTAGAAATAATGACTGCAAGGCTGATACTACATGAAAAACGTTTCGAGACACCAACATGACAAGAACCGATACAGCTGGATCGCAACAGTGGACAGCTGTTTCGCTCTTATTGGAGCTCGTCAGCACTGTGTTGCGAAGATATGTAACGCCAGCCCAACAGCCAACGTACATAAATTGCAAAATGACCCGTTTACTATAATCAAGTTTCGTACCTTGAACTCACTTGTGCCCCGAAACATGCGCTGCCACATCACGTGTTTCGGAGCACAAGGAGGCAAAGTGTCAGTGTTAGTGTCTCGAAAGGCAAAAAATAATGAATGTGGCCGAGCAAAGCCAGCCTAAACACTCAAATACATGGCCAATACCATGCTTTAAAAACGCAGCGTATCGGATCTAAGAAGACCTACATGTACGGTCCGAAAATACATAAGTGAGTAACAAACTGCAAGGGACCGCGTACGATAAACGCTGCCAACGTGAGATCTACATGAGACCTGATCAGCCGAGTGAGTTCAAAGTACGAAATCAGGATGGGCTCCTGATGAAACTTGATATAGTGAACGGGTCATTTTGCAATTTACGTACATTGGCTGTTGGGCTGGCGTTACATATCTTCGCTACACAGTGCTGACGAGCTCCAATAAGAGCGAAACAGCTGTCCACTGTTGCGATCCTGCTGTATCGGTTCTTGTCATGTTGGTGTCTCAAAACGTTTTTCATGTAGTATCAGCCTTGCAGTCATTATTTCTATTTCATATTTCTTCGGCTGATCAGGTCTCTTGTAGATCCTACGTTGGCAGCGTTTATCATATGCGGTCCCTTGCAGTTTTTGTTACTCATTTAACTAATGACTACCGGTTTTCTAACCATGTTACCATTATTTTCACAAGGATTGGGCTGACAAGAAAAGGGGATCCTCGCAAACATACGTTGTGAAAGACACTCAAAAACAACTAAATCCCGCAGCAGTAGTTGCTAATTTTGTGGCTCTATTCGTCAGTACTGATTATATGGACCGGAGAGCAATTTGTATTGTTTCCTATCCAGTTTATTACCATCATTCTTACCCAGCTGCTCATGACTTCCTCAGGATTTTCACTGGAGTCACTAGTACTTGCTTCCTTCCCTACCTTGCACGTTTGCGTGTTCGGCGTCGCGTCTTTGTCCCGGTTACCTTCAAGTTTGTTCCCTTTTTTATTTGTTTAGGCATTGCTAACGTTGGTTTGACCTATTCATAATACAATTATCAGTTGGAGGAATGAACACTCCGGAAGCCACGATGAAACACTGCGTCTTCTACAGTAACTTACCTTTTGAGCGAGCGACCTAACAGCGGGTACCTAGTAGAACTGTCAGTAGAACTGAAAAGTAGCGCTAAATGCCCTCGCGGAACAGTATTTGACATCTTGTCTGATCAGTATTTGAGCGCTATTGCATGAAGTAAGCTGAGCCGTTTGCTTGTAAACCGCAGGTAGTTACTTTCCCGCCTTGTTGCTTTAACTGGAAGAACATCTCTGAAACTGTTTTGCTCTTTTTCTCGAAATTATATTTTCGTAAAACTGGGCGCACGTTTTAAGTTCGTGTGCATCGAGTTTTCAACTGTTTTGGCTCAAATTGGGCGAGAATGTTCCTATATAATATATAGATTTAGGCTTGCCTAAAAGCGTAGCTTCAGTTATTTACTTGGATGTTGTAAATAATTATACAGTAATCCAACATGTGAGGCAAATTTTGGACGATTTTGTAGTTTCGGC
>Ga0126343_10000423_pt1:0-2500 | contig 15982 bp, 8 predicted proteins | sample Cyp2metagenome_FD_92531 | JGI IMG/M metagenome (GOLD analysis project Ga0126343, IMG submission 92531) | Coral microbial communities from Lord Howe Island, Old Settlement Bay, Australia - Cyphastrea 2 metagenome | ecosystem: Host-associated > Invertebrates > Cnidaria > Coral ...
TCGATTAAGAAAAAAGTTAGAAAAAAAGGTAAAAATAGATTAAGTGTACGCTGAAACGTCATGCCGTTTCATCACGCTGTTTTTAGTGTACGCTGGTTTTTGTGTACGTTGGTTTTGTGTACGTTTAATTTCCACGCTTAAGCGTCTGTCCTGGTTCTCCTATTTTCCTATACTACTCCCATAAAGACCGGATAGGTGTGTGCCGCGAAGCGTCTTAAACCTTGACCCTATTTCAATAAGTATGAATCAAACGAAAATTGATACCCTATCTAAGGTCCAAACCCGAAAAATGACACCCTTTGCAAGGCAAGAACAAAAGGCAGAGAAACGTTGCATGACGATCCAAACAACGACTATCCGCCACGGAAAAACACAATCTTTCTAAATTCACGTTTGTAGTACTTTAATTTTGACAGATCATTTGTTTTCTGCTAACTGGGTGTTTACACACTCCTACTTTTGCTGATACAATTAAGGCACGGTGGCCTCATGGTTAGTGCGCTCGTTCCCGGATCGAGCGGTCCGGGTTCGATTCCTGGCCGGGGGACACTGTGTTGTGTTCTTAGGCAAGACACTTAATTCTCACAATGCCTCTCTCCACCCAGGTGTGTAAATGGGTACCGGTGAATTGTTGGGGAAACCTGACAAATTGCGGGGGAGTGACCTGCGATGGACTAGCATCCCGTCCAGAGATAAGCTCCGGCAGCTATGAGTCAGTACTAGCTTCAAGGTAGTACTTCACTAGCTAAGGATCACACCCGGACACTATGCCAACATAGGCGAAAACGATACCCTATTTAAGGATCGAGAGCCTCCAAAAACAATACCCTATCCCCCCCCCCGTACCCATAAAGCCCATATGGGGGAGTACCCCCCCCCCCCCCCCCCCGCACCTGTATCCTTGTGACTTCAAGTTAAGTCGTTTAGAAGGGATTTGAATGACGCGAAGACGGTTTACATTTCCGAATATTATCTCGCGTGCCGCTTTGTGATCATGACGCTTCGAGTACGTCTCAAGTTTCGATTTAAATAAAAAAGACACAAAGACACAGGTAAATAATAGTACATTTAATTTCATCTCCGATAAAGTGTTCGGGTTCCCTGTGGATTATGTTGTTGAATAAAAGTCTCTTTACTCTTATCAGAGCAACTTGGTTCCATACCCACTCTTCCAGCTCAGTCATGTAAGGAAATCAAAGCAAATGAAGGAGGACAAGCGGTCAGCGGTAACTCGTGGTTGGATGCTACTGGTTCTGGAGAGGTTACCTTGGCTTACTGTGACATTAACACAGAAGGTTTCATGATATATCATCTCATTTGAAACAAGCGTAGTGTAATATTCCCTTCTTGGACGACCTTATCCGTTAATGACCACACTGTGTCTATAATAATAGTAAATAAACGTTTGCTTCAGAGTTATTTTCTTTGCTGTTGTTTCAGTAATATAATTGTAGTTAATAATTCATAATTGATACCCACGACCCACGACTTGGTACCCACGACCCACGACCCAGGACTACTAGTCACTCCCGAAGTTGGGTAGTCACTCCCGAAGTTAAGTCGTAAAGTTAGACCGTATCAGGAGCCATAATCCCGATTACGGCTCCTGGCCTCATCTATATCAGATACAAATAATTAATGAGTCTCTGAAGCTCTCGTAAGCGACCACCTTTTATTGTTTTACCGTGCGGTCGCTTACGAGAGCTCATACTTATAATCGACCAGGTCTAGTTACGAACACTTTTTTGAATTTCCGAGGTTGTCGCTTACGAGTGATCATATCGTGATTAAATTATTTTGTTGTTCATTTGAGTCACTTGATATGTCTGTGTGTGTGTGTGTGTGTGTGTGTGTGTGTGTAATCCTCAGAGGGGTTTCATTTTCTTCTGTTTAGGTTCAATTATTACTATGGAGCTCGATCTATATAATAGTTTCCAAGGTGATTCAAACGCTTTCAGTCAAAGGGTTTTTGAATAAGCCAGTTGAAGTTCCATGGATGCTTGATTCTTTAAAATGTTTCTTTATGCCGTATATCAAGGATATATTACACTGTTGTTATTTCCGTCCAGCGTTACCAAAGTCATGCAGCCACTTGAAGATACTGAATCCTGCCGCTGAAAATGGAACTTATGTTATTGATCATGACGGTGAAGCGGGCTTGCCTCCTTTATATAACGTGAAGTGTGACATGACATGCAAGGATGGAGTTGGCGTGACCGTCATAAGTCACGACAGCGAAAACAGAACGCTGGTGGACGGATGTGATGGCGAGGGGTGTTATTCACGTGACATTTGACATTCAATACACGGAAGCGAGTCTTGTGTAGCTTGCAAGTCTCGCCAATGTCTCCACAAACTGCGAACAGTTTGTCAAGTATGAGGGCTTTGGTTCATTGATGTCCAGGGACAAAACATTTTTCGCCTTCGTGGGTGTCTCGTGATTCTGCTAAAATGACGTATTGGGGTGGAGTAGTACTCGGTAGTGACAAGTGCGCATGCG
>Ga0126343_10000423_pt1:7500-15982 | contig 15982 bp, 8 predicted proteins | sample Cyp2metagenome_FD_92531 | JGI IMG/M metagenome (GOLD analysis project Ga0126343, IMG submission 92531) | Coral microbial communities from Lord Howe Island, Old Settlement Bay, Australia - Cyphastrea 2 metagenome | ecosystem: Host-associated > Invertebrates > Cnidaria > Coral ...
GAAAGTACTGTTTTGGCCAACAGTGACTCAACATACAGTACTTCTTTTGGGTCAATGTGTTTTTTCCAGCCATTTTAAATTGTTCTTTGAAAGAACTACTGCTCCTTAAAATAACAGAATTTTTACACAGAATATAATTATGAGCAGATTTTATTTACTTAAATCATCATGTCGAATTTATACAAAAATATATTACCACTGTTGAACATAAACAATCTTATCAATCTCATTAATTAAACATTAAGGAATAAATTCACAACTAAACCAAGATGGTGTTTTTTTGATATCTGATCTTAATTAGAAACCATTCTGTACAATTCTTACTACAGACTTGGTTTTCTCCTTAGTTTTTGCTTTGATTGCCAAGACCACAAACACATGACAGAGTTACATTTCATGGTATTTCCAGTTTCATTTAAAAAATACGGCAATTCACATCCTATTGGTAATTTTTTGTTCAATACATGTTTGTAAATATGATGTAACATTGTCTCTCATGTATTGCATAAAAATCGGATGTTATTCACGGGCTAAACAGTATTATAATTATTGTAACTGCACAACAGGGCGTAAAAGTACATGTACAAACATACACCTTTAATGCAGATGGCACCTTGCTAAGATAGATATTAATTGTAATTGAATTCTTAAAGAGCGTGTTCTGTTGTGCAAATGTTTACACATCTCTGTCAAACAAATTTACTGTGTACCTGGTCATAAGGTTCTCTTTTTGTACTTGGAGAGTTAACGAACCCAAGGCACTTGTTGCATACAGGCTACATAGCAGTATACATCCCTTGCCAGTAAGACAGGGAATCGATGTTGTAGTTTGAGGACTTCCTTGTCATGTGCCATACACTACATGTATATCCTAGTCCCTGATCAATAATATTTCTCGCCTCAAACCATCTCAGATGTAAAACAGTTTGGATGTTTGACAAAAGATAATATTCTAGGGATTGAATGCGACTTTGTGCACTGAATACAGATGATATAAATTACATTTCTCAATAATGGATTTGCTTTTACTAATAATTATGGTTAGATTGGAACGGTCACTTGATATTGCAGCTTGGTAACTATAACATGTATTTATGCTACATAACTGGGAAAAGCTTTCAGATATTAAGGAATGTTGTTGAAATACATGTTTTTTAGTTTAATCTGTACAGCTAAAACTTTTTCCGCTCTCATGAATATCATCAAAGCAGCTTTCTGCTAGCTCCTTTAAGACTGCTACAGTAGTTTGTTATAGTAATGCATTCTTACTTTATATTAATGTTTATTCCAAGCATTGAAAAGACTACATGTAATCTGCAAATTCCATTTTGTGAGAGCAGATGAAGAGCTTTGGGAGATCATGCACACACTCGAACTCACTTCACAGCAAACAAAGTGTTGTCAAGCATATAACATGTGTATGTAGTGTTTAGAAGTGATCTGATCTGGAACCATTCTCTTTGTTATCCAGATGACACAACGGATCTTCATTTGAAGTGTGAGGTGCTTGTCTGTAGTGTAAAGCATGGCATGATACTACACGAGTCCATCATACAGAGACAGTGCCTGTACAATTGATGGATCAGACTTGGAACCTTCTCTGAATTCCTCCATTGACAACTTGCCATCTGCATTCTGTTGTAAAGAACAAAATAGGTTCCACGTGTATTTAAGATAGAAAACCTAAGAAAATATCAGGGTTCCAACGATGAAGACTGAAACATTATTTCATTGTGATTGGCTAAGGACAGCCAAATTTAGTTAATTTTAATTTTTTTAATTTGCGCCGCAGTGCAAATCAACTTTAGCAGGCTTTTAGCCGAAAGGGTGTCCAAGTGTCCTGTGGAATTGTTATATTTTTCATACATTGCCTTATAAATTGTTCATTTGAACATGTCCCTTAGCAGATCTTGGATGACCACTTTTCAAATTCTGGCTAAAAGCCTGCGCTGCAGCATGTGCATAATTTTCCCAGACATTTGATTCACATAAACAGGTGATCAAACAAGTATGAAATATCGTACAATCTAGGATTTACACTTCTCATGTAATTTGAGAATTCTCTCAAATTACACTTACCTTACACTTACTTGTGCAAGTTTAAGAGAGTTTTCAAATACCACTTGTTGTGTAAATTCTTAAATGTTACGTTCACTTTCGTATGAATGCAAAATGAACATAACAGAAAGCCAGATATGTAAAATCAATGCAGTACATTATAGAGGTGACAGGTTTGAAACAAGTGGGAAACAATTTTGACTGCAAGTCAGTGTCTGGGAAATGCCCAGTCAGAATTTGCTTAAAGACACTCAGTACAGTCATAAACGTACTGTATCTTACATGTACACTAGCGCAGCTCACTTGACCTTTTACGGTAATAATCTGTATGTAAAAGATATGTACCAATTGACTGCAAAGTTGATTCGGAGAAACCTCAAAAAATGGTGAAGTACAGTAGGGCTGTTTGTGGGAAAAAAAGGTACTAGTGTTCACTGTGGTTGATCAGTGAAGATGTTGTAGAAGTACATGTAGTATGCCCCTTCTTTTCATTTTTTTCATATCCCATTAAAGTTAGTTGTCTTTTATAAGGGCCAGTATTTAAAGTACCGTGTCCATCTGATTAAAGATTCTATTGACTCTCTTCTCTGGAGTGTCTTCATTCTCTGGTAGCTTCACCATGCTGGCCTGTGATAACAACAAAATACTAGATAACTAACTTGCTGTTTTCAAAAATTAAGATCTAAACTTAAAGAAGAACAAAACAAAACTACAAAAATCTGCACTCAGGATAAAGTGGGTTAAGGGAGTAATAACTACAGATGATAAAATTACTTGATTGGCCGGGAGCAATGCAGTTCAAGTGTAACACCAGTGCAAAAGGTGTGACACCAGTGGGCGCAAATTACACGTCATAATTCTACATTATGATGGAGTAACAGAAAATCGTATATTTGCTAAGCCAATGATATTACGTAAAATGCTGATGAAAATTTGGGGTGGAAAATTTGAAAACCGTTTCCTTGAATGAGAAAAAATGGCTTCAAGGAAGGATCTACCAGCACTTCCTCCACAGTAATTTGTTCATGTTTATATTATTAATAGGTTATCATGCAGCTTTTCCTATTCAATTTGGAATTCACTTGCACGAGTGAGTTTTTCAAGAAGCAGAAATTGGGCTCACTGAAGTGGCTCGTGGAATCTCATCTTTTTGAAAAACTCACTCATGCAAATGAATTCTAAATTGAACCCGAAACGGTATGATTACCTAAACTAAGTGTGCATGTACATGTAAACCCTCTGTGTCACACAGAAGATTGTTTTGCAGTAAAAACAGACGTACCACCATCTTGTAAATAGAATCTACAATATGAAGCATCTCCTCCTTGGTTATGTAACCATCATCATCTAAGTCATACAGCTTGAATGCCCCTAAAATAAAATAAAGAAAGAAATAATAAATCAGTAGAGCATTTTTTTAAATTGAGTTTCGAAAGTAGTCAGACAATTACTTTGGTTTTACTTAGTTTTACTCAGCTCGATTAGCTTTTTAGTTATCCTGAGTAACAGTTACCCTTTTTTGTACTGATGTATTATATTGTAAAAACTTTTTTGTTAATTTGGTAATAAAGCTTGTTGTTGTTGTTGGTTTTGGTTTTACTATGGTTTGAGATTGGCTGAGTAGTCTCACTGGTAAGTAATTGATTTGGTTTTGGTTTACGACGCTCAGAGTGAAAACCGCTCCAAATAATAAATAAATAAACAAATACAAATTAAGAGCTAACAGTTACACTGTTTATTGAGCGGTTTTTGATTGAGTGCTGAAAGTAATTGGGCAATTACATTGAATTTGGTTTTGGTTTTTACTACAGTTTGAGACAGATACATGTAAGCTGAGTAGTCTAATTTGTAGGTAACTACTTTGGCTTTGATTTTACGACACTCAGTTGAAAACTGCTCTAATATCCATTTACATATTATTTATGGGCATTTGTTATATTTTTTTGTACCACACTTTGTTTGCGTATACTCAGATATTTCCTTTTCAGTTTGTTGTGTTACAGAGGAGTGCATCTTTCTTTGCGCTGTATGATGGGGACCATTTATTTTTTGCATGCAGTTCTTGTTTTTGACCATCATAAGTAACACAGCCAAACTGAGAGGAAATGTGACTGAAAATCAACCATTGGAGCTTGTCTTGATATGCCATCAAATTCTCAAAACCTTTCATTACCCTGCTAAAAGGTGTCTGGCTTTCTATTGTGAGAAATGTTGCATGAGTTGTACACGTTTAGCCAGTGTTCAAACATAATATATATGAAAAACTTACACTGCAGCTTTTCATCAATGCTTCCTCTTGAAGTTACTGATAGAGCACAAATAAATTCTCTGAATTCTATAGTTCCATCCTAAGATAAAAATAATGCAAAGATCAGTAAATGATATAAAATAAATGATTCAAGGAAAAATATGTTAACATTTGAGGTAGAGAAAACAAATTTGCAAAATTCCTTGTTATCACAAGTTACTTAGGGATTGACCATTATTTTTTGATTGTGGAGGGGAGAAGGTAGGGCAATTTCCATAAAACATTGCTGTTATTATAGCTTCGGGTCCTTCCAGTGAAAAAAACCTCATGCCCGTGACTCGATAGGTATAGCGTTCACTTGGTCAATTTTTTCGTTATGCAAGTGGTCCATTTAGCAACCTGTATATGAAAACTTTGGGAGACTTGGAGAACTAAGAATAGTTTAGTCATGCCTCTTTTCATCATCTTGACCAGTTTGACCAGGATGCACGATGACCAATCCACTTACACTGATGATTCACCCTTGCCCAGATCAAGTTAAGAAATAATTGCAGGTGGAGAAAATTCCATTCACTGGATAAGAGATTACCTGCAGCTTCACCCTCTCCCTTCAAACCACCATTGAGAAAAATACATAAACTACTTTAAAAAATGCTAGATGCTAAAAGGGGAGTAAAACACGACTGGAATGTTTGGGTATTGGGAAAACAAATATCACAAGAACACAGATTTGATTCAAAACTATCCTTAAAATTTAACTTTATCTTTTTTGGCAAGCTAGTGAAAAATCATTTAATTATCATGAAATGTCATCTAAATTATTCAGAGCTGACAAGTGTTGATAAAAATATGAAATGAAATGCATATTTCTGTTACTGCGGTAAACCTCGCACATTTTTCTAATATTATGATAAGTTGCAAGAGAGTATCTTGTGTATTTTGGATAAACTGGGGATTTTGATTACGGAAATTATTCAAGATGATACGGACAATTTAACTTGAAGAGTTAAATTTGAACAGTTCCTGTCAGACATTTTCAAAACAGAGAATTTTGAATTTAGATCCAAGTCAAAACAAGATTTATTTGATGTCATGAAATGCAATATTCATAGCACACCTTTCCTGTTTATAGTGGTGAATGTCTGATGATGAATTTCTCTTTTTGTTACTAAAATAACAATAGGAATTTGAATAATTCTGGAAAACTAATAGGTACTGGAAAGGTTAAGAAAGTTAACCTTCAACTTAATCTTTCCTTATCTCTCTCATACTGAAACTTTCGAATCCAAATCCTAGGGTGCAACAAGATATTCCGGTCGTTCGATCTGCATGTGTAAAATAAATACGAGATTATCGATGGTTTGTGTCACGGAAATTTTGCCCCACAGTGCGTCGAGGAGCTGAGAAACCTGACATTTCGTTGAAATTCCCACCGGTTTTGATGCGATCCAATTTAAATCATCCCGGGAGTTATGCATAGTCAGTTGATTTACATTTGTCACCTCCATTTTTTTATACCTCCTAGCTGTCATCACCACCACAGTGTCAACAAGAATTTGTCTACAGGGTTTCGAAGTAAAACTTCTAATAAATAAATAAAGAAATAAAATTGAGACAAAAGAAAAAATTCGTACAAAGATGATGGTGTTTTTTCCTAAATTTACCACTGTGTTTTTCTTATGGTGACTGCGTCAAGAAGGATACCACGTATATATATTAAAACAGTAATTTTATGGTGATTTGGAACTAAAAATGGTCTTCTTCGAATTCGCTGTGAGTTGACGATGGATATTAAGTTTCTAAACTCGAGAAAATATATTATTAATTTAAAGTGCCCACAGTGTTACGGACATTGATCCTAATTATCAAATCGTATTGTAGAGAAATATGTATACAAATTAGGTTCGTAATGAAACTTACTGTCTATCGGTACAATACGACGCATGCTGTTCTGAAAACTAAAACTCAATTCACCCAAACAGCGCAGCTCTAAGACTAAATGATCTTTCAACTTCGCAGTGTTTGTAAAACGTTCAGTCAGGCACGTACTTAATAAAACTTGCGGAAAAGTGGGAAACTGGCAAATACATCTCAATGCAATGCACTCATGCTCGCTTACCTTATTCTCATCGAATACATTGAAAACAAAAGATGCAAACTTTGACGGATCTCCAAAGGGAAAGAATTGTTTGTAGATTTTCTGAAACTCCTAACAAAATAAAAACAAAAAGAAAGAACAGAGAAGATTGCTTGTCTCGATTCCGGGGTTCGTCGCAAGCTGTAATTAAATTCATTTCAGTCCACATAATTAAATTTATATGTTGTCGGCTTCCACTGACTAATGGTGAAAAATAGTATATTCGAAAACGTTTCAACCAAAATTCTCGAACTCTTCTTAAAACTTCACCTACCAACTCATTGAGGTTGCCTGAAGGACAGTCCTTAAGGAATCCTTTATACCTTGTGGGAGAGAAATCGTCGGTGCTAAATTAGCATTTCTCACTCATCACATCAGTATAAAGTTTTAAACACGACGGCCATCTGTGCACACACACTCGCCTTTACACTTTAAAAACCTACCATTGCTGTAATTCTTTCTCGCTGACTGAAAATAAACACGAAGAGCAATAAAGGAGTTAATAAAAAAACTCTTGATGTTACTTTAAGCAGGACATAAACGAAGCACTCCAAAATTAATTTCACGCAAAATATCAATTAACGTGAGGTGGATGTCAAAGTTGTGAGTCTGAAGATATCGTTATCAATTGCTACTACAAAGTGAAAACACAAGGTTAACTTACAGTAAGTTTTGTGCACTAGCTCTTGGACTAATTCAGGTTTTAACTTGCAGTTTTTCTGCCCCATTTCATTCAGCCTCAAGACTGATTACATGGCCGTTCCAGTCTGCCACCTATACATTGCAGTTATGTCGAGTGCCACATGAGATTTTATACAAGTGTGACATTTGTTGTCATGGAGATTGCGTTATTTCCGCTTACGCTCATAAATTACAAAAATGTTACATTTTGTTTGTTGTTCGCTCACTGAAATTAGTTTTCAAGTTACTGACTTTTAAAACACAAATTAAAGAGAATGCTGTTTTGTCTAGGTTTGCCGTGTATGCGCATGATTTTTCGCTTTTTGGCTTCTCTATATTATTTCGGACCATCTTGGGCATTTGATACAAAAGATGTGCGAATTGTGTCAAGGCTGTCAAATCAAAGTTCAGTTCAGCACACGTATCAAAGACGTGTGTCACGTTCATATTCGGCATCAAATTAAGAAAGAGCTAAGAGATTTATTTCCAATCGGGATCTGTAGATTAGGTGACATGTATGCATGTATTTTAAGCACAACTTGAGAAAAAAAATGAAAATAGCCTGCTATTTTTAGTGGTTTCAATGGCTGTGGACTGCGGTTTCTCCTTGAAGATCCCACAAAGTAGAGATCCGTTTGAGATAATCAACGTTTAATTGAAAAATTGGGATAGAAAAATTTAATTTGCTTTTTGAAATTTATGACAACGAGAATAAAATTGTTTTCAACTTTTCAAGACAGAGCTGCCTTTACGCCGCGCGAGACAAATTGTCAAACGTGAGGTGCGCGTAATTGCTAAAAATTGAAAATACGCTCAGAAATTAAGAAAACAATAATCACTGCACGGATAATGTAAACGAATTCAGAAGTAAAGGTAAAAATCAAGGGAACTTGAAAGTATGAGCGCACTTAGCTGCAGATTTAAGTATTTTCACTAATAGTAATCTGATCAATCCCGTTTATACGTTGAAGGAGGTAGTCACTCACCTATGGGCTTCTTCACAGAGACCGCGCTATTTCTTCAAATAAGCTGCGATCAGACGTTCTTTTTCCCGCGAACGGGAAAAAAAAGAAGAGCTTTAATTCAACTGATTAACGCCACTTCCGAAACATCTTCAGTCTTCGTCGGTTTCCAAGCAATGAGCACAAACTTTTAAATCGATGGTTGCAGTTGTCGGCTAACTGCTCGCTGTAGCACAGGTGGCGAGAGTGTGTGAGCGCCAGTCCTTCCTTCTGTTACCCTGCGAGACAGAGGTTCCTTGCTCTTTCTTCTCGGTGAGAGACGAGAGGAACCTCTGCTCGCAACCGCACGATTCTTTGATCTCGCCGCCGTCCGCGGCCAGGGACGAATAAATTAAA
>Ga0126343_10000424_pt1 | contig 15979 bp, 12 predicted proteins | sample Cyp2metagenome_FD_92531 | JGI IMG/M metagenome (GOLD analysis project Ga0126343, IMG submission 92531) | Coral microbial communities from Lord Howe Island, Old Settlement Bay, Australia - Cyphastrea 2 metagenome | ecosystem: Host-associated > Invertebrates > Cnidaria > Coral ...
ATTCGAAAGCTTTCCAACTTTGGCGCGAAAGTTTGCTTAACGGCCGTAGAACTTCAAATGTTTGGTTACCAAGCTTGTCACGTTTGCGCCCAGTTAGAACATGTTTTCTCTGTCACGTGTCCATGCTTAGATGAAAACGACGGTATTGTTAACCTCCTCGATTTTTATCCGTTAAATTTGTGGAGAATTTTGTCGGGTGGCCTCGGTTGGAGTAGTCACACTGTAACAGTAGTATGTTTTTACATCAGCTTGTTACAGGCAAGTGATGACGGCAATAACACGATCTTGTAGGTACTTCACAATCCTCACGTTGCCGTATTATTCCAAGCCAGTTATCACTGAGTTGCAGAGTAGATGGTAGGTAACAGTGAAGGTAGTTGTGCTCTTACTGGGCCAGGTTAGTTAGCAAAGCTAAGGTTAGTGAACTAGAGAATTAAATTCTTTTGCTAGTCATTAACAATATTATTTCTGAGAATGCTATACTCTTCTGGTGGCAATTTTTATGTATTTTTAGGTACAACTCCAAAACAAACTGGAAGGAACATTGTTTTGGTTGAAGGAGTGCGAACTCCTTTTCTCATGGCTGGCACTAGGTAAGTTCCTGTAATCAAATTTACCAAAACAATTTGGAGATGTATCTGATAACCTGGAAGATATGCATTACTGACTGCACATACCTTTGCCATTAATTTTCAGCTATGCTGACTTGCTGTCACATGATATTCAAAGAGGAGCACTAGAGTAAGTCATTGCACTAAAGTCTTGTCATATACATTGCGGTTTACTATTTTTTTAGTTGATTAAATTGATTGGTAAAGGTAGGATCAGACTTAGGTAGAAAAACATGATGAAAATCTCATATTTTCATTTACGTTTTTCAAATTTCCACTTTCAGGGGTCTGGTTTCAAAAACTGGAATAAGTAAAGGTTGGTAAAATCAGCAACATGTAACAATTAAATGAACAAACTTCAAGTTTTCAGAAAGGCTTTTCATTGTGTTATGTTTTAAAACTATATTATTCTGTTTGTTTTTAGATGCGGTAGACCATATTGTTATTGGCACAGTGATTCAAGAAGTAAAAACCAGCAACATCGCAAGAGAGGTATATTAGGACTTTCTGTGATTTATTGCCATGATAAATAAATTTTCACTTCCTGAAAATATCAGTGTGTAATTTCGCCTTAAAACATAAATATACTGGCCAGGAGACAGGCCTGGAAAAATTCATTTTCAGAGGATATTGTTTTGACATAGTACATAGACTACAGTTAAATTTCAGCATTGTTAGAAATAAATTGATCAGAAACAGCAGAATCTCTCAGTATTGAAATTTTTATTGTTAATTCTTACATTTTTACCATGTTTACTACATAATGGTAAAAACCAAAACCATAAAGAAACTACCGCCATACTAGTCATGGGTAACAGAGTGACGGATTTCAGTGTTTAATTTACACATAGTTTCAGACTGATGGAATATGGATAAATATGAATTACTGATTTGATATTTTGGTTCAATTTGTCACTAGGCTGCTCTAGGTGCTGGCTTCTCAGACAAGACTCCGTGTCACACTGTTACCATGGCTTGCATCTCATCTAACCAAGCTATTACTTCAGGTGAAAATACATAGAACAGTTTGTGTTAAGCCCTGGCCAAACAATCGCAACATGCCTATGCAACATACTGCAACATTGCTGGGTGCAACATGCAGCGTACGTTTGGCCACCGTGTGGCGACATGTTGGGTGTTGTTGGCTCAAGTTTGAAAATGGTCAAATTTGGACCAACAACACCCAACAGGTGGCAACATGTCGCAACATGTCGCAACATGGTGGCTAAACTCAGGCAACATGTTGCACCCAACAATGTTTCGATGTGTTGTGTTGATATGTTGCGATCGTTTGCCCGGGGCTTTACAGTGGTAAATAAATCATAATTTAAAATTCATCACAATCTTCCAAACTCATCCAACACTTTAAAGATATACATGCCCTATGCCCCACTTGGAGCAACAAGGACTGATGATGATGATGATGATGATGATGATGTATTTATTAGCCAGTAGTTCCGTACCCTGTCCAAAAGTTAAAACCAGGGCTTTCAATGAGAGCCAGACAGCAGGCAAACTTACCATTTGTGAGGATGATTTTACCTGGTTTGACAACGTGGAGAAAAGTCTTTTCTCATGAAGAAGTTCAGTTCAAGAAGTTTTGCACGCCAGTAAAAATCAATATTACCTTCCTGCTGAAAAAATTTGAAGTACAAATATTTTTCATTGCGCAAGCATTATTTCCTCTGTCTGTCAACTTTTCATGATTGTTACTTTAGTGTGTATGTGCTGTGAAAGAACGCTTTGTTTTCCACTTCAGCTGTTGGTTTGATTGCCAGTGGTCAGTGCGATACGGTGATTGCCGGTGGAGTGGAATTTATGTCTGATGTTCCCATCAGACTTAGCAGACCTCTCAGAAAAACACTGCTTACTCTAAACAAGGTAATACATGCTCATTTTGTTGCATGATCTTTAAAGGTTTCATAATATGCTTATCATTATGTTAAACAAGGTATATACAGGGAGTGGTGTAGTATTCCATGCATTGTGTTAACCAACAAGCTTGTGCACTGAGCATTACTGGTATAATGCACAGTGCAACTTATTTTAAGAGAAGCAACTTAAAAGATTGCACAATGCAACATGGGAGGCATCGTAGGTGTAATCATCTGTTTCAGATAAACATTATTTTGTACATTTATCTCATGACGATGTCACTTTGAGGTGCTGACCGCAATACTACCAGTATTGCAATCAAAACATCACAATCAACACATCAACATGACTCCATCATGAGACAAAAAAAAAACAGTTCTCTCAATTTCTTATCTTGTTTTGCTTTTAACTTTCTAGGCCAAATCACTTGGTGCCAGACTTGGACTTCTCTCCAAGATCAGACCAAGTTTTCTCTCTCCTGAGGTACCTCATCCTTTTGAATTTTTAAAACTGATTTTCCTTGCCAATTACTGTGGTTGACAGATTATTTTGTTGTTTTTGTTGTCAGTTACCAGCTGTTGCTGAGTTTTCTACTGGTGAGACCATGGGCCATAGCGGTGACAGGTACATGTACTGAGCTGAATATGATCATTTTATGCAATAAATTGTGCATTTATTTAAGAGTAATACTTAGCTGCTTGCATATTACTTCAATCCCAAAGCTGTTTGCAACTGTTTTGAAACAAACTGTGGTGGATTATTATATATTAAGCTCTGTTGAAATGCTAAATTTTTCCTTCCTGTAGACTGGCAGCTGCTTTTGGTATCAGCAGACAGGAACAGGTAATGCCACTTGATTCTCTACACATCTTTGAAAACTTGTTGGTTGCTGGAATATGATTGAAGCAGGCATCTACTGAAGGGCTGGCAATGTACTTGCCTGTCACAATGTAATTGCGGGTTAAGAGATGAAGTCTTCCTCTTGGATTGGGGCACTTTCTTACATTGCACTTAAATACACCTGAACAAATTTCCTAAACAATTTGTCAAGCTTCAGAGTACAACAGGTTTCAATCTGTTTAATCTTTATTCACCAAGGTTTTCAGTTCAATTTATGACCCCTACAAGCCCATTACTCACTGTGAAAGCAATGATGTCATGTATAAGTAGGCTGCAGTGCAGGCGTCTAGCTTATTGGGGGGAGTTACAACCTTGCGATCGCCATCAGTTAGACGGTTGGGGATGGAGGAGAGGGAAAAAAAGAAGATTTTCTTTGCCCCACCCCTTCTCCTATCCTTCCTCCCCCCTATCGTTCACCCCCTCGGTAGAACTTCCTTTCTCTCTCCAGTCTTCCACTGCCTGAAAAATTCAAGATGGCGGCAGAACTTTACGATGTGAGCGCTCGCACGAAAAAATCTCGCCTGCCCTGCAGGCTATGTATAAGCCACACCCATGATTTTTGGTTCAAAACTTAAGAAAAAAGGTGTGGCTTATGCACAAGTCTTTACCGTAGTTTAAGACTTCATGAATGTCCACTTTTTAATTTCTTCCTAAGTAAGCAGAGGACAGTGAACAGTCCATTAACAAGGTTATTACTTTGTACAAGTCACTTAGCCTCAAGCTTGTCTAACATCCATTTCTGGTTTGTTATTTTTTCAGGATGAATTTGCTCTAAGATCTCACACACTGGCACATACAGCAGCAAGTGTAAGAAAATTTATATTATTTTATCTGAGTGTTAATGCATTGCAAGTAAATTGGTGTACTTAAGTCTAATCTTCCTTTGGAGGCATCGTGGCCTACAGTTAAGAATGTGCACTGGACTCCAGATCAAGCAGTTTGGGCTCGACCCTGACTGGAGTCCCTTGGCAAGTCACGTTACTGCTGCATTGCCCTTCTGTATCCAGACATTTAAATAGTTGCTAGTGAATTTAAAGATGGGGGTAACTCCCCAATAGACCAGCACCCCATATAGGTGGGAGAAGAAATACAATCTTCTTGCATGGAGGAGCTCTTTCTCGTATACGGCTTTTTCGAGAAATGTTGTCCAACAAAACTGTACCCAACAATGCCGAAAACGTATTATGGGTAATAGGGCTCACTGTCTTTGATTGAGGCTTTAGGTGTTTCAGCGACACAGAGGGAAACAGCACAAACAAATATATTTATGCCTTCTCTTTTCTTGTTGGTAAACACTGTGAACCTCGCGTTAAAGATAATTTTCTTTCTAGATACCGGAAATTGTTTCACCGGAAGCTACGCGCAAAATGATTGACATTTTAGTTGTAATTAAGTTCCCGGATTAAAAGAAAGAGCGCTTATGCCATTGAAAAGGAAAAAGAGTTGTTGCGGTTTTTTTTTGTCCCGGGAAAATTTAGGAAATTATGGAGTTTTCTGGAACCTAAGGGGGAACACCTCGATCAATCAACGCCAAACTCTTTCTACCCGTAATACAAATCAGTATCGTCACATATGCTTTTACGCTTTTGTGGGACAATATTGTCAAAACAGCTAGTATGGTGGTAAAAAATTAAAACATTTTGTTCTCCTTATTTTTAGGCAGGAAAGCTGGAAGATGTTGTACCATACAAAGTACCTGGTAAGTGTGTAATTTTTCATGTCAAGTATATGTGGTTTATTTACTTTTAGCTACAGTAGTTCTAGGTTTTTCAATTTATAAGACAAATTTATACATATCTTGTGATCAAACCTTCCTTTCTTTCGTCAGTCTCTTTCTTTCCCCTTGTTTTGTATTTGCATCATTGTCTGAGAAGCAAGGAAGTGCACCGTCTTGGACCTCTGAATTAAAAGATGAAATATCATCCAAACAGCAGAGAAAGGGCATTTAATAATGCTTTGTTATTTTTGTTTGTTTTAGGACGCACAGTAACAGTGACAGCTGATAATGGAATCCGAGTCTCCACTCCAGCGCAGATGGCGAAGTTAAAACCAGCGTTTATCAAACCCCATGGTACTGTTACTGCTGCCAATGCTTCCTTTCTGGTATGTGCTGGTACCTTGTTAGATTCACCTTCCAATAGAACAGAATAGATATTTCTTTCAAGCCTATTCTTTTTTGGGGATATCTCCCTCACACAAACGATGTGTTTTCCCACTAAGCATTCTGTGTTTTCAAAAATATCTTTTTGTCTGATTACAGACGGATGGTGCTTCAGCTAGTTTGATAATGAGTGAGGACAAAGCTCTGGCGTTGGGACTAACACCAAAGGCATACTTGAGGTAGAGGTTTAAGTGTCTTGTTATAATACTCTCAGTATCTTTGCTCTCAGTGGTTTTAAGTCGGGTGTTTTAACGAATGACGAATTTATCTTCTTAAACCAAGCACAACCGCGACGTATGCCGAGGACAACGTCGGTTAAAAAATGAACTAATATTTTACATACGAATCTCGTGATGCCCTAAAGTCTGTTAGTTTGTTTCTCGCTGTCAAAATTACCTCGAAACTGAATATGGAACACACCGTTAAATTCGGAATATAAATATTTAGAAAAGTAGCCGTTGTCGTTTGTATTCTCCAGACAACACAGAATTTGGTCATTTCACGTTGCTGTTTTGCAGAGGACAAAGAAATGTACCAAGATTATTATGATGCACGTGCACAGCCACTGTTTTGCTCATTAGCGATGTTCCCAGACTTCGCTTCACTCGGCCTATACAAAAAAGACCGAGAACCGATATTCTCCCAGTACGGTTCCGTGCATGCTTGGTTAATAAGGGATTTATTATTCGAAACTACCCGAAAATCTTGCGGGACACTGTCCAATACTTAATAGAGAATATTGGACCGACAATGGATTAATCTGACTGGTTGGTTTAGTTATTGGACCTCTGAACTAGTTGTGTACATAACTGTAACTGACTCTGAAATTAATTTTGTTCCTTCCTTTTACTGCTTGCAGAGACTTTGTTTATGTTTCACAGGATCCCAAAGACCAGCTTTTACTGGGGTATGTTCTTGCTGTCCTTCTGTAGAACATTTCCGAGTTGCTCATTGCCTTTGTGTCACAACGAGTCTTCGTGCCCAACCATAAGAAAAATTACCCATTTATTTTGAAAATGTTTTTCCCCTGCATCTTCATTTTCTTAGAAATCAAGCCTGTTTTCATGTGAAAGGCTTCCTGCGAGTATTCGAGTTGAAACGGAGGAAAAGCAAACGTGAAAATAGCCTATTACTGCATTTGGGAGGTCAACGTATTCCACCATCTCTGTTCATCATTTTAACAGAAGATATATGAAACTACTGAAAATTAATTACTGGTCAAGAAGCAACATCCCTGGCAGTCACAGCGCCTTTCAATAACATAAGGACAAATGCGTTCCGGCTTCGCTACCGTCAATCAAATGTTCGGCGACTTCTCCCAGCTACTGCCGAGAGGGCGCTAATAAAATCGTTGAGCACAGTTCGGACAACGAAACAGTGCTCGGCAGTAGTCGGAAGCTGGGAGAAGCCGCCGAACATTTGATTGACAGTAGCGAAAAACGCATTTGTCGGTTGATCTTTCAAGTTTAGAGTGTGCATGTTGCTGGAAGGCGCAGTAATTTGGTACGGTTTAGGCACGTTTCGCAACCTGTCTAGTTTGGTACGTGTTCGCTACCGCAAGGCCTGAGTTCTCTGACTCAGCTAACCGAGTTTGATTCTGCACGATTTTCCACTTATTGTTTGAAAAATTCTGTTTGTTACAGAGGAGCTGTACTGTGGAACTGTGTTTCAGAATATTTTAATAATTCTTGCAATTTTAAGCAATTTTATTCAAAGGCAAAATCTAGTCCGATATTTAGGGAAATTAGATTTGGGATAAAGTAGGTTAATTTCTTATATTTTATTCATTCTCATATTTTATTCATTTTATCAGTGGGTAATTAGATAATTAGATAGTTGATTAGTAGCATGTAGTACTTAAATAATAATCGTGTTTTAAATGAAGGATTTTACTTACTTACTGCAGTAGATGTAATAACGGGGAATAGTCTATATGTGCGTTAAGTCTAATATATTCAATGTCTCGTTTAGCTCGTCAAGTACAGATAGGCAGCGAACTGGAAGTAGTGAATAGCGAACATGTAGTGATCTCGAACATAACGAACCCGACAGTTAGCGACACCAGCTGTTACCTTTAATTGAATATGAAGTTTTTATTATAATCTTTTTGTCATTTATCTGTTCTATTACGACTTACAGACCAACCTATGCCACACCTAAAGTACTGGAAAAGGCTGGACTCAAGATGGAGGACATTGATGTTTTTGAATACCATGAAGCATTTGCTGTGAGTTTTCTTTGAATTCATTTTTGAACTTGCTCGGTGTCTTGGGACTCTTTCAATAAATGCTTTGGGTTTCTTTCTTCTCATTTTTAAGGGTCAAATTTTGGCCAACCTGAAAGCCATGGACTCAGATTGGTTTGCACAAAACTACATGGGAAGGTCTTCTAAGGTGAGAAAAAGCAGCCATTGTTGTTATACCGTAATGATGGGAAGTTCAACAATAGTGGTTTGATTGGGTAGAAATAAGAATGATACGAACCCCATTAGGATGAGAGGATGAGTAAAGTGTGCAAGGATGAAAATGAATGAAGGTCCCTCGCAATTCTCTCGTGTTCGGACCGGTACCCGAGCGGCAAAGTTGCGAGAGACACACGGGAGACGCGATGAGTCGGCAGTGAGTCGGTCGTAAATTCGCCCTCGCGCAGAAGCGAAAAGCCAGTTAGTAGCACTTGAAGACTAGAGCCTGCTCGCAGGCTTTGCTCGCAGGCTTCGCGTGTGGAACAATCGCCGCGTTTACGTTAATCGTGGTGGAAATACGCTAATGGTTCTTTTTATTCGCCTAACTGATCAGCCCTTTCGAAAAAGCACTCTGAAAAAGGCTACGTCACCCCAGTCCCAAATATTACCAATAAAATCTTCTATGGGAAATCTCTGGCTTAACGAACAAACGTTCAACTAATTTACAGGTCGGTGTGCCACCGATGGAGAAATTTAACACATGGGGTGGCTCACTGTCCATTGGTCATCCATTTGGCGCCACTGGTGTTCGACTGGTCACAACAGCTGCTAACAGACTACTGAAGGAGGGCGGCAAGTACGGTCTGGTTGCTGCTTGTGCTGCTGGGGGACTGGTAAGTAATACCAAGGGCTCTAGCGAACGGGAGTGACGTTGAAGCAGAGTCGTTGAACCGAGGTTGAACCTTGCTCGCAATGAATACGTGTGAAAGTCACTTGCTTTCTTTTGCCGGGTGAAGACGTCATAGCTGGCGAACGCAGACTTATTCCCGCGACTGCCGCTTATCTCGGCGGAGACGCGAGAGCCGAAAATACGTCTGCTTTGTTAGGCTAAAGAGGTCGATGCCCCGGTGTTTGTCCTTTTAAGATGACACATTCCGCCAGCTTGCAAATACACTCGCAAAGTTTCCTTCAAAGCGTCATCTGACTTCTCCTTACATCGTTAAGACATCGATACACCTTATGACCAGAATGTTGTCCTGATGTACTGCCATATTCTCGCAACTCACATCAAAACAACTGCTTCATACTCAGTACGGAGAATCGACATTCTTTGAGCGAACTATTTTTCTTTCTTCCAGGGACACGGCATGATTGTGGAACGATATCCATCTTGAATTGAAGTTTCCTAAGAGGAAGTAAAATTCTTTCGCTGTTGGACTGGTTCTCATTCCCAGTTACTTACAGATCCCAAATAAACGCCTGTTAAGTACGTGGCGCATAGTCCTTCAACAAGATTTTTCCAGAGTTCAAGGCAATAAGAGCTCATTAAGTATTTGTGGTAATTGTCTCGTTTCTAATCGTCTTGTTGGTTCATTTTGTACTGAAAACCAACTGGTAATAAAGCTGGATCTTAGTCAATGGACTTTTGTCTGTTAGCCTGTTGTGACCCTGGGTGTTTTTCAGTCATTTTGGTGAATTTCACTTCCACTTTGACAATAGGGAGGCGCAGTGGCCTAATGGTCATTGCGCTCGTTCCCGTTGTGTTTTTGGGCAAGACACTTAACTCTCACGGTGCCTATCTCCACCCAGGGGTATAAATGCGGGGTACCGGCGAATTGTTGGGGAAATCTAACAAATTGCGGGGACGTGACCTGCGATGGACTAGCATCTCGTCCAGGAGGAGTAGAAATACTCCTAGCCGCTTCATGCTACAGAAACCGAGATAAGCTCCGGCAGCATGAGCCAGTCTTGGCTTCAAGGCTTCACCTTTTTTTGATAATAGGAAGTAAACGAATGAATCAGTGAGGATAATGGAATGTAGTGCTTTTGAATTACATGTAACGAGATTTTCACACACATTCTTAGTATTTAAAGAACTCACAGGAATCATTCAAAATCATTATCACTAATTTTTACTCTCAAGTGTTTGTCCAAAACCTCTGTTATTAGAATAACGGAATTTGGGATATTTTTTAACACGCCCCCTTCAGTGCTAGTCTCCTTCGCAGCCGTTATTAGGGTCGTCACGCACCGATCCTCCCCACTAACGGCTGCTCACTCGAGCTCTGCATTCCTTTCTTCAAATTGACCAATAAGGAGCAGGCTTCCATATTCTGGAAACCTGGTCTTTGGCGGCAAATGTAACAAGAAATATGATTGGCGGGCTGCTAACAAGTACATGCATGTTATTGGCTCTCATTAACAAAGGGAAAGGAATGCAGAGCTCGAGTGAACAGCCGTTAGTGGGGAGGATCGTTGCGTGACGACCCTAATAACGGCTGCGAAGGAGACTACTTCAGTGCATGTTGGCCGGCCAGGCCATTTCACGTTGTTGTTTTGCAGAGGACGGTAAAGAAATGTACCAAGAAATGTAACGCACGTGCGCATACATTGTTCTGTTCGCCGTCGTGGTTTTCTTAAACTCCCTAATAAGGCACACTCTTGGGGAGTATTTGCAGAGACTAGTCGCATGGACTTGTCCCTTAGTGTGTCCACGCTAGAAAATTGACCGATTTGTGGGACTATTGGTCCCTACGACCAGTCCCAGAAGTCAAACCAGCTTAATTCGTGGGAATAGTCGCAGTGGTCCGTGCGACTAGAATTTCGATGCAAAATACGAGTACACACTAGGGGATTGGTCCCCGAGGCAAGTCCCTGCGACAAGTCCTTGCGACTAGCGCCCTCGTGTTTGCCTAGCTTTACACCCACAGAGTTATGTTGCTCGGCGACGGCAAATGGTAAGATTTGGGGTCACCACGCAAAATTACCGATTCTACGAGTCAAGGAATTAATAAGCTCGTATCCCAAAGATCTTTACTTCCCGTTACTTAAAATTTACTCCTTAGAACTCGACACCTCTTGCACATCGATCAAAGCACAAAGCAGTTAAAACATTCCCCACAAGACTGCAGCCACATGACATATAGAACGCAAAAAAATCACTCCTAGTATGTATAAATGTGATTGCGCATTAGATAAAAGGAACTGTAATAAATAACACATTCATAGGTAAGGATAGCATTAATTTGAGGTTCTCAGTATTGTACACGATTTTGAAGCCCAACAACCTTTCAGAATGTTTGACAACGTCTTTTACAGTATTTCCAACACTATGACGAGCTCAGTGAAAGCTAATGAGTAGAGTTGACTCTGGCTGGGTATTAAACATGTCAATATAAACTAACGTAGGAGTAACCAATTCAGTATATACAATATTCGCTCAAAATTTCACCCCGGAAGAGCTCTCCTCGAGAGAATTGGACAGCTACCGACGTAGCATATTACACATCTTGCTTCAAAATGTCGTTACGAGAAGAAAGCCTTCCATTTCACTGACCACGTGCGGAGGATCTGGGGACGAAAATGAACTTGACACAATCTGTTTTCACTTCAACCATTTGAAGGCTGTTACTTTGTCTGGTTTATCCAAGGCACTCCAAGGGGAAATGGTCAAACATGTCACGACATGTCATCCGTCGACCATCTCTTTCCTTGCATTGGATTGGAACTGACAACTTCAACATACTGGACACATACACGCAGTCTAACATCCCATTACCTCCCTCCCTGGGGGCGTGAAGCCTCTACAAATGTAATTTTGTCTTGGCCTGATGTTTCTTGTTCTTTAGCTGGTTCTTGTGTTAATTTCTGCTGTCTTTCCTTAGCAAGCTTGTTAACGAGTTGCAGAGTCTCCTGAAAAGCGGATAGCAATCAAAAAGTAAATTTTGCCGTTTTTGATTGTGGTTTTGTTTGTTTCAGTATTAGTCATCACGCGCAAATTTACGCCTCGTAGCAGCTCGCTACTAATCACGGAAACTGCAAAAGTTTTCGACCACGGCGGAAAAAGGTGCATATGAGCGCCCTGATTTCAACTTATGACACTCGCGCAACTGCTTTCTCAAGGCAGTCAAGAAAGTGGTTTCTAATAATGCACTTCTCGCCACCCGAAATAAAAACTTCCAACAAATTTCCCACTTTCCCCACCAAAGAGAAAGCAATTTGACCGTTTCTCATCTGCTTGGCCAACCTCTGACCAACCTCTGACCATCCCTGGGCACTCGGGATTCTCGACAACCACGCAGAGATTTTGTCACCAGAAGTCCTGTTCGACGTGGAAGGAGAAACGATACGCAGCAATCGAGGTGATGAAAGGCAAAGGGGAACCTACGTCCTCTAAGCTATAACAGCTGACTACGATGCTAGCATCCCCGCTAAAAAAGGGCCCTGATGAATTCAGTTCGTCGACGACATTCCCTCTTTTTGGTAGTATGCTCAAAGTTTTCCTGCCTCCAACCATTGAAAAGAACCATGACTGCCACCAAGCAGACACCAGCAGCAATAAAGTATCAAATCAAAGCACCAACAAGAAAAAGCTAACCCAAGCCTTTTAATTTTCTAATGTAAAAAATCATTAAGCTGACAAACAGCTCAGTATCGTGAGGCAGTTGAGTTTTTGGGTGTTCTTTCAAACGGGCGCCATGACAAATGAATTCTGCAATATAGATACTTACCCGGAAAAGTTTTTCGCTTTCGACCAGTTTTTGATTCCTTGTCCTCGACTGAAAGAAAGCCAAAGTAATACAATTTGAAACGTAAGTGAGGAACGCTTATTAATAATGGTAATAGGACTGAGTGGAGTCCAATTCGGTCCATAATCATACGAGTGATTAACAAAATCGGACGACCGCGAAGCGGGAGTCCGATTTGTTAATCACAAGTATGATTACAGGACTGAATTGGACGACACGATGTCCTGCTACCAATTAATCAAAACTATGAAGAAATTCGGGAAAAAAATATGAATGCTGAAAAACCCAGCAGTTTACTCAACAAAGTGCACCGCAACAGCGCGCGCAAAATGGCGCGTACTGTCCAATTACAAGCATGACGTGTGAAACTGTCCAATTAATGCTCAAATCAGGCTGCTGATAGCCAATCACGATCGAGAATTTTGTTATAGTTTTGATTAGCCATGTAATCTACCTTGTAAGTATCAAAGCTACAGTTAGATTAACAAATCTAAAGCAGGCAGAGTAATTCTAAGAGATAACAACGCTTTTGTCGAGTGCTTTCATCTAAGAAGAACTGATTTAAAAAGATTTCATGCCTGATTACCAACATCGAGGACAAGTTTTATACTTCTTCGTGTGCAACATTTTAAGATGCCTTGATGGTCAAAAACACTGGCATTCCGTCCTGGCGGGTGTTGTAGCAGGTCACAGTGTTGCTATGGTAGAGATTCTTAAAGGCCTAAATACTCGACTTTCTAATCATACATCAAGGAAAACGAGAAGCCAAGCACTGCTTAAGAATCTCACCTTTGTAATAACAAACGCCACGGCCACAATGTGAATGACAAGAAAGCAGCCGATACCAAAATAGAGAGAAATTCGATCAAAACGTTTTTGCGTGTAAGGAACCGAAATTGAAGCAGCTACAGCATTTTCAATGGCCATGCAGCACAAGAACACAAGGCCAGACAAAACGTACTTGTCCTACGAGGAAAAAAAGACCGCAGTGAGTATCACAATAAACAGCTGACAAGAAAATTATTGGGTTTCAATTGTGGCCAACATGCCAGGAGAGACATACTCTTCAAATTGTTCCAACAAGTCCCACTTGATATGAAATGTTACAAGAAAACATGAGAGATATCAACTCACCAGTAATGTCAAGTAAGAAATGGTTGGCAAACTCTGCGATACGACAAACTTGAAAGCAACTGCTGTTAACAGAAGAGTAAGGGTGACACTCAGGCGATCAGAAGGTGAGGAGATTTCCACAGAAAACGAACAAAATGACAGGATATCAATAAGGAACTGAAACAAGAGTGAGAACAAAATGAGGGTTAATACAAGGAAATTGTCTCTGGACAAGGAAAAAGCACATTAGAAAACTTGTATGGGAGCTAAATAGTTTAAGGTAATTCCCTTGAAATTGTTCTACTACAAACTTTTTTTGAAACTTAGCGTAATAAACATTCATGATATGAACATTAAAAAAATGCAATAAAAAAATGGGGTCACCGTACTTGTTTACGCGTCAGCGGGGTGTTAAAATGGGGTATTTTTACTGGTTGCGCGTTAAAAATTCGCATCACCTTCATACAGAATTAAGTCTTGGTTACTTGAAAGACGCAAAGTTTTATCTTGAAAGCAAAGCTTCATTTATTGACATGAACAATATTGCTTCATTTAAGCTCTTTTTGATTGCTTGGTTCCGGGAATATCGCAGTTTTTCGGACAGTTCTGTGGTTAGCTTTAAATCCTCGCCTTGGCCAAAATACACGTAGTTGGGAACTATTTTCCGAAAAAAAATCGTGTTCCACTATCAAACTTTTTTTCTTTTTCAAATATGTTCTTGCTTATACCTGATAAAAAAAATTGGGGGTCACCGTGCTCGTTTAAGAGAAAAGTTTGAGCGAAATCTCTTACGTTTTGTAGGTGAAAAAAAAACTACTATATTTACTATATTAAGAGAGGAAGCCACATCAGCCTTAGCTGGTTTTCATGTGGATCCTCTATCCTGGTCGAATTGGAATTTGGAGTTTTTGTGTAGGGAGGAAAACCGGAGAACCCGAAGAAAAACCCTTGGAGCAAGGACGAGAACCAACACATTGGTGGGAGGCGAGCGCTCTCACCACTGCGTCAACCCTGCTCCCCAGGTGCACGCGCTCATGTGCGCGCGCGCCAATGATGAGAAAATCGAGCGTAGTAGGGATGCGCAATACACTAATAAGGAATTACCTAATTATACTTATAGGTACTGCTTGTATTTCAAAGAAAGTTATCTTACAATAATCATAGCAATATTCCAGAGGTAGTAACCATTCTTTCTCTTGACGTGGCACTTAATATGGTACAATGGGTAGTCGTTTGCACTGCTTCCCTCTGTTTTCACTGTACTTGTTGCTTCTGTGACCACATGCCTACATAAGTACCACTCTTGATCGGCAGTGAAGGTCTCTGGTCGTATGGTGTCAGCCTTTCTCAGGTCTTTTTTGAATGCCACTAGCTTGTTTGTCCAGTCTGACATGAGAGTTATGGTCAATTGCTACAGAAAGAATAATAGTAATAATAATAAAAATACATTTCTATAGCGTCTTTTCCCCATGGTCCAAAAACGCTTTACAAAATGATATGGTACAATGTTGAACCATACAGAAAGAACAGTTACACAGACCTGACACCCTGCACAACTAGAAATAAAGATTGTCATTCTCGCAAAAGGGAAAATTGTAACACATGGGGATTCATAAAACAAGCGAAGACAGATGTAATAATAAATGGCCGATCAGCATTAAGTTAATGGAAAACATCTAAAAGTTGAACAATCTTCCAAAGAAAAATTATATAACTTTTATTAATAAACAAGACTATTAAAGGCTTATAGGGAGTCGTAATTATGGCAAATATTCAAGGAATAAAAGAATTCAACTTGGTTAATCAAAGCTGCTCTTTTTGGAGTTAAACTGGCAAAACAATAGACTGCAAAACAGTCGGTTTTGGACGTTTTCGGAAGGCGCAAAGCGCCGTTATGTGATCCTTGCGTGAGAAGTGCACGAGCCTCACACGCTCTCCCTCACCGTTTTTACAGTCGCTTCAGACCTTTCGTTCGAATACTGACGGTTGCTGGTGTTCACAAAAAATACGACTGTTTTGCAGTCTAACAAAACAATTAAGGTATTTCATGTCCCACAAAAGTTACCTAGTAGCAACCACAACAATGCCGATTGATAATTAACTATGGAAAGTAGCGTTTACGGTAATGGTTTTTCGTTGCTTGATTGAGGTTCACGGTGTTTCTATAAGAAGGAGGGTTAAAGTGGCATGACACACGTTTCCTCTTATCACCTCGCATGAGTTCAGCAAAACCACCATTACCCATTATGCCTTTCGGCATTGTCACTTCACAGGCGGCCCAGACGTTGTTTGTGATTTACATACGTGACAGTATTGCGTTACGTTTTGAGCCATTTAAGAGAATGTATGAAAATGGTTCGAAAATCGCTCTAAATTCAACTTGTAGTAA
>Ga0126343_10000425_pt1 | contig 15971 bp, 4 predicted proteins | sample Cyp2metagenome_FD_92531 | JGI IMG/M metagenome (GOLD analysis project Ga0126343, IMG submission 92531) | Coral microbial communities from Lord Howe Island, Old Settlement Bay, Australia - Cyphastrea 2 metagenome | ecosystem: Host-associated > Invertebrates > Cnidaria > Coral ...
AGAAATCATCGTTACTAAAGCTTGTAGAGTAATTCAAACAAACGAAAATCGTAAAGCACGCTAATTTCATATATGCTACGGTCTAGTCCTTTCATCCAAATAGTCAATTTAAGCGAAAACTTACGCATTTTCACTCATCGCGATGGACGCATCCACGGCATAGTCTGTCATTATTAATGCGTATCAGTGCAGTTATACAGATTCCACATCTTTCGATTTTCGCTATCTGGTAAAGGGCTGATTGATTTGTAGCTTTTTATGTCCAAACATAGCTAAACATAATTCAGATCACTATTTGCTTTTTTGTCACGATTTCTTTTCACACCTCGCCATCGATGCGTCATTATGAAGTTGTAGATATAAAAATCACTCCGTAAAATATGTCACTATGAACGGAAAGTGTAAATTAGTGCATTATCACACTCGCAATGGACGCGTACTCGACTCATCTTTCGATTTTCGCGATCTGGTAAAAGAGAGGTTGATGTGAATCATAATTCAGATTATAGTGTGATTTTTTGTCACGATCCCCTGTCACAACTCGCCATCGATGTGTCATTACAGACGAAGTTGATGCATACAAGGACAGATTCCCCACGATTTGACAGTGCTTTAGGAAATAAAGGTTAATGTTAAATCTTGCAACGCGCAGATAGATGAATCACTGCCTTGAAATATGTCACTATCAACAGAATGTGCCGCAGCATTACTATCTTTAGGATACGCTAGTTTACATACGTTTTGGTTATGATGAGCTGAGATGCTGTAACCTTCTTCAAAAATAAACTTCGGCAATACGAAAATAGGAATTTTTTAAATATGCGAGAACGTCAACAAGGATTAACCACTGAAAAACCCTCTAAATGTCTGGTGTGTATTCGTATAACTACAGAATTGAGCTCTCGCACTGATACAACCCCAAGTTTCTATGATCTCCGTCTGGATTTCGCATTCGTGACTGCTTTGGATACACGTTGCTCCAATAGAGAAAGTCCCTGTTACCCTTAAATTAGCTTTTTTGTGTATGATATCTACCCTTCCGGAACAATCATTTATTATAATAACTAATTACGCGTACGTAAAATTGTATATGTATTAATCGTACAACGTATAAATAAGAGTGGGCAAATAAGAATTTTCAACTAAGAGTTATATTTCAAAATTCTCTGGAACTTGCACGATCGAGAGCGTAGGCGGATTCAAGCTGAGAGAATTTTAGAATTTCACAAGTAGTGCAAATCCTTAATTGCGCAATTTTTTGCCCAAAATAACACGTCCAAGAGGCATTACAAACAATTTCGAAATGGCACTGCAATAGTTTGTACTTGCATGTCGCTTCTAACCGCACCAAACATATATTCGGCTTAGTAGAGGAGAAGGAGTTCTCCTTTAAATAAGATCTTTAAGACCAAAAGTTTTAATACCATTTCAAACAATTCAACTGGATGATCTGTACGTTGATTTTAATGTTCTTTCTGAAATGTAATGATCTTATTTTTGCTTTCGTGCAAGAGACTATCAAGCGTAGCAGAGAGCATCCCCCAAATAGGTCCTCTAACTAAGGTAATCCCTCTTAAGTTAATTTTAGACATGGTACCTAGTTCTTCCGAGGATGTTATTCGCTCAATGCGTGGACAGCCGAAATAACTCGGAACTGCCCAAGACGAATGAGCAGCATGTTTTGTAATGGTAATAGAACTTCATGTCGTCCAATTCGGTCTGTAATCGTACGAGTGATAACAAAATCGGACGACAGCGCAGCGGGAGTCCGACTTATTAATCACGAGTATGATTACAGACCGAATTGGTCGACACGAAGTCTTACTACCATTTAATCATAAAAATTACAATTTCCGAGAAGAGAATAGCCAAGTTATGAAAGAAAGGGAAAATTAAAATATCGGCAAGGAAGATGGAAACATTTTAAGACCATCGCACCTCCTATTGGCAATTAGGTGCCAAAACACAAAAGCAAGCGTGTGCACGCACGTACGTAATTACAACTTTGATTGTGATTGGTTGATTTAAGCCTTTGAATGTGATTGGCTTATTGAACTGCCCGATAACAAACTGTTTCATAGCAGACATGTTTTCTGCACTCTCAGTCGCCTGTTTGTTGAGACGGGCTTTTGCTTGTTTTGTGTTCGTTTGGCTGCTCATTATTTTGCCGTTTGCTTGGGTTTTAGGAAGTTTAAAATTAAACAATTTTCAACGGTAACGGCAATGAGTACAATGGCTGTGTAAGCGCGCGTTATAATTCTTTGTTCATCTCTTTGCCGTTGTTTACAAAAGGTCACAAAACAACAACGTGAAATAGCCACATTCTGCATTTATATTCGAGAGAACGTAAACTATACGACGGCGATTTATTTTAAATTTCTCTTTCAAATTTTGAATCTCTCGCTGTGGTATATTTGTACTCCCGCCTTTACGAGTCTGGGTACAGTTGTACCTCGTTCAGTTGTTATTACGTCAGATCTACGGGTCTTGCACTTCGGGTCCGCCATGTGCTCGCTGTAGTGTTGTATCTTGTGTTCATTAAAAGTTCAATACTTAACACTCTTAGTCACAAATTACATTTGGCGTATTTCTGACAGTATAGACAAACTGAATGAATCTAAATTCGACCGGGATATGTAGGTTGAATGTTTAGTCGTTTTTTAATCAACGGCGGTTGTCAATAAAGTGCTTTTTGTTCTACTTCGATCATCTGTTTCTTCGGTTGTCTAGCTTGTGTTTGGGCGTTTGTTTGCTTTGCACTCGTTTGTCTAAACATTTCTCTGCAGTTCATTCAGTTGTCATTTTTTGTGCAAGGGATATCCGTCTCCTATTGAAACTCATATTAAAGTTTCGAAATCTAGATACCGAGAACTTTGCTTGTAATCAAAATATCAAATAAGACATTTCCACAGTATTGGAGATTTTTCTTTGCTTTGAAACGAAATGAAACATAAGCATATCCTCCACGAAAACACCCACGCATCGCGCCGTAACATCTGCGGAAGTACTGATTACTATGTCTGAAAAGAACTTAAAGAGGGATTACCTAGGAAGAAGGCCTGTGTGGAGGATTCACTCTTTTACCTTGATAATTTCTTGTTTCGTTTCAATGCTAATGTACGTTAATCTGAAGTGAGAAGTCATCTTGAAAAAATGCGTTATTCAGTACTTTTAAAACCATGCACTATCCCATACAAAATAGACTGCAAAATAGCCAACCTGCAATGAGATCACAGGTTGAAATAATTTTGAATTATGGAACCTACCTCCACAAGTATGGCTTGTATGAGAGGGTTTTTTCTGTGAGGCTGCCTTCGCCATTCTTAAGCCGCTTGTTTCTGTAGATTATCACAGAAAACACAAATTTCTTTGGCATTCCAAAGTATGAAAAAGTCTAAAGCTTGGGACACAATGGTAACAGCTAGTCATTAAGTTTAGGTTTGTCACAACTTTTTATCTCTCACGGCTCGTTAATTGGCGGCTGTTTAGTCATGTGTAAGGCTAAGACTGAAAGCCAAGATTTTAACAGCGATGATAGTAAAACTGAAAATCTATCCAAATAATTTTCAGCAAGCATCTTAGTTTATCTAGCTTACCAAGCTAAACCTATCAGTCAAACGCGATTATGTCTTTATGTATAGCTAGTGACATCATCTCCAGCTTAACACTTATATGGCCATTTAGTTCAAAGATCTTCCAGAATTTGGTTTATCAAAAACAATAACTCGTAAATAAGATCTTTCAGACCAAAGTTCCTATACCATCTCAAACAACTGAACTGGATTATCAGTAGATATATTAATGTACTTTCTGAAATCTAATGATGTTATATTTTTAGCTCACGTTATTGCTCTCGTTTTAATGTCAATGTACTTAAATTTGAAGTTAGAAGTCAGTATGAAAAATGCGTCATTTAGCTTTAAACCCATGCACTAAAATTAAACCATACAAAATGGACCAACCTGGAACGAGATCTCAGGTGAAGACAATTATGAATCGTGGTACCTACCTCTAGCTGTACGACTTGCCCGAGAGCTTTTTCGGGGTAAGGCTGTCACCACTCTTCTTAAGGGGCTTGTTTCTGTAGATTATTTTAGCAAAAAAAAAAAAAGAAAAATGATTTCTTTTGCATTCCATAGTATGAAGAAGTCTAAAGTTTGGGATAAAATGGAAACAGTTAGTCATTACAGCGTGACTTGTGGACTTGGGTGTGTTGCCTATAGCTGTTTAGCATTTCCCACGCTAAATTGAGACTAAGCATTCCTACTGATACAAGTATGGGTGTGACTCCGTCAAGTTGTTCAGTTACGGTGGACAATGCGGTGCACAATATGGCGCACATACCTTCCTCCATTTCGCGAGCAAATGCATCAGGTTTTTCTTTCTTTTTCCACTTGGGAGGTGCCAATGCAGTTCTATAGGAGTCGTGAGAAAAAGAAATCGCTTCTTTAATATCAGATAATTGTGCTCCATGGAGAGTTTGTATTTACGTGGCCAGAAGCCATGCAAATTTATTGGAACAAAAGAAACTGTTCACATTAAACCTAGTTCACACTAACCAGAAGAAATTTGAAAACGCAGTTTTAGTTCCCGGTTAGACCTACAGTCCACACGAATCCATTACGAAAACGGAGGTTTCCAAAAACACTCTTAAAACGGGAGACATTTGAGAACGGTGGCTTGAGAAAACATTTTGAAAAAGGAGTCTTTCGAAAACGATGACAGTGATTATCACGTGACTTCCTTGCCCGAGTTTTGTTCAAGCACAAATCCAAAATGACCAGTGATTGTTGCGTCTGAGGTGGAGCGGACGCCTTAGAAAACAGACAGTGTAACCGTTGCCATTTACAAGACAGAGGCGAAACTAAGCGACGTCTCAAAGATAGATTCAACGAACATAGACGCTCTGTCGACAAAACTAACATTAAATCCAAACCCACTACTGTTGCCGAACATTTTCTGTCTCGTCCTAATCATTGCCATACTGACATGCAACTAATCCCAATAGAACTTATCCACTCGTCACGTGATTCAATAAGAAAAGCCAGAGAGTTAAGTTTAATAGATTTAGCGAGAACATTGGAACCCCACGGTATGAATAGACTTGATGAATCGTAAAACTTGTAACCTTAAAAACCTGTATTACGGCATTCACCACTACATAATATTGTAATTTTATTTTTATAACTTAGTAACATCTAAACCTGAAGACAGCTGGTCTGGCTAGCCTTCCCTGTTAACAGAGGCTCTTTTCCTGGTGTTCGAGCAGCGAATGGCTAACCGAAATATTGTTTTAAATATACCTCGTTATGTCAGCCTTGCAGTAGTCTTTGACTTCTCATTGTTTATAGAAAAGAACTACCCTAACATCCCACAGGATTAGTTTATCACACCAACATCATGGCCGTTGTTTCATCGTTTCGGAACACCAATATGGCAGCTTTGACGTCACGTGAAAACGCTCTGTACACACCATTCTTTTTTCTCCTCTGTTTGGTTGAGTTTCTTTTATCTTTAAATAGTGAACTTGTGACTTGCGAACCTATTTATAACTTAAGCGAAGGGTGGCTTGAGGCATCTTTTGGGCGGTGAAATTTGTATCAGCTTTTGTTGATAACATTTCTTTCACGTTCTTTGCAAGTTGGTAAAACTTAGTCAAAAAGAAGTGCGAACAGTAAGATTTCATAACTGTAAAAGGTTGTATAGATAGTCTTTGCACCAAAAGTGAATCACGCGCTTTGTTGCCGAAGAAAGGTTTTTTCCAACTTGTAGCCGTAACTTGTAGAGTTTACTCTCTCTAAAACGAAACGACATACCAAATTGCTAAAAACCGACTGGAAGATAAAGTGTGATGCGAGGAGTGTCGAATCCATCGCCGAAGACTAAAACCTTTTTGTGAATTTATAATTAATCAAGTCACCCAATCACTCTACCCTGGGAACAGAGGTACCCTTTTCTTTCTGCTCGGTGAGAGACGAAATGGAACAACAGCAAGCAACTGCTCAGTCGTTCCATTACAACAAGGGATGAAAATATATAAACGCTAGTTTTTGACAAGTTTTTCGCGGCTTGACACTTCCTCATGAGTTATAAATAGAGAGGAGAGTGGTTAAATTACCATGGTCACCACTGCATTGACAAGTAGTCATAAAAGCAAACCTTTTGTTTGATGAGTAACTGGCAATCTTTGATCTTAAATTGTTCGCTGTTTGGGTATTTTTCATATAAGTTTACCTTCCTTCATTTTTTATGAATACTTTTCTCGAATAACTACTGCGAACGTTGTGCTGCAAAGTAGGCCCGATGAGATGACATGCACCACTATTCACTTGTAGAGCTTCAGCGAGATGAGCCACTTCACTACCACCAATGTTGTTCCAACACACATCCAGACAAGCCAACGTTCTATTAACTGTTAGAGCTTTAGAGAGATGAGCCGCACCACTATCACCAATGCTGTTTTCTGCCACAGACAGAGTAGTTAACGTTCCATTTACTTTTAGAGCTTCAGAGAGATGAGCCGCACCACTATCACCAATATTGTTTCCTGCCACAGACAGAGTAGTCAGCGTTCCATTTACTTTTAGAGCTTCAGAGAGATGAGCCGCACCACTATCACCAATGCAATTGTTTCCCACATACAGAGTAGTCAACGTTCCATTTACTTTTAGAGCTTCAGAGAGATGAACCGCACCACCATCACCAATGTTGTTGTTTCCCACATTTAGAGTAGTCAACGTTTCATTTACTTTTAGAGCTTCAGAGAGATGAACCGCACCACTATAACCTATGTGGTTGTTTACCACGGTCAGAGTAGTCAACGTTCCATTTACTTTTAGAGCTTCAGAGAGATGAGCCGCGCCACTATCACCAATGTTCTTGCCTGCCACATCCAGATAGGTCAACTTATTGTTGACTTTAAGATCCTCGGAGAGGGAGCGCACGTCATGATCACTACTTATCATTTTGCCACTCAAATTGGTATTGATCTTAAGTGTCTTGTATGAAGAATGTGGACTTGGAGCGTCCATGTCCAGTGCTGAACCAGAACACTTTTCAACTGTAAGGAAAACCACAAAATGAATGAAAATAGTCGACAACTATTTTCGGCTTATACAATGGCTTATGTAACGTTGTTGTAACGTTGCTTCTCACTGGCACAATTTATTAAATGAAGAGAAAAGTTGTTGAATACCCTGTCTGAATTTTATGGTTCGCTTAACAAATAAGGTGACTCCCGTATGATACCCATTATCACGCAGCATCGTCTGTCATGTAGAGTTTTCACAGACCGAGCTGACAGAAAAAATGGGAGACCACAGTCGAGTCTACTTTGAAAGCCTCGTTTCAACTTTATTAGTACTCCTTATCAGATGAAAGCAAAATATAAGAAACTTATGGGTAGCAGAATAGGCGGAACGATGAAATTTAATAAGAACGACCTATTGTTATTAATGAGCTAACCTGGACCTGAATTACAGTTTAGGTTCGTTACCCGTACTAGATCGATTGACGTAAAAATCGACGTAAGCAAGCGCAGCTAACCGGCGAACGTTTTTTAGCTGCATGTTTTGAGTTATTTTATTTAACGTAAAAGAGGAAAAGAGAAGAAACACGCCTTGCTCCTGAATCATAGTTGTCTGTGTAACAACAGGTTTTTTTGCGGCCTGACGCGAAGGGACGGGATTATTTAGTAAATAAACCTTTTCGGGCGGCTGGTATGTCGGCTGATAATGTTCGCGGCTGAGAGATTCTCCGAAAAATGAACATTTGGCTGAGAAGCGAATCTTCGAGGGCAAATATGAAATTTTGAGGACAATCTCTCAGCCAAGAACATTATCAGCCAACATACCAGCAAGCCAGATAGGGGCCCAGTTATTTATTTTATAATCCTTCCATTAATTCATATCGCACTTAAACCGCTCCCACTGAAAAAGGCCATTGTTGATCTGACGACAAATGGGTGCGATTGTTAAGAGCAAGTTAATTTGATCGGTTCAACTTTATTTTCACTGTGTTTAGACCAAAACGTGACAGGCTGTGATGTAAAATAAACTTTTGCAATGCCCCAAAATACTTGGCTTTCTTTAGCGCTAGCTTTCTGGTTCGTATTTTGTTTTCTTTGTTATTTCTGAAACACCATTTCCGACAAGCTTTCTAATGTCAGATATATGCATTCCGTTTATTCTGCTCGCTGAAGCAAAATGCATGCATAAATCTTGCGGAATTGCGACTAGTGGTTCAGCTCAAAGAATAGTCGGGGTTATGAAAATGAAAGCACCCTAAGATTCTACTTGCTTCTACAAAATATCAAGGTCGCCCAGGACCCTTGCTTTTCAGTAAGTTTGTAGACCTTTATCACACGGCGGCCATTTTGAGTCCCAGGAGAACAAAAAGCTTTGTTTTTGCACGTCTAGCCTCGCACTGAATGAGAGGTTAGACGTACAAAATCTTTTGTTACAGCATTGCGTGATAAAGGTCTTTTAGCAACATTTCCCGAGAAGGTGATATTATTCTCGGTTTTCATGTGACGTAATCTTATTCCAAAATTAAAAACTACTTTTCCATCTGAGGTTTTAGTTGCATCAGAAAAAAGATCATATAGGAACTTGACGTTTGACAATGTTTTAGCTCGACAGGGTTCTTCGTTTTGTTATAGAGCACGTTTAAATTTCCAAGCTTTTTCGTTACCTGACATGAAATGGCGGCAAGAAAAGGCTGTCGCGTAGGTCAAAAGATGAGCCATCGCTTTAGTTTTTGCCAACCAAACAGTCCTTGCACTTGAGGAAGCAATTATTTCAATGTGCCAGAGCTCTAGTGTAAAAATGTTCATTGCAATAGCAAAACTCGACGACAGATGCTTTTGTTACGTCACGGCCGCCATGTTTGTGTCCCTCCGAAGGACACAAACAGGGCGTCTCCATACAAAGCTCTATAAATTTGGGTGACACACTTCTGCGAATAGCGCGTGAATGAAAAACAGCAGAGGCCTGATTCTTGGCGAGGCTGTTTATATTGCAATCATCTATCATATCCGAGATTCTTGAATTTATTTATTGGAGGTTACGATTTTAGTCTTGATCACATGACTGGTGAAAACTGAGAATAAAGCTTAAAACTTTCATTATCCATATTTTGAAGATCAGTTCCACTGACATATTATTAGTGATATTTTAAGACGATGGAATTACATTACGAGTACGAACCGCAAAACTAAAAACTCTAAATAAATTTCATTCAACGAATTATTTCCAAACATTTATGATAAACTTTAAAAAATCGAGCGCGGCCCCTTGTCATATGAAATCTGCAGCTGCGCATGCGAACTCATCAGTTTACTCTTACCCAGTTCTTCCGAGGATATTACTCGCTCGATGGGTGGACAGCCGAGGCGACTTTCTTGAAACTACCAAGAACGAAATGGGGGAGCGTCACTTTACATGTTTTGGTTTCGCTTCATAGCAGAGATGTTTTCTGCACTCTCGGTCGACTCTTTGTTGAGACGTGCTTTCGTTTGTTTTGTGTTCGTTTGGCTGCTCATTATTTTGCCGTTTGTTTGGTTTTTTATGAAGTTTAAAATTAAGCAATTTTCAACGGTAACGGCAACGAGTACGATGGCTGTTTAAGCGAGCGTTATAATTCTATTTTTTTTTCCGTTGCTTACAAACGGTCATAAAACAACGACAAATCGCTAGCCACATTCTTCACGTATATTCGAGAGAACGAAAACTATATCACCGCTAATTTTTAAAATTTCTCTTTCGAGTTTTGAAGCGCTCTCACATATTATGTTTGGGATATTTCTGTCAGTATATTCAAAGTGAATAAATCTAAATTCTAGCGAGATTTGTAGATTAAATAATAAGCCGCTTTTTAATCGACGTTCTTATTAAAGTGCTTTTTGCTCTACTTGGGCAGCGAGTGTCTGACTGCACTTTCAATCATCTGTTTGTTCGGTTGCCTAGCTTGTGTTTGGGCGGTTGTTTGCTTTACACTCGTTTGTTTAAACATTTCTTTACCGTTTTCCTTTGCTTTGAAACGAAATGAAACGAAACGAAACACAAACAGATCCTCTACGAAAACATCCACACAACAGGCGACTAACATCCGCGGAAGAAATGGGTACCATGAAAAATAACTTAAGAGATCTTTAGGATTGCCCCAGTGCGCCAAAGTTATCCTGTACTCTTTTTCCATATTAACACTTTCGTTGGGTTTATGTTACATATTTTGCACTTAGAAATCTAGCCCAGCGATGTGAAAAGTACACATTCCAAAATACTAATAATAATGAATGCTGCCTTGATCTAACCTCCGTAAGTGGGTCTTAAACGGCTAGAAATTTATCGCCGATCTTTCTTCGTTTGTTAGTTTGCTCCATAGTCTTGGTTACAAATAGTCCGCGGGGACAAATGCAGTATTGGTTTTGGTCGAAGAGAAGAAGGTACAGAACACGCAGCCAAACTACAGCTTTCTGTCCGTGCAAAAAGTCGTACACATTTCGTGAAGACATGCCTGCAAGGTTTTTAAATGCCAGAAAGATACATACAACAACAAACTCTAGTTTTCTCCATCACCCGATTAGAACTGCGTTCTCTCGAACGCAACAGATCCATACATCACATTAATGTATGGCCAACACTGTTGATTTTTAAAAATAAACATGGCAGAGAAATCATTTTGTAACTCTTTAACTATTGTAAGCTTACAGCTCGAACAATGTGATTATGATTTCTAAGTACAGTAAACAAATGCAAGTAAACTCTAATCTGGTAATTTTTTCACTTTTGAATACTAATTTGAACAAAGAGATCCTGTATTTGAATTTCAGGTCACCGATGGAGAAATTTTAACTTCTGACGGTTCAAAGCTAAATGGTTCTTGTAGGACCTGCACTGGACACATGCTAAGTCTGTCCTAGCTTTCACGAAGTTGCCTCGATTTGTCGACTTGTATTAACACCTGAAAGTGAGACAACATTGCAAACGGGTCTCGCTAATTGTACCTAATTGCGAAGCTAGATTTTCGACACGGAAAAGAAATGAATTTAAAACCAAGCTCAAACTGACCAACCTGTAAACCTAAAAGCAGGGGAAACTAGAGACCACACTCACGACCAAAATGGCTGACTTAGGCTCGTGCGCCGTACTACGACACGAGACCACGTGACAGGCGCTCCACTCTCGTGGACAAACGAATACATAAATAATCCTATCGTCCCATAATGTGGCTACACATTTCATGGCAACAGATCAGTCCGTTGCGGCTTAAAAAGTTTTACTGATTGAGCGTAATATGAAATGATGCGGTTGGTGACTGACCTTTGAAAAGCCAAAATGACAAGCAAAAAGGAACAAACTAAAGAATGAAAATACGATGAGCAACTTACCCTTGTCCTCGATCAGTTCGAGCTTTGGCGAAAGATCAAGGTTGGATGACACAGTGGTGGGATGCTCCAGTGGCACAAGCTCTATAAGGAGTAAATTTATTAAAATAAATTGCCCGAGACAGTAATCGTATTTCTAGTTTTCTGATGGACTCTTTTCAGACTACCAGCAACTAGCATAATCAACGGACCGACCATCAGGTAAACATACATTGTGATTGGTTATCAACGTGCAGTCTTATTACCCATGCTAGTCCTTAAAATTCTCAAACTCATTAATAATTCATGACGTTATAAGTCATCCAGAGCACTCCTTACATGATAGGTGGTTGAGTTTGAAACTGGACGAAACACCAGTTGAAAATCGCTAAGTTTGAAATATTTCTTAATCTGCACATTCATAGATTTGTCAAACACAGCTTAACACGAATCACTCATTCTTACTCTTTAAAAACTCCACCAACTTCGAGTATCGGAAACTTGACACTTCGCACTCGTTGTCGATCCTCAAAAATGCCTGCTGCTCACTTATTTCTAGATCTGGTAGAATACGGTACTGCTCTCTCTACGCAAAGTTCGTCTTCCTCGATTGTCACGGGAGACGGAATCTCCGTTCGGCCGTGGAAAAAACTGACAAAATGTAAATCAGTTCCAGTTGAAAACGCTATAGGAATACAAATTTGGTGCAGTGTGAAACTATTGGATCATTAAAACCAAGACGGCACAGGTACATTGAATGCCGAATGAATACAACAAATCACACACCCAAGGCACATTAAAGAAAAGTGAGAAAAGTGCAACACTGTACAATTTTGTATTGTTTCTTTGTGCTTCGTGTTTCATCACTCGAAAACAATAAAAGCACTCGGCCGAAGCGGCTTCGTGTTTTCGTGTGTTTTCTCGCGTTTGGAAACACTCGCACTCGGTTTGAAATAGTAGTTCTTTAACTTCGCGTTTCGTGGATTTTCTCAACTAAAAATGTTTGTGTTTGATAGATCTGTCAGCGGGTTATGTGCATTATGCCGAAACATTTGAGGCCAAGCTTTCGGTTCACTAGCCTGCTCATCTTTGGGTCACGCGTTTGCTCGAGCAGCGAAGGGCAAAGCGATCCGGCGTGAAGGAGTCTTGTGAAATGGCGTCTCGCGGCGTCGTGCTCGATATTGTAGGCAGTTTAAGAAGGTACGACGGCGACGCTGAGGAGGACGTCAATTAAAAAATGACTTTATATCTTACCTTAGTACAAATCTCGCGATACTCTAAAGTCATTCACTTTGTTTATCATTGTGAAAACTTTCACGATACTGAACCTGGAACTCAGCGGTAAACTTAAAAGAATAATTTTAAAAAATTAGCCGTTGTGGTTCACGTTCTCCAGAAAACGCAGAATTTGGAAATTTCACGCAAAGAAATGTACCAAGAATTATGACGCTCCTGGACAGCCATTGCTTTGCCTTTTAAATTTTTGTTTGGCGGCGTTCTCGTTGCCCTGACCGCCCTGGCTTTCGTAAACTCCCTACATGTGTTTACGGATACGCCGCGGGCGCTTATGCTTCAACGTCAGCATGCTCGCAAGCTATCGGTTCACCAACTATCAGCCGCTTTACAATTTACCACCAAATGTTCTCCAGTTCTTACTGGTTTAAATTAAGCACGGGTTGCTTGAAACACGGTTACAATTATGCGGTTTCTAAGATTGCAGAGAACTTTTCAAAATAAGTAAATTCTACAGGGCCTCAGCTAACAGTTTTGACCCATTCTCAATCAAGGTACGTTATTATCGAATGGAATACATATTCCAAGTGGAATGGTCATCTCCTGGATAAATACACCTGAGAACAAATACCTTCCACACCCTCCCCCCCCCTCCAGAGAAAAAATGAAACACAATTGTGTATAGGTTTAAGTTCTTTCTTTTTCTTTCTCTCGTCTCGTATCGCGCTTCACCCTCGTGAATGAATCTCCTCCTTCCTGTTCTTGGTTACACTCACGAAACTGGCAAGTAAAAGCTTGGATCTCTTTACATTGAAACTGTTATAATAAAAAGACCTACCATATGGTAAATTGAACGGTGCACATACCTTCCTCCATTTCGCGGGCAAAAGCATCAGGTTTTTCTCTTTTTTTCCACTTGGTACGTTTCAATCTAGTTCTATAGGATACGTAAGAAAAAGACATCGATTCTCTAATATCATATAATTGTGCTCTATGGAGCGTTTGTATTTACGTGGCCAGAAGCCATGCAAATTTATTGGAACAAAAGAAACTGTTCACATTAGGCCTTGTTCACACTAACCAGAAGAAATTTGAAAACGCAGTTTTAGTTCTCCGGTTAGACCTACAGTCCACACGAAGTATCACGAAAACAGAGATTTTCAAAAACACTTTTAAAAGGGGAGACATTTGAGAACGGTGGCTTGAGAAAACATTTTGAAAAAGGAGTCTTTCGAAAACGATGACAACGATTATCACGTGACTTCCTTGCCCGAGTTTTGTTCAAGCACAAATCCAAAATGACCAGTGATTGTTGCGTCTGAGGTGGAGCGGACGCCTTAGGAAACAGACAGTGCAACCCTTGCCATTTACAATACGTGGCGAAACTAAGCGACCTCTCAAAGACAGGTTCAACGAACATAGACGCTCTGTCGACAAAACTCCACATTAAATCCAAACCCACTACTGTTGCCGAACATTTTCTGTCTCGTCCTAATCATTGCCATACTGACATGCAACTAATCCCAATAGAACTTATCCACTCGTCACGTGATTCAATAAGAAAAACCAGAGAGTCAAGTTTAATAGATTTAGGGAGAACATTGGAACCTCACGGTATGAAAAGACTTGATGAATTGTTAAACTTGTAACCTTAAAAAACCTGTATTACGGCATTCACCACTATATAATATTGTAATTTTATTTTTATAACTTAGTAACATCTAAACTTGAAAAAGGCTGGTCAGGCCAGCCCTCCCTGCTAGCAGAGGCTCTTTTCCTGGTGTTCGAACAGCGAATGGCTAACCGAAATTTTGTTTCAAATAGGCCACGTTGTGTCAGCCTTGCAGTAGTTTTTATTTTCTCATCGTTTTTTAGAAAAGAGCTACCCTCCCATCCCACAGGATAAGTTTATTACACCAACATTGTTTCATCGTTTCGGAACACCAATATTGCTGCTGTGACGTCATGTGAAAACGCTCTATAAAAACCCTTCTTTTTTCTCCTCTGTTTGGTTGAGTTTCTTTTATCTTTAAATAGTGAACTTGTGACTTATTATTATTGCGAACCTATTTATAATCAAAGCGAAGGGTGTCTCGAGGCATCTTCTGGGCGGTGGAATTTCTATCAGGTCTTGTTGATAACATTTCTTTCACGTTCTTTGCAAGTTGGTAAAACTTAGTCAAACAGAAGTGCGAACAGAGAGATTTCATAGGTGAAAAACGTTGTATAGGTAGCCTTTGCACCAAAAGTAAATCACGTGCTTTGAAGTTGGCGAAGAAAGGATTTTTTTGCAAACTTGTGGCCGTAACTTGCAGAGTTTACTCTCTCTAAAACGAAACGACATACCAAATTGCTAAAAGCCGACTCGAAGATTAAGGATGATGCGAGGACAGTCGAGTAAATCGCCGAAGACTAAAACCTTCTAGTGAATTTATACTAAATCAAGTCACCCAAATGGAAGACACCTGCTCTGTTAAAAATTTGAGGAAAAGCTTACTAGATTATTCTCACTCTACCCTGGGAAGAAGTACCTTTTTCTTTCTGCTCGGTGAGAGACGAGAGGGAACAACAGCAAGCAACTGCTCTTTCGTTCCAATACAACAAGGGACGAAAACAATATAAACACTGGTTTTTGACAAGTTTTTCGCGTATGAATGATAAATAGAGTGCGAGATTGGTTAAAAGTACAATGGCCAACACTGCATTGACAGGCAGTCATAAAATTTCAAACTTTCGTCCGACGACTAACTGAAAATCTTGATCTTAAATTGCTTGCTGTTTGGGTATTTTTCATATAAGTTTACCTTCCTTCCGTTCTTGGGAATACTGTTGTCGAGAAAGTACTGCAAACGTTCTGCTGGAAAGTAAGCCCAGTGAGATGACATGCACCTCTATTCACTTTTAGATCTTCAAAGAGACGAGCCACTCCAGTATCACAAATTTGGTTGTTTCTCACATACAGAGTAGTCAACGTTCCATTTACTTTTAGAGCTTCAGATAGATGAGCCGCACCGCTATCACCAATTTTGTTGTCTCCCAAATACAGAGTAGTTAACGTTCCATTTACTTTTAGAGCTTCAGAGAGATGAGCCGCACCGCTATCACCAATTTTGTTGTTTCCCACATACAAAGCAGTCAAAGTTCCATTTACTTTTAGAGCTTCAGAGAGATGAGCCGAGCCACTATCACCAATACTGTTGTTTCCCACATACAAAGCAGTCAAAGTTCCATTTACTTTTAAAGCTTCAGAGAGATGAGCCGCGCCACTATCACCAATGTTGTTGTTTCCCACATACAGATCAGTCAACGTTCCATTTACTTTTAGAGCTTCAGAGAGATGAGCTGCACCACTTTCGCCGATGTTGTTCCAATG
>Ga0126343_10000426_pt1 | contig 15965 bp, 19 predicted proteins | sample Cyp2metagenome_FD_92531 | JGI IMG/M metagenome (GOLD analysis project Ga0126343, IMG submission 92531) | Coral microbial communities from Lord Howe Island, Old Settlement Bay, Australia - Cyphastrea 2 metagenome | ecosystem: Host-associated > Invertebrates > Cnidaria > Coral ...
ACGAAACAAATTTGTATTAAAATCCATATGTGCTCAGAAATTGAGTAACTCATCTTCTGATATAACTTGCTCCTTTACTGTCGAGCACTATCTTGGACTTACCGGTGAACATCTCTTGTACTACTATATATATTTATATATATATAGTATATGAAAACCATGCTTATGTCAACACAGACAGCCTAAGACTTTTCTAAGAAAATACGCAGGCTTTTTCACTTAATCATCCACAGGCAGTGCGTAAACACCTAATCTACTCACCAACCTAGCTTGTGTCTGGCTGCCTGGTGTCTAGCCTCTCGGCTTCCAGGCAACTGGCTGGCCAGAGCTGTCCTGTAACCAAAATCAGCATTTTAACCGAGGAAAATGCCTCTCTCTGTGACCCTCCCTACCCCCCTGGGGTCAGAGCCTAGGTCCCCCACTTAGTATCAGCTGGTAGCCAGACACCAGGGCTATGTGATGTCACCCTCCTTGACGGCACCCCCCTGGGTTTTGAAGCACCGCAGGGGCCTCCCTGCCGGCTTTTGCCCGCAGGCAGGCTAAAAAGTTTTGCTGTAAATTTGACAGGGGTTTTCATAAATTCAGACACATATATATGTGGAGATTAAATATTTAATTGTATATAACATTTTAATCCATCGGGAGTATTCCTCCTTTTCTTTGAGGTTCAGCAGGCGGCGGCGGAGCGACCTCAAATTTGAAGGCCTGAGGCGGTCTTTTGGCAAAAACGTTTTTAATCTCCTCGCGTTTGTAGTAGATGCCCACAACTAAAATTAAAATGCTGACGACACTCAGCCATTGTGTGGTTGTTAATACGTTTTTTGGTTGGTGGGTCATCCACCGGTGGATCAGACTTTTTCTGAAGGGTTTCAGCGTCGCGGACCGCCTCAGCTTTTCTGAGCTGTTCGTTTGCGATGATCATTTCAGCCTCGGTTAATTTTTTCTTCTGCCCCTCGCGAGCCTTCTTCGTTTTCTCAGCAATTGCCTTGCCGGCGGCAACGTTTTATGGATTTTTTTGCTTTGTAAGGGGGATTGTTGAAGTGACTTGTTGCGTCGAGTCAACAGGTGGTTGAGTTTCTGAATCAGCCATGGTGGTATATTTACTGAGTAATTTTTATTTAATTGAGTAATTACCCAATAATGCTCACTAACTACTGAGGAGTTACTGAAGATTGCTCAGTATTTGATACTTAAAAACCATAAACATTTTTGTAAATACCTTGCCGCAAGCACTCTTTATTGTGTTCGCGGTACAGAAACACTCGAATTACCTGATAATCAACCTTTTCTTTGTTGAACTCTTTCATGATTTCATAAAGCTCGTTGAGATTGGCGTCATGAAATTTTATGCTGAGGCCGCCGCACTCGAAATGTTTTTCTATGGAGTAGAATTTTAAAAGGATTTGCTTGCGCAGATCATTGTGATCTAAGTTGTGCTTTTCAGGCACATCCCTGAGAAATTTTTCAGCAGATTCGTGAAATGTCATGAGTTCGGGTGTTGCGAGCTTACCAGGCTGGTCAACCATTGGAACTGCCATTGTATAATAAGATAATTTTTTTCAATTGAGTAATCACCCAGAAATGTTCACTAATTAATGAGCAGTTACTGAAGATTGCTCAGCATTTGGTACTTCATCAACCCCAGCAAGCGGATACCCATCTTTATCATGAGAAGCATGCTGTTCATCAGGGCTGAAATCAACATGCTTTGCAGTGGTCAGAAACGCGTTAACCACAGCGAGCAGACGTCCGCATCTAAGCGCAAGCCCACCAGACAGAGCGGACATCTCTTTTGTGATGATGTAATCGTTTTTTAGCTCAATCTGCAGAGCTTCAACGTCTTTTATTGTAACGACCATGCTGAGAGCTTTAGTTGTAAGAGACAGAAAGCTTTCAATCAAAGTTTCAGTGGTCTTCGCGCCAACGTAGGTCTCGTACTTTTTGTAGTGCCTCATCAGGTCTTCGTCGTCCAACCGCTTCACCTGGTCGTGCGTCGGATTCACGCCGATTGCTTCCTTGCATTTGCCTGTGCAAACCAGAATCTCTAGCTGCTCACGGAGAGCTGCTGGGGCATTTGCGGGCTCAGCTTCCAGCAGTGCCATGACTTCAGCCATCAGGGGGTCGTTTTTCTTCACCCATTATAGAAGTCTGGAGTTAAGTTCGGATGACAAACTTTTTTTTTTAGAAAATGCGCTTCTGTTTGAAATGTTTTTTTATTTGAGAAAAATTTAGGTATAAGGACACAGATTAAAAGTTTTTTTGTTCACCAGGTTTTCATTCGTTCTGGAGTTCACTCTGATAGGTATTGTCAGAATTGAGTATGAAAAGAGGCAGCTTTTTCTCTTTTTCGAAATCAAGGTGTTGCCGTTTTAACAATATCGTCGCTGGTTTCGTAACATAGGTGAACTAGGTCTTGCCGCAAGAGGCTTGAAGGCAGACAAAGAAGCGTTTGAACGGCACGCTGTCTTGCACGCGAAACAAGCCGCGAAAGGTATATTCTCCTTTCAGCAAATTGTAGATATCGTCGAAAATGTAAAGGGCTTCAAGCAGATTTATAGCTCGAGGTTCAAGAAGCGTTTCCATTTATTAAACTGAAATGATTTTTCAATTGGCGCTTTACGAAACGTACTTAAAGATAGGGTATTGGTAGCCGGTTTGGGATTCAGCCACGCCTTCATACTTGATCCACCGCGTGTTTGGTCGGCTTTCAAGCCCATAGTGAAGTGAGGGCGGGGCGTAGCACTTGACGGCGCCCCTACGTTTTCTTTAAGAGTCACGACGGCGATTGGCTTCATCCACTTGTTCATTCCTCGGACTTCTTTGTCAACGAATACGTAAGTGCCCGGCTGCATTTGTTTCCATCCAAAGATCTGCTCGGCCTCTTCAAATTTTAACTGTTCCATTGTTACCTTTGTGCTGCTTTTCTTCAATACCAAATGGATGGCGCAGCGAAAAAAATCAAATGGGCGAACTTGTGCTCTTTGAGTCTTGCAATCATCTGCTTAAGTTCGTCATGAGAAAGCTCGCCCGCGTATTCCTCGAAGATTGCCTTCGTGGTTTTGACCGATGGCGTGTAGAACAGCATGATCGCGGCCACGTTATCTCGAAAAGGTTTCGCGATGCTTGAAAGTTGCTGGGTCAGCACCCACACGCTGATGCCGGAATAGCACGCTGAAAAGCCGAGTTTGACCAGCTATCCTGTCCAGCCTTTAACGTGTTTTGACGCAGCGCAGTCATCAAGGACGATGAGGGTGCTGGCGCCTTGAAAAAGAAACTGGCCGCTTTCAGCCATAATTTAACCTGGTGCTCCTCGCAGATGATTACGTACAAGCGCAGGTCTCTCCCTGCAAACCGGTACAGGGTCTTGTTAATGGCGAAGGTCGGGCATATGAGCACTACGTGATCAAACTTGCCGCGGAAAAAGCCGCAGAGCTGGTTCACAAGAAATTGTGTCCTGCCCGATTTGGTGGGCCAACGATTAGCGCGTTGAAAGGGATATTATGCGGGTCCATATTTTTTAAAACTGCACGCTTTCAAGTTAGTTGCTTATAATGTTAACCTGAGAATCGGAGATCACGAAGACCTGGCAGTTGAGGTTCCCAGATCCGGTGGCAGTCCTCTCAAGCTCCAGCTGTACTCCGTCAGTGGTGATCACCAGGCGTGTGTCGCTACCGTGCATGGTCCTGTCGGCCATGGAGCGGAGATCGATCAGCAGCCCGAACCTGTTCCCGGCCAGGAAGAGCTTCAGATTCATGCGCTCTGTTTTATTTTTTTTCTTTCACGATAAAGCGGCTGGCCTCCGCCCAGAGGTCGGTGCTGACGATGCCTTTGTTGTAAAGCATGTTGGGCAAGCCATTGATTGTGACTCGGACTTTGTTCAGGTAGGAAAAGACGTATTTTTCAGAATCGCGCGTGCCCGCAGAATACGGCTCCATGAACAAAAGGAGGATGGCTTTCATCGACCTGCTTTGGGCATTTACTTTTATGTTCAGCCACGTGTCGGAGCCCCTTTGGAAGGGGATCGTTTTCTCAAGGTGCACGTGGTCATAAACGAACTACTTGCCACTGGAGTACGTGCTTTTCGTATTTCAACCAGCATCTTGCTGCAGATCATCTCGTATTCCAGCTGGATGTTTGTCAGTTTGTATTTTAGCTTCGTCGTGTCCGAGCCTTTGACCGCCTGCGAAGCTGGCGCCAGCGTGACTTCAAACACCAGGTCATTGTACTGCGCCTGGGGGTAGAAAACGCCATGATCGGTCAAGATCTCGTTGTCCAGCCTAATGCGATATTTCGTCCCGTAGATTTCGTTCAGTTTCTTTTCGGCGTCGACTCCCGAGGTTTTTTGTCTCCCACGTTAGACCGGATCTTGTACAAATCTTCGCTCTGGATCCCCTCGAGCAGCATGTTGTCGCGCTGTTCTTGCGAGAGGAAAAGGTCTTTGTATATGTTGAAGATGTCATAGCCGACCGTGTCTTGCAAGATTGTGCCTGAGAATTTCACGACCATCTTGCTGACAAGGGCCCGCGTTAAGTTCTGCAGAAGAAAGTTGTTGGCATAGCCGCCAGAAAGGTCGATGTCGAAGCGGAGCGCCAGCGAGCCGGGCACAAGGACGTCGCTTTCATTCAGTTCTGGAATGTGGACGTACAGCGTCTCGCTGGGGTTGGCTTCCGATTTGTCGAAAGTTATTCGTTTGACAGCCCGCGGGGCATTCATTGCCCAAAAAGTCTTACTTGTGTGGCTGGCGCTGAGCGAGTTGGGCACCTGTCTGCTTCCCTGGGTTTTTTCCATCGTTTTTTAGATGAAATATATTTTCAATTACAAAATTGTGTTGAAAAAATATAAAATGGAAGAAGGCGGCAATTTTGATATAGATTTTAATGAACTTTCACATCTGCTTGCCGAAGAAGACGACAACGACGATGACGAACAAGAAGCTCACAGGACCCAGCCTTCTCAGCCTGGCCAGGCGTCCACCCCTTATCATGGTGGTGAGCAGATAGAGTTGCAAACGATGCAGCACGAGCAGACCAGGCTCCCTTCTTATGCTGAAACCTCTTTCGGAGGTAAACCAACACCTACTAGGGATGAAATAGGTGGGAGGCTTTCTAGATTAAGTGCTAGTCTCGCAAATTTGGGAATAAATAGAAGGACAGGGGTTCTAGACATTTCAAAAATCCCTGACGCAAAAGAAAACCCTTTGAGCGAAGATGATAAAAAACAACAGATTGAAAATGCAAAACGGTTTATTAAAAACCGTTTCCCACAAGTCGATTTTGCAAAACGAGGACCATTTCGTTATTCTTATAAAAACCCTTTTGAGCTGATTGTTATTGGCCCGAAGGGCGGCGAGACGCCTTTTTTTTTAAAAGACGGCAGCGACTTGCGGCAAAAAGCATTGAACGTGACCTTTGTCAAACGACCACTTGGGCCACGTGGTGATGTAATCTTAGCTCAGAAAGGTGAAGACATCAGAAAAAGGCAAACAATCTTGGCTGAAATGCGTCCGGAGAAAGCTCGCTATTTAGAACAAAAAGATGCCAACGAAAAAGAAGAACTAGATTTAAAACGGAGTATAGAATTAAAGGCGTCAAAAAAAAGCCAGCTTGAAGACCATCCAGATGCAGATAAGGAAGAAATTAAAAGAAAAGATCAATTGATCAAACATTTAAATAAAGATTTTAAACCAAACAGAAAGAAAATGAACAGCTTCAAAAAAATTACGAAGATGGGCTAAAGAAAAATCAAAAAATAAGCCAGCTTGAAGAAAGCATTTAACAAGAAGAGCAGACAAGAAATTCGTTGGAAAGAAGATTCAATAGCAACCGATCTTTTGATGCGTTCAAAGAACAAGAAAGTTATCTTATACGAGAAAACGAAAAAGATCAGGCAATTATCAATGATGATAATGCCGCGTCATTTGACAAAGAAACGAAGAGCTCGCGCGTTTGCAGACTCAGGTGGCGCAAAGAGAAGCCACCGTGCCTCCCCGAGAAAGGATCAAAGAAATTTGCAAAAAAAAAAGCGTTACTGTGACGGCTATCCTTCTTGCCGCAGGCGTCACTATTGGAGCGGGTGTTGGGGCAATCACAAAAGCTTTGAAAGCGACCGGAAAAGCAATGGCCGGCGGCCTCAAAGATATCGGGGCGAAGTTTGGCTGTCTGCTGCCCGGGCTGATTGGCCAGGTCACGCACTTCCTTTTTAACACCACTGCCAAAGCCATCAGTTTCCTCGCTGAACACACCTAGCTCATCATGTTGGCGGCGGTGGTTTTCATTTTTTGAAAATACATAAAAAGGCGACGTTAATGAGTTGCTAAAATAAGTAAGGCAGCGACTCCTACCACGCCAATAATCACGGCGGTTTTGTTTGTTTCATGCTGCTCTGTTTTGTTTATTTCCTGCTGCTCGGTTTTGCTTATTTCATGCTGCGGCTCTTTTAAGGTTTCCTTTATATGCCCCACCTCGTCTGAAGGCAAGGTAAAACGTGCTTGCTTTTGTGGCCGCGGGTCTTGAGCTGCTTTGTGGACCGGGTTTGAAGGGCGGCTGTTTGGGGGGTTTATTTTGGAGGGCCCTCCTTCCATCAGCTTCAGCGCCGATTTTTCGGTGTCTGTGTTTAACATGTTGTTGACCCCGAGATTCGTCCCGGAGACGACCTGTTTGAGCTTGTTGTTGTATCCGACCGCGCTTGCCGTGTTTATTATCATGTTTGCCGGCATTAGCCATGTCATGGGGGCCACGGCCAGGTTGAGCCTGACTTTCGCTTGATCGACCACGCGCTGGTATCTTTGCACGCTTTTAGCCAGGTCGGGCTGTCTTATTGCGTCTTCCGTTAGACTCAAGAACTCGGTCTGTGCCTCTTTTGATCTTCCTCCTTCTTCAATGATGCAGGTCCTTACATTTACCTGCACACCCAATATACAGTAAACGAAGGCCTTGATTGACTGCCTGCGTCAAGCCGGCTGCTTTGTTAGGTGCGAACCAGTCATACTGTGCTACATCGTCAGGCTCAATGAAATAAAGCAGGTTTCCGTCTTTTGCTATTCCCCCTTCATCGCCGAATTTATAGTACCCTCCTGGATAAGCGGTTCCTCTTTTCATTGCCCCATGCCCCGTTACCCCGATGTATACGTTCCCCAGGCCGTGTTTTTTTTTTTGTCCGTAAACCGGAAATCGCTGGTAGGGTCTATCCCGAACTTGGCGCATATCCTTTTGTATGAGGCCACGTCGAAATGAGTATTTGAGAATTAAAAGTGGGATCGCCGGGGAGTGCGCTTACGTTTTGAATGCCCCCCATCTGGATCAAAATTCGCCTGACAGTGAAATACACGTGAAATTTGTAGAAGACCTTTATTTGCTCAGGCAGAGTCAGGCTGCTGTCAAATATTTCCCTTGATATTCCGCAGCCTTGAGTTGCGCAAAAAACGGCGAAGTTGCGCTGCTGCGGCCAATAGTTCATATGCGGCCCTCCTAGCCAACGTTTTGATTTTGATGCGGAGTTGTGTCGTATTCTTGTTTGTTCAAATATTTCCCTGAATTTCGCCACAAAGAAAGAATCTGGTGTAACGTAAATGTTTATCGGGCTGTTGAAGATTTTCTTGACGCTTGGCGCTGCTTCGGTTAAATCCACTGCAGGGATTGGCAACGCTTTTTTGTTTTCAGCGGCAAGAGTTGATAGGGAAACCCATTTACATCATCCAAACCGAGCGCAGTCTTCATTTGCGGGCTCCAATATCTCCTATCGGAACCAAACACGCTCTGTTGTAAGTTCAGGCTTGCTTTGAAAAACACTTCTGCACTTGCCGTGTGGTTTTTGGCGAATTCGACATTTGCAGCAAACTTGCTTCTGTCTGCTCTCGGAAACTGAAACTCGCGAACTTATGCCACAGTTTTGTCTTGTGCCGCTGCCGCTTTTTTTTGCGCCTCTGGCGACTGCATCCATTTCAACATTGCATCCATATTTGAATAAGTTATATTTCTCCAATATAAAATGGTTGTCCTAACAATTGTCGTTCAAAAAAACGGTGAGACTGTTTACTTTGACGAGCCTATCCCACAGGTTCATTTCATGAGACTAGTCTCGTGCAGCTTGTACAATTCTTGACATAATCTATTAAAATCGTGTGGAGCAAATCACTTTAACAAAGACACGTGAAACACTTGCCTTAATTCCTGGGGGGCATTACACGTTTAATAACCTTGTAAAAGAACTAACATCAAATTTTTAACAAAATAAGAATAAGGCAAAAATAAAATTTGAAACGAGCAATGCCAATTCTCTTTTAAAAATAACCTCAGAAAAAGGGGTTTCAATTACACACGGATTGGCTTTTTTGCTTGGCACCGGAACAAGACCAGATCTTACGTCTCATGGAAGAAAACTCAACCCCCCCTCCGCTTACGTTATTCACTGTGTTCTCATTTACACAACCAAAAACTTTTTTAATGGAAAGAGGTCAGACGTTTTCGCTAAATTTGACATAAAAGGCAAGCCTTACGAAAAAGTTAGCTATCATTCTCCCCCACAAGACGTTTTGCGTGACTGTTCGACGGGCCAACATATAAATTAATTACTCTGAGCGTCAAAGATAAAAGCGGTGAGCTCTTTGATTTCAATGGCTTGCCGCTAGAATTTGTTTTAGAAATAAATTAAATCAATATAGCATGTCATCTGCGAATGTTTTGACGCCAACTGCTCCTCCTGAGCTATACCCCTAACTGCCTGACTTTCGGATGCTAAAAATCAATGAAATTTCAGCCTCTCTGAACAATGAGGTCTCTCATTATCGAACGGTTGCCAAAAATATAAGCGGGCTAAAAAGTTTATTAACTGGAGCGCTGCGGGTTCGAGTGCTCTTTCAGCGGCATTTACAAGTGCGAGTTTTGGCTTGGCTCTGTCTTTTGGCGGTTTTCCTGCAACAATCCCGCTTGGCGGCGTCGGTGTAGCTTTCACTCTCGCTCCTTCAGGGCTGATAATCGCCAGAAAAAAGCTTGACTAAAAATATATAAATATCAAGAAATTATCACGCTTGCCATCGCGAAATGCAACCCAGTTGACTGGCTGCTCTCGAAAACATTGGCTGATAATCAAATATCCGACAGCGAGTTTCAGCTTATTATGACTGAATTTTCAAAGTACAATGAACTGAAAGAGGCTATTCGGGCTAAACTCACTCGCCAGCCGTCTCTACCAGATGTTGAGAAGATCAGAAAAGATGTCCGCAACGAGGTTGAAGAAGAGTTTCGAAAAGAAAAGAAATGCTCTCGCCACCGATTCGAATTAAAATTCGAAAAATTCAATTCCGGCTTCCATCTTAGTGTGACGCGTGACATTACGTGACGTGACACACAAAAAGTGCAAAACCCTGGTCGGAGTTGCTTGGTGGCTTTTTCTTTCCCTAACCCCGGTTAGGTCTTTCCCGCCGCTGACAACGCGGTTGTCCCTCCCGTTTAACATCCGGGACAGAGGTTTGAGATCCTGGGGGATCTCTGAGCACCTCCAGTTATCTACTGGTCCGGGGTGGGTTCACCCCTCACAAGCACATGCACGTGCTGTATTAGGATTCAGGGGCGGCCATTCCCCACCTCCAAAAGCACCACCATTTGCTTGCTATATTTTAATTGGGCTATCTCAGATATTTATATTGCATCGGCCTGGTTCACTTTTTTCCGCTTTTTTAATCGCATGCGCTGTTTTGAACAAATAACTTGTGTGTAAATACAAAATGCTTGTTACATTTTACGCGATTTGGTACGTTATCACCGAACTTTCGCGTACTGCTTTGCAGAAAGATCTCAGAGATTTAACATTTAATATAATTCAAGCAATGGAAGAGGGAAAAAAAGATGAACCGGTGGTTTAAAATAACCAGACCGTTAAGTTTAAATATTTTTCACGCTTGTTTAAACAAACCAAAGTTTACATGTTGACGAGAATATTGGCAAACTCGCGTCGATCCATATGTCTCAATGCAATCAGATAAAACAACATCTGCCGTTTTGACATGATTTTTTTCAAACATTTTTAAGCCGCGACTTTTCCGGGCTCGTCGACCCTTTCACCTTTAATTTTGCTCGCGAGTGAGTAAACGCGTTTCGCGCACTCTTTGTCGTGAGGGTCACACTCCATTTCTCCCTTTAAATATAAATGAAGAAAATCTTTAATCTTTGTCTGCTTTTTACCGTCATGATATAGAAGTTGACTTATCATGGCGTGGGCCTCAAGCCACTCGATCGAGTAGAGCTCTAGGTCAAGTGGTCCCCAGATTTCAACGCACTTGTCGTTAAACGGCGCTACGTCAACTCCAAGCAAATAACCAGCTGGTTTCAAAAAATCGTTTATAGCAGCCATTGATATAGATACCTCACATTCCTTCAATAGACCAAAAAATAATTCTAGCTCACGATTTATCCATACACACATGTATAAGGGGCGTTCTGGCTCACATTTTCTTAGCGAATTTTTGTTAAACCCCAGCGAGCATGCGAGCCAGGGATTAAAAACGACTCTCTGAGAAAATGTGAGCCAGAACCCCCCTTATACATGTGTGTCATTGCCTTAGCCCGGACGTTTTATCTTACGTAATACGTGCGTTCTGGTTAGTTATTTTTTCTTCAAGCCGTCCCACCACACAATCAGCACTTATTTTCAAAAATATCGCAGGCATCTTTTGCCGTACCTCCATGACGCGCCATGAATTTCCCAAAACTTACCGCGAGAAACGGGATTCTTAAAGGAACCAATCACGGTATTATCACGGCATCCATTTCACAGTAGCCAATAAAAAAAGCATAGTATCGAACTTTCGCAGATCTCACATTTCAACGTCAAACAGAGTGAGATCTGGGTTCGAGATTACTGTCAAACCTCCACTACATCAGCTGCTTTGCTCCGAAGCATTTCTTCATTCCTAATATTTCAGCCAGTCTACATTATAGACTTCTCGTCTCCTAGCCCTGCAAATTTTTCTTCACGCGTGAAAACGACAGCTTAGTCTCTTTACGCGACTCAGCGCCCTTAGATCGAATGCGAATAGGTTACGAATAAGATGCGAAGTGACTCTGTTTGCAGGGTAACTGCAAACGATCTTCAAAGAAGTCGAGTTTTTATTTTATTATGAAATGCATGTAAACTATTGAAGAGGTTCTAAGGACCGACATTTCCTCAAACGTCTTTCTTGCACTCAAAACTCTCACCGGTATATCGATTATTTACAATAGGACATGGGTTTTCAACTTCTGGTGAATTCACATGCCATCTATAATAGTGTAAAAAACGTCACGGAAGGGTTAAAGTGCGTGTCCGGATTTGTAGTTGTTGTGGAAAAAATATTGACTTGCTTATACTGAATTTTTAAAGAACAAATCCCAATAAAGAGAAAGTCAATTCGTAGCATCACTGATACTTTTATTTATTTTTATCATAATGCAATATGTTACATAGCAGTCAGTATGCTTTTAAACGTCTATCAAGTTTCCATACAGTTCATCATAAAATCATTCAACCTAGGGCGCTTTTCCCTTCGAAAGTGGAAGGACAGACAAAGACCCTGGTGTTGGCCGGTATGCGTTCTGTTATTTCTTAAGTCCCTTGATAAAATAAACCATATAAAGTAACTCAGTAAGAATAAATTTCGATGGCGAAAATGTTGGAGACATCAACCCCCAAAAAGATTTCTCCGCAAAATTCTTAAGGAAACTATATTTGTTTTATTTTATTTCTTTGTTTGTTTGTTTGCATTTTGCCTTTTCTCCTCCATGGCTTTTCTCCCCCTTCCGAAACTTAAAAGGAAAAGGCGCCCTTGGGACGAGTTTGGAGCGTTCAATTTCCGAAGGGGAAACTGCCCTGAAATAAAGGGCCTCTTAACATTCTAATATGAATAAGGTTGTTATTTACATAAAGGATAAAGATTGATCCGAGTAACTACATTGTTGCTAATTATAAATAGACAGAAGATGTAAGACAAATTAGCAATATTATATTTCGCTATTATTCTACTGTAACATCCTCAGACTCAATTGCCGGTCTACAAGATTCACCGCCTCGTAGAGGTACTAACTAATTTAGCCAAATCGTTCTCTTTCCCGAGTCATGTAAACTATTAACTAATTGACATTAAAACGACGTATGTTAGGAAATCGCAATAACATACATGTATTGGCACTCGAGATGGTATAACATGACCATAAATTAAATCAAGATATAGACAATAACACACCTGCTACACTTCTGTTCCTAGAGCACAGCATCCTGTTTATTTACCATTAAACTGCAGTGAAATCGCAATTTCTCGAGCCCCCATTTTTTCAAATCTCCCGACAACTTGAACCAAAAGTCGTTTTCCTCTCTTGACTCGAAAACTATACCTTTAACCCCGATTTCTCGAACTCTCCGATTTTTCGCACCAATTTTCGTTTCCATTGGATGTTCGAAAAATAGGGATTCCATTGTATGTTCATCTGCATGCTGAATTTCTGACTTTGTCACGACGAAAGTTCTTCTGTTTTCCCATCGTGCTCGTTCATCTATAAAATGTGGGCTGATATAGTGTTTGAAAACAACAAAGCTGGTCAGAGAAACTGGAATAGCTTCTTATAGTCGACCTGTATTACATGTCACGAAGAGGAAAAACTGCAACTTGTCTTTGTTGCTGAGGTCCTTTACTAAAGATTGCAAGTAAAGCTGATCTGTATTCTGGCATGCGGATAGCGTATAATATAGGATTTACAAGAGAGTTTGAATAAAATAAAACCAACAATGCAGTATCTAAATGATAAAACACTGAAAAGGACAGAGAAGCCATTATTTCAAATTTACTGATTAAAAGCACATAATATACCATAACCCGTGGCAGGTGCACCAGAAGAGATACACCAGTCACAATCAACAATGTCATGGTCAGTTTTCTTTCTCTACTGGTTGCACCATGGTGCTGAGGCTGCGCTCCACAACGGAGTTTAATAACAATGGACGTGTAAGAAACGCAAATAGTCAAAAGACATATTAAAATAAATGTAACATACAAGTAAATAGAGTAATAGACTTTATTAAACTGTGCGAGAAGCGTATAAGCTACTGTTACCACCCCTGCTGTTACCCAAACAACGGCAATTATTAATCGATATACCCATTTCTTTAGCACGCGATGCTTAAACGGGAAAAATGTCGCGTGCGCCCGTTCTAAAGCGATGATGGTGATGTTTATTAACGAACCAAAAATGAATAACAGCAATAGTAAAGAATTAGTTATCAAAACTTTAGTTGAAGGCCAATTCCATAGATTACAGTCTATTCCAGTGGAATAGAACATATTATACACAGCATCTCCTCCAACAAACATATCTATAACTGCCAAATCTATCACAAGGTACGTGCTACGCTTACGGAGATTACGGTTTCTTATAAAAACAATTATCGTACAGAGGTTTAGTGTTACTATAGCAACAGACTCGGCTAGGCCCACAGTCATCCAGGGTATGCACTCAGATAAAGACAACATCTCAAAGCTCTGTCCTGTTAGACGTAATTACTTGTCTGCCTGTGGAAGGAAGTGTCGGATGTTTTTACAAATTTTTTACTGCTTGTGTGAGAATTGCAATTACTAGGATGCAAAGCTTAAACACGTCAATGTGCAGATTGTTTTTTTTTCAGAAGCATGTACTGATATTACCTGGCTTCCAAGATGTTGAAAACCAGTTTCTGAAATGTTGCTTTCAATAATTAGGTCTGCTGTAGATATTAACATGCCTGTAAATATGTATTTTTCAATAATTTGCTGTTAAGCCTTAAATACCGAAAGCTTATGCTTAAGTTGCGAAGTCCTAAAGGAAGGAAATTTGTTTCTTAAAAATCGAAACAGAAATATGAAAATGTAGAAGTTGTATAAAGATTAAGTCAAGTTGGATTTTTCTTTTAGTCAAAAACAAAGCCTACTTTAACTTTAACAGGCTACAAAACTTACTAACAATGCGAGTTTTGTCGAAAGAGTTTAAAGAAATCTTTACCATTGTTAAGGAAATAAAGCGGTTGTCACACAGCTCAGAGACGAGTATAGCTGCGCCTTTCTATTCTGTCTTTTCTTTACTCCGCAACGTCGTTTAACTTCTCGACTTCGGAGACATGTTTTCCGGCACCCATCAGCGTTGATGTCATAAATTGTGCTATTTTTTTTAATTTTTTTATTGGGTGTGATTTTTAACTTGGCTCTTAAGGCCACTTTCAGAGGTTATGATCCGTGTCACCTAACATTCCTTTTCTACCATTACACAACCAGGTTGGTCTGAAAGGCTTGGTTACCATTGATGTTAGTGACCGTTTTTGAAACAAAAATCAGCTTCGTAGCCATCTTTTCCCAGATCAGCGTCGATGCCATCAATAGTGCTACTTTTTCTTTTAATTTTTTTTTATTAGACAGTCTCTTAGATCGAATCAGCATCTAAATTAGAAATATTGATCCTGTTGTCTATCTTTTTCAGGCTAAAATGCTCCTGTTGTGCCTGACGATTAATTTGTACTTTTTGTAGAGATGAGAAAGAATCTCTTATCCACCTTTTCTGGTCTTGTAGGGATACCAATGTTTTCTAGGAAAACTTTCAAAATTGGCTAATCAAAAATGCCATAGCATTGAAACCTGATAGCACTGTATCATCGGCCGCAGTTCTTGGTCTAAAAGCCAATTTCTTTCCTACCACAAAACAATACTTTTATTTATTGGTTACTAGATATTACATTTGGATCTGCAAGACGTGTGAAACAAACCCAAAGATAGAAGGCTTTCCAGGCTTTCTATCTACCTTTAGAGTTACAGAAATTATCCCTAAACCCCAATAAATGGACTATGTAGAAAACTAGACAGAAGCCACGCGAGATCCTTTTTGTCAAAGTCCTTGATCTGACGAACCTATCATTGATTCCTTTTCAGTATTGACAATACATGATATTATTGTGAATAAATTAAACCAATCTTAGTAATGTAGTGATGTAGTGATGTAATAATGTAGTAATGTAGTAGTGTAGTAATGTAGCTATGTAGTTATGTAGTAACCTCACCTACATAGTTTTTTTTTAAAAACTTTGCGAAAGGCTGCGTCAAAAGCTTATCAAATGTTGTTTATATAAAAAGTCACCGTGCTGTTTTTGAATTATGAGCTCTAAAGCTGTAAGTAAGGGTGTCTTTAGCCAGTAACCCTGTTGCTATGGTAGCCTATTATGCCACGAAAGCGATAACAACGTGTTCACCAATAAATGGGACTGGGTTTTTTTTTGACACCATGCTTGGAGTGTCAAGTGATAAGGAGCGGTTATAACGACCAATCAAGATATAAGTGCTGGAAACTATTTCGAGCCACCTTAGTTATGAAACATTCTAAAAGAGAGAGCATCATAACATTGGGAAAACTCAACAGCAAAGCATCACAGCGTTTTTATTTTAGGTAAAGTATCAAAAAGTCATCAGCTTCCAGTTAGCTTGATGGTTCAGTAGCTAGAGCACTGCTCTGGTATCGCAGAGGTCACGGGTTAGATTCCCGTTCAATCCTGAATCTGAATTTTTTTCAGGCTATGATTTCACAACTGGTTAAAGGGGCTAGGTCACGCTATTTTAGGCAATTTCAGCACTAATCAAATTGTCATAGAATTAACTTAAATATCAAAATAATGGCTCAAAACTGTAGACGAGCTCGAACAAAACACAGGAACATAGGCGTACGGGCACCTTCGGACTTAGGGGGGCGGTGACTTTCTTGCCCGAAAAAAATTGCGAAATGCCCGAAAGGGTGGGGGTTGAAATTGGGATGCAAACGCAGACGTTCACCATTTTCCCATCTAATGAAACTGCTACCAATGGGAAAATAGCGCAATTGAAAGTTTGCAGACTTAATTCTATCAACTGTCTCAATTTTATCTAAAACGTATTAAAAGAAAAAGTTCTTCCTGCCATGGCGTTGTCCTTCGGCGCTGTACAATCGGAA
>Ga0126343_10000427_pt1 | contig 15964 bp, 12 predicted proteins | sample Cyp2metagenome_FD_92531 | JGI IMG/M metagenome (GOLD analysis project Ga0126343, IMG submission 92531) | Coral microbial communities from Lord Howe Island, Old Settlement Bay, Australia - Cyphastrea 2 metagenome | ecosystem: Host-associated > Invertebrates > Cnidaria > Coral ...
ACGCAACGGCTAAATGACTTTTAATTTATCATGTGAACCCCTTAAAATCAAATAAATATTTCCTAGCGGATTATCTCGGCTATTTTAACTGTTGAGGAGGTGTACACGAACTAAAGCTTTTATACCTTCTGCTTAACTTTTTAACAAAATACCGAAAGCTAGATATCGTTACAATGGTTTCTGAAAGCACGAGCATGCGTCACGAGACCCTTGTAGCCAGATTCTGGCTACGCGTGCGTGGAGTTCCCCAGAGCTCTTGTCGCCGTCAGTCACGTGGTAAAAGACAAGAGCTCTGGGTTCGAGAATGCGCCCAAGCTAGAGGTCTATAGCTGCCACACATCGGCAGAAATGAGATATATTCCTTACCAATCTACAACCTTGGACAAATTGTGTTGGAAAATACCAAAAACATGAAGTTATAATCGTAATACCTACAGAATAATTATATAAGTGTCAACACCCCCGTTCCCCCTTTCAATGTTGGAAAATGGTAAAATGCAAACTTGTGTTAGATGAAAGTGTTTTGTCAACATTGCGCAGGGGTGGGGAGGGGCAAAATGTGTATGGATTGATTTTTTTTCCTACCCTTGTGACCAAGGTTGTGGCTTCATCATGTTTTTAAAAGCGCGGTTATACGATCTAAGAGATCTTGTTATGCATTGTAAGTGAGCTTTCACAAATTAATAATAAAAAAGAAAATTACAAAAAAATTATAATAATAATAAACGCAAGCATTGCAACATTCAATCCTTCTTAACAGAGTTGATTTGTATTCGCAACTCTTGCTTTAAATTAATAGAGTTGAATTTAGGCTGGATCTCATTGAGGTTGTAATTCGAGGAAAACCGGGAGATTTCGAAGTTAAATCGTGAGACCATGAGATGAGTCTTGAAATCGCGAGTCTCGCGACCAAATCATGATAGTTGAATGGTATGCGCATGGATTAAGTGCAACTCGCTTAACAAACAGCGAAAACCACCCTTACATTAACATTTACACAACAGTCAATCAAAGGAACTTAAAACACCCAACTTACAATATTAGGCAATTTTAATAGTTTTGCTTGCGCAACGTTACTTTTAGGCTAATAATTACACAACCTAGCCTAACTCATGGGATCCAATAATTACACTGTATTCCAAAGTAATTCGAGTACTTTTGTCTCTAACTGCGGGTAGTAGCACCAAACAACTAACAACCAGAACGTTCAGTACTCCAAAATTAAATTCCTGATAGATAACGAGGCTTATTTCCTTCACTCTCAACATTGTTAAAGATTAGCTAGCAGGCAGTCATCTACATTAAAGAACTCAAAAACTAGTTGATACTGTGGAATCTCAACGCTATTAAAAACGATCCTTGAAGAGTTTTGTTAAGGCAAAAGGAGAGAAATGTACTATTTTTAAAACAAAATATCTATTAAAAAACATATTTTTAATAACTAACGAAGGTAAATGCTCCCCTACAAAACCACAACAATAAAAGGCTGCACCTTACTTCGCCGTATTTTAATTAAACCTATTTCACACGTTATATCGCTTTCATAATATATCCCAGAAAATTAAATGGCCCATGGGAGAACTGTTTTAAAACTGAATAAAACCTTGTACAACAATGAATTGTCGACAGATAGCAAATTAACACTTTGTCTTCTCGCATGCCAGATTGCTTATTTACATACTGTTACTTTCTTTCATCAAAAAGACGAAATGCCTTGCAAAAGCTCAATGAGGCACATTAAGGCTACTCTTGTGTCATTGTAATGGAAAAAAAATCTTCAAGGGGTTGAAATGGGGAACCTGGTAGTAAGTAAATGGTTGGTGATTGATAAATCGAGCACTTTATAAAGCTGGTACATACAAATTGCCATATTTGCCCTGCCTTCAGATATCGATGCACAGGCATCTGCTACAAAGAAATATATGTTCTGTAATCGATACATGTACTGCGCACGAGCGCAAGTTACACTTCGTAAAACAAGTAAAAGACAAGCAATTTCTCAGTGATTCTTGCATCAGTGACCAATATTACGTTTGCGATCTCCTAACTATTAGCCGGATTTACGTTTAAAAGCGTCTAGGCCGGAACTAATTCACTTGCACTTCGGATGTTGACCCTCTCCCCCTCCCCCGCCCAAATGCGTCTGCTCACAAAATTGTTTAGTTCGTCAGACCTTTAATACGTCTTACTTTCTGTATTTACCTAGACGCACAACACGTTTTTCTGCTTAAGCCACTGCAAAACCATCTTTTGACACTTTCCTCGATGAAACCCCCGTTTGAACTTGCGATCAACCGCAAAAAAAGAATACTCGGGTCGGTTATAGATAGATTAACGAATAAATGAAAAGGACATTTTCCACCCTTTCTGCCAATATTCCACAGCACAGAAACGTAATCGAAATACATCACTGGTAGTGCTGTTTCTACCAGCAGTATATTACCACACGATTTCGTTTTTGCAAACTTTGTGCTGATATCTTAAATATTCTGGAGATCGACGGCCAGTTACAAATAACGCACTATACAACAATTCTAACTTTTTGTGGAACTGTTGTGTTGACCTGACAACTGTTAGGGCGCTAGGGAATGCATTTCTTCTAAATATTCCTTTAGTTTTACAATGCTGACATATATCGGTAATATGCAAGTAAATAAACCAAGCTAACTTTGACATCAACTAGTCATCAGAGATGGTGGCAATCACGTGTTCAAGCTTGGAAGCCAACGACGACAGCTCAGACTCTTCCAGTGCTTCTTGCAGCTACAAAAGAACAAACATCTGCAGTTTAACGTCTCCACAGCACTAAGTAATTAATAGGTACCGTCCAGAATCTTCTCAAACAAATTTGCAACTGTGCTCCTCTCCACACCAATACGAGAGCATGTCCTACACGGTACCTGAAACAATTTATGTTAACTATACCAAACCTACATGTAAATGCTATGTTTACCTGATCTTGATATCTCCTGACATAATCATACAACTCCTGGAGCGCGTGGTCACCATTAAACTCGTGGCCATGTTCCTGAGCAAATACAAGCATTACATCAATTAGTATCAAACTGGACCCACTTCATCAACAGGTTTACTGCAGACAAATACATCATGATAAACTTACCAAAGACTTGTAAAGTTAATGAAACTGACATCACTAAACCTACCACTGACAAATCAGCAAAGAACTTTGATAATTCTTGTGGTGCAGGTGCAGGTGATGCTTGTATCTCGGCATAAAACCTGTAAAATATACATCAAAAGCTTGCTACACGTTTGGTGGTAAAGTTTGCGTGTCTTGGCGATCTCAATAACTATGCCAGCCATGGGTTTCCACTTGTAAGGGGACCTACAATCCCGGCCAAAAGTAGTTGGGACACTTGAGCTGTATCACGTATCCCCCCCTCCCCCTAATCAATGTTGGAAAATATCGCGGTTTTTTTTTCACCAAAAAGGGAAAAAATCACCTAATTATCAACATTGAAACTGGGGGGAGGGGAGAACTTGCTTCGTGTCCCAACTCTTTTGAGAATCTAAAGAATGTGACACCACTCGCTCTAACAAAGCTAACGGGTGCCCTACAATACAGTTCTCACCTCTCAACTTCTTGGCGATACCCTGGGATTTCTCTTGCATAAAGCAGTTTATTTGATGGAGAATCCTGTGCACATAAGTAAATAAAAAGAGCATGTTTAACCCCGGGTCTATAAAATCATCGGAACACATTCTATTTAATTACAAAGGTAACTTACTTTTCCCAGGACATGCTCAGTCACAGAACAGGAATCCATGAAAAGCTTTAAACAAGACAGAAAAAGAGAACTATAAACGAAAACAGTTGCATGACACCGCAAAATGTAACGAAGACGAAGAATATCCAGAAAATTGTCAAATCCAAAGCATGCCCTCACAAACAAACAAGACCAAGTAAAGGAAAAGAAGAATCGATCAATGAATTCTAACCTGTGCTACAACAGACAAACAGGAGTCAACTATTCCAGACTTGCAAACATCAAAAATGAAGTTTGGGTTTTTGATTATGTTGATCCAAAATCTCAGCGGCACACTGCAAAGTAAAAACAATATGTTAAAACACGTAGAAACATAACGAGCCTGGGGCACAATTAGCAACAAGTGGTATAACACCAGGTCCCTTCAACTTTCATCAGTTCACCATAACAGAACTGATACAAATTTAGTTGTTATTATAGTATTATAACAAAATAGCAAATATTGTTTCTCTTATTCACATAACGTACAACATCAGAATCTATTATACAAAAAGTGTTAATGAATCAGGCTCAAATGTAAATAATCCTGCTGCGCCTTTACTCAATCAAGCACTCAGCACACTGAGGCATTTCGTGTGGAGCCTGCAACACTTCTTAGCTAGACCTTTTGAGATCTTCGGTTACCTGTTGTTTTTCCATGTGTGTAATACTTCAGTATCTGTAAGGTTGAGTTCCTTAGCTTGTGTATCAAGAAGGTCGAATAGAAACTTGATAGCTGGAGGTAAGCTGCAGCCACGACGATACTTCATAAAAACAGTGTGGAAAAGCCGCTCTACAAACTGCTGCAGGGTACCCTGTCAAAGTCACTCAAAGTCAAACTGAAAACCATGCAAAGCATTTCTAGATCACTGACACAACATCGTAAAACTGTGACGAGTTGCGGTAAGAAACAATAGCGTCAAACAACTTAACATACATATACAAGAAACGGAAAAAGGCTGGGAAAAGCAGACGTGAAAGAAAAATAGCACCTCTGCTACTCGTCACATCAAGAGTCGGTTGTTTTGATCATCAAAGTGTAAAAGTCTGTCTAATTTAGTTTTCTCTGTATTACCAGCCAAGAATAATGCTAAAATTCTAGCTTTAAAGCCTACGTTGCTCTAAACACTGACTATACCAACCGGAAGTAATATTTCTTTTTCATTTTTTTAGAACAAACCCAGAAGTCAAGGGGTCAAGCTTGCACTCGCCAGAGTTTATCCTGATTTCAGCACCCAGTAAGAGTTACTCTTCTTCTTGGAATGGAAACATTGATTTTTTTACCACGAGATTCTTGGTACCTAAAACTTTCGGGAGGAGTGAGGTACTATAATAGTTGTACATAAGGCAAAAATGTTCTGAAAAGTGTCAAATTTGTTCTGATAGATTAAACGTTTCGGGCTTAGTCCGTCTTCAGTCGGCGGATATAACCATGTTATACAAAACACTGTACGCGTACACACGCACAGAAAGCGCGCACGTGAAGCACACAGTAAAATTATTGGAAAACCATTGTTTCAGCGCACGCGAGTGTAATGCGCTATAGACCCAAAATCACAAGACATTGAAGTTCATGTAATGTTCAATCGGTTCGGTCGAAGCGTGCCCAGCTTGAAGATTAATCTCGTTTCATGCTGATGTTGCTGTCAAACACTGTTTTAAGCCACAAACGATGATGTCATCCAGAGAGTGGGAGGCGGAGTTGAAATGTTCAACTACAGGAAACCCGCACAATTGGTTTCTAATGCTGCAGAGGTGTTCGCTGAGACATTCTCGTAGACGCCTTCCAGTCTCTCCAATGTACAGGCAATTACATTGACGACAAGAAATGCAATACACAACATTCTCAGACTGACAGGTAAAGGGGTCACGGATGTTGTGTGCTCTTCGGCCCTTGTAGAAAAGTCTGAGAATTTGTGCTTGCACGTCTTGCATCAAGGCCGTCGGCAGGGCAACGAACCGGCATCTGTGGGAGTTGGTGAGGCATCAGCGAAGTGTACGAGGATATCGCCGAGGTTTCGTTCATGCCCATATGATACCAGCGGAGGTTTGGGGAAAATCCTGCGTGTCTCGGGATCGGATGACAAGATGTTAAAATTGTCAAACAAGATCCGTCTGGTGCCGACATTGAATGGATTATACGTTAATACCAATGGGACTAGTTTTAGTGCTTTCATTGTGGCCTGTTAGTGTTGATGTGAAAAGTGTGGAGCGCGTGGTGGGGACTTAACTAAGATCGTTGTTAAAATGTTTATCAAGGTAACCTCGCACCCAAAAGTCTTCCTTCATTTCTGAGGCTTTGTTTATGAAATCATCATAATCAGAGCAGATTCTGCGTAGTCGAAGGAATTGACTGTAGGGAATTGCCCCCTTGCAGCGATCTGGCTGGAGAGATGAGAAATGGAGATTATTATGTCTGTCAGTTGCCTTGTAGTGCACTAATGTCTGTAACTTGTCAACGTTAATACTAGTACGGCAATTCCAGTTCGCTGATGGTTGAAGTGAACTGGAGAGCTGGATGGAAGTCACAACAACATCATCAATGTAACGTTTAAGCAGCTGTGGGATGAAGCCAGTATAACGCGAATCTGCTCTTCAATATATCCCACCTACAGACAAGCATAACTGGGACCCATCTTGCTCCCCATGCCCATGCTGGTATCATATCGGCGTGAACAAAACCTCGGTGATATCCTCGTTCTCCATGACCACTTCACCTGTCAGTCTGAGAATGTTGTGTATTACATTTCTTGTCGTCGCTGTAATTGCCTGTACATAGGAGAGACTGGACGGCGTCTACGGGAACGTTTCAGCGAACACCTCCGCAGTATTTGAAACCAATCGCGTGGGTTCCGTGTAGTTGAACGTTTCAACTCCGTCTCCAACCCTCTGGATGACATCATGGTCTGTGGCTTAAAACAGTGTTTTGACAGCAATGTCAGCCGCAAGCAGCATGAACTGAGATTAATCTTCAAGCTGGTCGACTTTATAGTAATTATGGTAATTTTCTTGGGCATTTCTGCCCAAGGGGGAAAGGTGCATGAGGTTAACCCTATGAGAAGCACCAACCCGTGAAGCAAGGCCAGACCACAACACCGAGAATTTCATCCCCTATTCTTTCCGAAAAGCGTGTGGGTTCTTTAACGTCCCCTGCTAACCATATAACACTAAAGATGCAGGAGACGGGGCCTACGGTTTATAGTCCTTATCCGAGAAGACCTGAACGTCTAACTATTTGTAGCTGTCATTACAAGGCAGCACATTCTCCTCTGTTATTTAAAGACCCTGAGTGACAGCAACCTCCCGCACAGCAGTCCGGTGCTCTACCAACTGAGCTAACCGGTCACGCTTCGACCGCACCAATTGAACATTAACTTCAATTTCTTGTGATTGTGGGTCTGTTGCGCATTACACTTACGCGCACTAAAACAATGGTTTTCGAAATTGCTTACTGTGTACGCGCACAGTCAGGTTTTGTATGGCGTGGTTAAATCCACCTACTGAAGAAGGGCTAAGCCCGAACCGTTTAGTTTATCAGAACAAATTTGACACTTTTCAGAGTTTTTGCCTCATGTACACCTTTTCGGCTGTGTTATGCATCATATGAGTTTTATGCTCATTCCTTATGAACTATAATAGTTGGGAATGATTCCCAGCAACACAAACAATACACCTTGCAAGTATTCAGGACCACGTCATTCGTGCTTGAATTTATATATAACAAAGACAGATTACTGTGATGCGTGAAGTATTACTAGACATTGCATGGAAAGAGCAGTTAAGAAACACAGGATGGTGAAACTTACCTTTGTTTTTAACAATCTTGTTAGGTAAATCTCTGACAAGAATTTGCTGTTGCGATCATCTTCAGCTCTGTCAGTGGGGTAATCCACTTGTTTAACCTGTAGCGCCCAAACATGCATATTCATTTATCACCTAAAGATGCACTTTATTGCAGTGGGCGCACAGTACGTTTTGTTACCCTGGAATCTCAATGGTTTTCTCCACTTAGTCTCGGGAAAACAAAACTAACTGTTTCCTGAAGGAATTAAGGTTGCGTTTTTTTGGGAAAATTCAATATTGGATTCTCAAATCCCACAACGGATTTTGCGTTTCCTTACTTTAAAAAAAACATAGACAAGCAAAGCGTGCAAGAGTTATTTTTTTTGTGATAGGAGCATTCATAGACTTGTTTACACTAATGATTTGGTTAAAGTGCCACTGAAACGAAATTTTCGTATGTGAGATTTTTGTATAGTAGTAAAGTTTCAACCTTACTTAGAAGCACTGCAAACGTTCTTTTCGTGGAAAGTGATTCTTCAAACAGTGTTTTATTTGCGTTCAATTATTTTCCAGTTTGAGAAATAGAACGACGAAAGCTTGCGAAAAAGGAAATTACCCTTGTGGTCATAAAGAGCAATTCCCTTGTGGGAACGATTGGAAATCCTCTTGTAGGATTCAGGAAAATTCCCTTTTTGGGAACTGTTGAAAATCCCCTTATGCGAACTGTGTTCAAAATGATTCAAAATGGCTTCCAGGAAAATCCCCAATTTTGGAATGATGGAACACGTGACTTGTCAACTTCAGAAAGGGTATTCAGTAACACTAAAACCCATTCGAAAGCTGTAGTAAATCTCATCTCAAATGATGTTTCTCATGATTCTAAATCTGTAAGTTTCGAAATATTGCACATTTCCTCAAATGCATGCTACAAGTTGTACATAATGCTGTGTGGTCACGTGACATACCAAATATGGGCGTGGTTCGAAACATTTAAAGGAAACGTAAATTGAACAAAGACGGTAAACTTTGATGCCCACTGGACTTCAGGAGCCAAAAAAGGAGGTTTAGAGATTTCCTTCGCAACAGACTTGTAGTTAGGTTTCTCCCCCCTTAAGATGTAAGATTTAAAATTCATCTTTTACCTTTGTTTTTGTGTCTGCGAGAAAACTACGGTGAATATTTGGTTGTATGACCGACGAGAAGTTTTCATTCACGTCCGGGCTTCGCGTCAAATCAGCTAAATCGTAAACAAAGGCGACCAAAACACTCAACAAAACACAAACTGACATCGGGCGCTCATGCATTCTAAACACATTTCAGCACTCTCCCGGCCATCGTACTTAATAACTATGTATAAATCATTTTATCTTGCTACTTATGTTAAAAGAACAGTTCATTGCTGAACGTAAGGTTTTAAAAACTAATCATTGCTAAGTGCGTGTTATTCCTTGCGGACTGGTCCTAGCAGCTCTCAAGAGAAGCGTTTGCCAAGGGTTTGCGAAACGTTTGCCAAGTGTTTGTGAAGCGTTTGCAAAGGGTTTGAGAAGCGTTTGAAATGCTTTGCAAACTGTTTGACAAAAGTTTGCAAACCCCGTTTGTGAGGCGTTTCAAACACCTCCAAAACACTCTTTTCGATGAGAAGTATTTTCTTATGGAAGGTCACAAATTAGAATAAATGCTTAAATATAAAAAAGCATTATTTCCTTTAAGTGTCTCAACTACTTTTTTCTCTCATTACAGCTTTTTTTTATAAACTTGAATATAATTATTTCACTACGTAAAGATCATTCCCTGAAAATAATCTTGCTATTACCCCTACGACCCGTTTTAACTGTTTAACCTTCACATGATGTGAAGTCTATATGAAATAACTCATAATTTAACTGCGGTTATGAATGAAAGTGAAGAATGATCATCGCAGTAAATTTTCTAGCTTATGCAATTGGAAAGAAAAAGCTTGAAAACAAAATCAGCGCTTCAACGGAATTCCAACCCGTAACCTCTGTGATGCCAGTGCGATGCTCTACTAACTGAGCTGTGAAGCCACACATATCTTCCCATGAGGAGTGAATGTCGACGAAAGTTGTCAAAACTTCATGTAACTTTACTTACGTTGATGTTCCTGCTTAAATGTCTTTGCCAATCGTTTTTTTTTTAATAATTGGAAACTGTTATTTGAAAGAAATTAACCATTAAATTATTCGCTCTCGATTACTACGAGGTGATAACTGAATTGGCCTTTAGCCTCATCAGTCATCAACTATCACCTCACAGAATCCCTAGCTCAGAAAGAAACTATTATCATGACACAGCAGCCCTTACCAAATGCCATAGCTTCCCACCACTATCTGGTCCATCTGCACTCATAACTGCTAAAGGACTGTAACTTGCTGCAGGGCTAAAGGCCACACGTAGTGCATTCTTTTTGTTTAGTCCTGCAGAAGAAAATTATAAAAATTATTGTGAATTAGCTGATTTCTGAGTTGCCTTGAGCCTCTCTATCAAAATGTGACCTGCTGCACAACCATTAATATGGAAATCTCATTTTCACATCAGTGAAAAGAGGGGCACCAAGACTCACTTTGAGAAAGAGGCGGCCTACAGGTAATTAGGAAATGGCCAGTTACCTTTAAGAGCTTCTGCCTGAGAGACTGGGGCAGACTTCGAAATGAAGGTCGGCCGATTTTGCTTAAAATTCGTACACAAAGTCATCATGTGGACTTATGTAATATGCAAAAGGTTTCAGGTTCACAACTTGGTCCTATTTGAAGTATATGGAGAGCAACCAGAAATGGCTTGTTCTTAAGACCGCATATTATAATTAGACTCCATTTGTAAGGCCTAGGCAAATGTCGAATCTTAGTCAAATTTAATTCATTGAACCTAGTAATTTTGAAATCGGCGCATGAATGTTGCGACGTTTGTTGCAATTAACGCAAAGGTTCGACTTGCCCACAACACGCTCTAAACACGCGCCGAACTCAATTTGTAAATCATGCAAATTACAAAACAATTGATTCAAATGTGATGGACTGGGCAAACGTCACAAAAATACATACGTTCCCATCTGCCAAACGTTTCCCACCCCTGACGAGTATGCACTCTACAAAGACAATTTCGCAACCGGATCATAAATGCATTTTCGCCTCCAAAGCACCTCTGGGTATGTTGCAATTAAGTCGGAAATTTGAATACCACTAGTCACACAAAGCATTTGTGATCTCCTGGCAGGGGGAAGGAGGAAAAAAACTCACAGCATAAATTTACAATGATGGTAAATAGTCAGCTATGAAGGCACATGATGCATAGATTCCAAAACACCTGTCATATTGAATACGCCAGTCCAGATTTTGCTTTTTGTGCCATAGCAAAATTAAATGAGAAGAGAAAGGGTACTAAAGGAATGAAACGGTGCAGAAAACTATGATTGTCCCAAGAAACTTAAAAAACGTGAATAAAAAACAGAGAATTAGTTGAGAAAACTCAAACTTAGGGGAATTATGCCTGACAAAGCAAGGTTGCCATGGAAACAAGGCAGGGTCACACTTTGTGTGTGTCTTTTGCTCAGCTTTTCTCACATAACTTATACACTCAGTAAACAACTTGTTTCATTGTATTTTGATTACTTTTCTTATCATCAACATAAAATTATTAAGTTTCCCCCTCACCTTCCAGTCACCTGGGTACAGGGTAGAAATTTAGTTTCAAATCCACCAGTAGGAAAATTAATTAATAGTTTATAGTTTGGAAATATATATTTCCTTCAAATTATTTACTTTGGCATCTTTGATTGTTGTTAATTGTGCAGTTGGTGTCTAAACGTCTCTCCTAACGAGGAATTAAGGCTTTGACTGGAAGTGCATAGTGGGTAATTTCTCTTTAAGTGTTTCGTAGTAAAAAGCCTCAACCTTAGTATTTTTTCTTGATATCACTAACCTAAGGGCTGAACTTTGAAGGGATACTAAGACTTTATGATATAAAACATGGGCATGGAAATTATGCGGCCTTTAAAACAGGCCATTTATGGTTGCCTCAAATAGGACTAAGTTGTGATAACAGTCACAGGCTAACGAGAACTTCCCGTGAGTTTTCACCCATAACCGTCTAAGGATAGGGCTTTACAAATATGGTTTTGGTTTTGTCTGAAATTAATTGTACGTTGCTAAAAGAGAGATTCAAAAGTGGCCAAAATTGCACTGAAAATCAGCCTCTGGGGACCCCTTAGAGGCTGATATCCAGAAGTCGGCTAAAAAATGGTCGCCGAACCTGAAACTTTGGCATATTACATAAGTCCACATGACGACTTTGTGTACGAATTTTAAGCGAAATCGGCCGACCTTCGTTTCCAAGTCTGCCCGGTCTCTTAGGCAGAAGCTCTTAAGTGCCATTCTTTTGACCATATCTACACTAATACATTTTCACTTAAAAACAACTACATTATTAATAGGGAAGACATTTGTTTACAAACATTGTTGTTCGGTATTTAAATGTTCAAAACATTAAACAAAAGAAATTTTTGTTTCACTGGCCAATAGTTTACTGGTTGGCATATTAATAACAATAACTGACGCCACTGTTATTTTTGCTATACAGCTTTGCTACATCAAAACTAGCCAAAATGATCCTTACTTTCATAGAAAACGCATACATTTTAAAATGCTGTTCAGAGCAGAGACATCTGAATAGGTGCCAGAAAAAAGGGCCCAACCAAAAAACCTTAGCGTGGACATCGAAACACAAACTTTCAAACATGCTGTTTTCATGCTGTAGGCAGATTTGGTTTGCGTTTGCAAAGCACATCAACGTTTTCTATTAACCAGGAAGACACGGTGAAAACGGTATAGTGTCGACACAAAGCAAGAGTTCCCTTCTCACAAATAATATAATTTGCAAAAGCAAAGCTATTAGGTGATATCTCCAAAATTTCCAATGACGGTTTTCATCAACACCAGTTAAAAATACAGGAACTTGATATGTTGTCTCTTGGTAGCTTTTGTGATTCATTTTATGTAACGCAGTTTTAATTGCTCCTCTTTGGATTGCTTCACCTTGGGTTAACTGTATGTCGACTGGCACGAATTAAGCCATAATATATGTAATCTCAGGACTGATTTTATCAGATTAGTTGTGTGGCTGCAATGATTTTTGTATACACATATGTAGCTATCAAGGATTAGTTAATTACCGGTATCCGCTTAGTTGTGCATTACGAAAGAATTACAGTTCAAAACATTAAACAGAAGTTAGCTTTATCTTGGAGGTGGCTTTTATTACCGGTTTCTAAGAGTAGTAGTATATTAAAGTAAAACTTCTCACCGGAGTCTGTTGAGCTGCAAAAATATCTCTGTCCTGTAACAAGCTTCAATGAAGCATTATCTGCAACCTACAGAAAAAAACTCTTCTTTCAAATTTCAAACCAAATCCACCTTGCCAAAAGTTTGCCTAAGTAAACAGCAACCAGTCAGCACAAGTTGCCAAATGGTGTCCCAAATCACTCCCACATTACTACATAAATTGCAGACAAGTGCTTGTGTTTACAAAGTTAAAACAAACACAAGAGTCTGAAAGTAACCTAAGCTAAACATGAACTGTACACGAGGGCGCACCCCAACTCACAAGACCTGAGCTGTACATGAAAGCACACTAGGACCAGACAAAGCCTGAGCTTGTACACGAGAAACACTCCAACCCGCCCAATCCTGAGCTGTACATGAAGCCACACTCCTACTTGCCCAAGACGGGCTGTGCATGAATTAAGTCTCCAACCTGCCCAAGAATGAGCTGTACATGAAGATGCACTCTTACTCGTTAGCGCCCAAGAATGAGCTGTACATGAAGGCGCACTCTTACTCGCTAGTGCTCACACCTCAGCTGTTCATGAAGGCACACTCCTATTTACTAGTGCTCACGCCTGAGCTGTACAATGTACACCAGAGCGTACTTCTACTCACTAGCACTCACGACTAAGCTGTGAAAGAAGGTGCACTACTACTTGCTAGCGTTCATGCATGAGCTGTAAAAGAAGGTGCACTCATACTCAACAGTTCTCATGTCTGAGCTGTACGTGAAGGCACAGTCCTACTTACTAACACTCACACTTGAGCTGTGCATGAAGGGGCACTCCTACTCGCTAGCGCTAATACCTGAGCTGTATATGAAGATGCACTCCTACTTGCTAGCGCTTACACCTGAACTGTACATGAGGGCGCACTCCTACTTGCTAGCGCTCAAACCCGAGCTGTACCTGAAGACACACAACTACTCGTTGGCGCTCACCCCTGAGCTGTACATGAAGCACTCCTACGCGCTAGCGCTCACGCCCGAGTTGTACATGGAGGCGCTAACGCTCACACCTGAGCGGTACTTGAAGGTGCACTCCTATTCATCTAAGACTGGGATGCACATGAGAGGACTCCAACACGCCTACGCCTGAGCTGTACACAAGGGCACACTTGTACTTGCCCAAGACCTCCCCTCGGCCAACTTTGAATCACGCAATCTGTAGTATTTACTCGCCAGTGATGTTTTTAAATTGCACCTAACACCAAAATTTGTTTATCACTACAATAATAACACTCAAGTCTGTTCACTTTCTTGAATTATTTTAACTTAATGTGTTTTTGTGTTCAGTCTGTATCAAAATGATGATCTCCTCACACAGTGTTTGTGTTCTTTAGGTGTAAGTCAGGAAATTGTATCGTCGCTTCTCTTCAAAACATCAGTGAATGTTATTGCTGTAGTGAGTTACAAGGTTGTCAAGACTCAATGAAGAGTAGTGGTCTTATTCTTGAAGATGTTAGCGCTGATGTCACCTTAAAAGCAAATTCCCACAAAATTCAGAGTATAAACATTTGCAAGCTAAGCAAAGAACTTGTCATGAATGCAAGGATAACGTTATTCAGTCATAGGAAATAACCGTGGATAATGCACTTCTTGAATTATGTGACTTGTGTGACTTCTTTACTAGCCCTTTGGTAGAGTGATGTGAAGTCTACAAGGACTGCTTTGGAATGTGAACTGCGCTCATCAAAACCCTTTTTTTCACCACAAACTCATCTCGGAACATATGTAAATTTATAGTCGTCAGAAAGGTCAATGAAATGACCTTTTCCGCTAAACCCACGCTATGCAAAAAATGGGATCAGAAACGCTGTATGTGAACCCAGGACTGTGAAGCGATACATCACTTTCTTGTGAATAGCTACCACACATCGGCAGAAATAAAATCTATCCCTTTCCAATCTAGCCTCGTCATGTTTTTGAAGCACAGTTATAAGATCAAAAGATCTTCTTGTTGAATCAGGATCACACTTTACATTCAGAGTTAGTTTCATGCGATAAATGACAGACGTCCATCACTATTGCAACCTGTCTGTAGACAAGCTGATACATGAAACAGAAAAACAGAAGTTAGAACTTTCATCACCTTATAATAACTCAGTGTATTTATCCTTCTCCATTCCCCATCAATCAGTGATTGAGAATCGTCATCTCGCAGAGAAAGAACTCTTCCAGAACTCTGCTCCCATTCTGCGTAAATATATAGATTTTTGAGTAAAATATTATGAAAGAATCAGAGGCTGAAGACTTGTTTTTGATGTAGTCTTAAGGCTGTAAAAAACCTAACAAATTAGAGCTTGGCCAACAAGAGTAACCTTTTGGGTGATGTTACAAAAACCAATGTTTTAGATGTGACCTCTCCTAAACTCTTTTGCCGGTTAAATCTTTGGATGTTAAGGTGGCTCATAACAGTTTCTAGTACTTTTCAAGAGGTAGATTTTGATGGTTCCTTAATACCACTCTTTATCACTTGATGCTACAGTCATGGTATCAAAAAACTGCCCAATCATTGGTGAACACGTTGGTATCATTTTCGTGACACAATAGGTTACCATAGCAACACTATGACCTGCTAAAAACACCCTTAATATTAGCTTTAAGCGCTTATATTTCAAAAACGGCACGGTGAAATTTTTTTATATTATTAACATTTGAGAAACATGATTAGATGCAACTTTTGGCAAAGTTTTAAAAAATTCTGTACATGGGGTTCAGAGCCACCTTAAATTTTCGAAAATTTAAGGTGGCTCTGAACTCCATGTACATAATTTTTTTAAACTTTGCCAAAAGTTGCATCTTATCCTGCTTATCAAAATTCGATATTAAGAAAAAATTTCACCGTGCCTTTTTTGAAATATAAGGGCTTAAAGCTAAAATTAAGGGTGTTTTAGCAGGTTATAGTGTTGCTATGGTAACCTATTGTGTCAAGAAAATTATACTAACGTGTTCATCGGTGATTGGGCAGTATTTTGATACCATGATTGTAGCATGAAGTGATAAAGAGTGGTAATAAGGAACCATCAAAATCTACCTCTTGGAAAGTACTAGAAACTGTTATGAGCCACCTTAAATAT
>Ga0126343_10000428_pt1 | contig 15962 bp, 14 predicted proteins | sample Cyp2metagenome_FD_92531 | JGI IMG/M metagenome (GOLD analysis project Ga0126343, IMG submission 92531) | Coral microbial communities from Lord Howe Island, Old Settlement Bay, Australia - Cyphastrea 2 metagenome | ecosystem: Host-associated > Invertebrates > Cnidaria > Coral ...
ATAGATCAAAAAATAACCAGTATAGTGAGAATTGGAAATGTGTCCGTCAGAACATGCGCAAAAAATCCCTTTTGCCCCTGAGTGAGTTGGATTATTGGTGGGTTTTCGGACGAGCACTATATACAAAGAATTTGAAATACTTTTTACGCAAAAGGGCCGTTGCCGGGTGAAAAACAGGGTGTGCAATGACGCGTCGCAGTCCCCTTGTGGTTGTCATAAGGCTGTTTTTTGCGTCGTTGATCAACAGGATTTGGACTCACGCAAATCATTGCCGCTGATACGGCTAACGGCGTCGCCAGGTTCAGATACCTCCCAAACGTCCTTGTCGATGGTCCGGTCCAGAAAGGGAAAGCGGGTACGGTTGAACTCGGGGGAAAGACCCGACTGCGACTGCGCATCGTAATCCTTCAACACCTGCATAACCGGCCCGCAGAGCAGCACAATAATAATCAGATTGATCAGGGCCATAAGCCCCATGGCCAGGTCGGCCAGCATCCACACCACTTCCAGAGAAGCCACTGACCCCAGAAACACCAGCAGCACAACAACGCTGCGATAGATCAGTAGCAGGGGGCGGCTGTTGCGGATAAACAGCAGATTGGTCTCTCCGTAGTAGTAGTTAGCAATGACTGAGGTGAAGCCGAAAAAAATCACCGCTACGGAAATAAACCACTGCCCCCAGTCACCGACGACACTGCCCAGAGCCGCCTGAGTCAGCTGAATGCCGTTGAGTGTGCTGCCCGTGCCCAGCTGACCAGACAGCAGCACAATGGCAGCCGTTGCCGTGCAGATGACAACGGTATCGATAAAAACACTGACCATGGACACAATACCCTGAGTCGCCGGATGATGGGGTCTGGGTGTGGCCGTGGCACCGGCATTCGGGCCGCTGCCCATACCGGCTTCGTTGGAGAACAGTCCTCGTTTAATGCCTTGCGTCATCGCCTGGTAAACGGAGTAACCGGCAGCGCCACCGGCGGCCGAATGCAGGCCAAAGGCGCTTTCAAATACCAGCGAGATAACCGCAGGTATCTCACTGAAGCGACAGATCACAACGGCCAGGGCAATAAACAGGTAGGCCAGAGCCATAAACGGCACCACCAGCTCGGCGAAGCGTACGATGGAACGCACACCCCGAAAGATGATAAATGCGGTGATGCCGGCAATGACCAGCCCCACCATCATGGGTTTTAACGACAGGTGACCGGCAACAGCCTGAGTCACTGAGTTGGCGTGTACCGCGTTAAACACAAAGCCAAAGGTGATCAGTAGCAGCACAGAAAACAGCACCCCCAGCCAGCGCAGGCCCAGTGCTTTTTCGATGTAATAGGCCGGTCCGCCGCGAAATGTGCCATCTTTGTTGTTGGTTTTATACAGCTGCGCCAAGGTGTTTTCGACAAAGCTGGAGGCCATGCCAAGGACCGCCACTACCCACATCCAGAAAATGGCACCGGGGCCACCGATAAAAATGGCAATGGCCACACCGGCCAGATTCCCCGTACCAACGTGGGCTGCCAGCGAGGTGCACAATGCTTGAAAAGAAGAGATTTCATCCTTGGCGGTTTTGCGTGAACTGAGCATCAGACCCCATGCGTGAAAAAAATAACGTAACTGCACGAAGCGACTTCGCACAGTGAAGTAAACGCCTGCTCCAAGCAGTAGATAGATAAGCAAGTACTCCCAGATGACTGCGGTAATTCCAGAAACAAGCGTACTCATTGGGACTCCGATGATCTTTTTCACCACACTAGGATAGCAAAGATATTTCTCGGTGCCGGCGGGTCAGATTTGCCCCTGAACTCTGTTAGAATCCCTTGCGTAACGTCCACTTAACCCCACGGCTATCACTGTTTACTGACTATGACGACACACCTTTTTGAGTCTGGCGAACCGCCTGAATTCGTATCTTACGATGACCTTGCCAATCAGCTGGCAGGTCGCATCAATCCCGCAGAAATCCATGGCTATCTGTGTGGCTTGTTGTCCACCGGGCAGGTGCCTAATGAACGACAGTGGTTGAATCAACTGGAGGAACAGGCAGGGAATGAAGGCTTGGATGACGGTGCCAGGCAGCTGCTGTGCCAGCTGTTTGCCAGGACGCAGCGTGAGCTTGAGTCCGGTGATCTTGGTGCGGCACTGCTGTTGCCTGACGATGATGACGCTCTGGAACTTAGGACTGAAGCACTGGGTATTTGGTGTCAGTCGTTTATCTCTGGGTTTGGGCAGGGGTGGCAGGGTGCTCAAGTCAGTGAAATGGTTGAGGAGGTGCTGCGTGATCTGGCCGAAATCAGCCTGATTGAAGCGTCCGGCGACGGCGATGAGTCCGAGCGATTGTTTGTGGAGATCAGTGAGTTTGTGCGCCTGGCCTGGCTGAACGTTTATGCCGAGGTGTGTGCTGGTGGTGCTTCCGATGCCGGGGGGAGTCATGCCAGCGTGCATTGAATTCAAAACGACAAGTGACAAATAATCATAAGGGTGAGCAGCGTGATGAGCAATTCTGGCAACGATTTTGCTGTTGATGTCCTGATTATTGGCGCCGGTCTGGTGGGCGCAAGTCTGGCCTGTGCGCTGTCCACACTGGTGAGCCAGCACGGTTTGCGACTGGCACTGGTGGAGCGTCACGATTTGCAGCAGCCGGGTGATACCCCACCGAGTTTTGACGCCCGGGCATCAGCGCTCTCTTGGGGAACCCGCTGTATTTACGACCGCCTGGGATTATGGACTGAATTGCATGATCGTGCGCAAGCCATCAGCAGCGTTCATGTTTCTGATCGTGGTCATTTCGGGATTGCCCGCTTACATGCAGCCGAACAGGACGTACCGGCACTGGGGGAACAGGACATACCGGCACTGGGGTATGTGGTCAACAATCACCATCTTGGCGATGTGCTGCTCAAGCGACTGCTGGAATTGTACACCAGGGGTGCTGTCAATTTGCTCAGTCCGCAGGCTGTAAAACGGCTGCGCCCAATTCCCGGCGGGATGAAAGTGCAATTAAACAGTGGCGAGGTGAGTGCATCGTTAGTGGTTGTTGCCGACGGTGGCCGTTCCGACCTGCCGGAGCAACTGGGGATCGGGGTAAAGCAGACGGATTACCAGCAACATGCAGTGATTGCCAACATTGCCCTTGACCGCCCCCACGGTGGCACGGCCTGGGAGCGCTTTGCCGGCCAAGGCCCGGTGGCGTTGCTTCCTCTTGTTGGTGATGACGCGTTTGCTCACCGGTCGGCCCTGGTGTGGACGGTGCCCAACCAGGAGATTGAGCGTGTTAACCGGCTGACTGACGATGAGTTTCTGGCCGTAGTGCAAGAACGCTTTGGCAACCGGGCCGGGCGTTTTCTGGCGGTGGGCAAGCGTGACAGCTATCCGCTGTCTATGCGTCTGGCCCGGGAGCAGGTCAGGCCGGGGTTGGTGATTCTGGGCAATGCAGCCCACGCCATTCATCCGGTGGCAGGGCAGGGCTATAACCTGTCGATGCGCGATACCATGGCATTGGCGGAGAACATCTCAGCGTCGTTTATCGGGCAGCAACCGGTGGGTGATCTGGGGCGGCTCATGGCCTATCAGCGCCAGCAACACCGTGACCAGAGCCTGGTCAGTGCTGGTTGCAATGGGCTGGTCAACCTGTTTGCCCGTACTGACGGCGTCTCTGTGTTGGCTCGCAATCTGGGGTTGGTGGCATTTGACTACTGTCGCCCACTGAAATCGGCGTTTACGCGCAAGGCTATGGGTGAGGGATTCTATGCAGACATTTGATGTTGTTATCATCGGTGGCGGTATGGTGGGCACTGCTCTGGCATTGGCACTCGGTGGCGGCGGTCTGCGTGTGGCGCTGGTTGAGCAGCAGACGCTTAAGGCGTCTGCGTTGTCTTTGGACGATCCGTGGCAACCAAGAGTCAGTGCACTTAACGAGGCATCGGTGCGATGGTTTGACTATCTCGGTGTCTGGCAGGGCATGGTTGCCCAGCGGTTTTGCCCGTACACACACATGACTGTCTGGGACGGTGAGGGCACAGGGCACGTTGAGTTTGACGCCCGGGCCATTTTTCACCATTCGCCCGGGAGCCCCCTCGGTTACATTGTTGAGAATGACGTAATCCGCAACGCGCTTTTGCACCAGCTTGCCGATTCGACGGTGCAGTGCTTTGATGACCAAACACCGCTTGAGTACCGGCTCAGTGGCCAGGGTGGCGAGGTGGTGCTGGCCGATGGCGATGTATTGCAGGCACCTCTGCTGGTGGCTGCCGATGGTGCTCAGTCAAAATCACGACAATTGTCTGGTATTGCGGTCAACCAGAAAGACTACCATCACCATGCTCTGGTCACTACGGTTGAGACTGAGTTCGGCCATCAGGATACAGCCCGACAAGTGTTCCTCGACTCCGGACCGCTGGCCTTTCTGCCTTTGTCCAGCCGTCATGGGCGTCACTACTGTTCCATTGTCTGGTCGTTGCTGCCGGATGAAGCGGACCGGATAGAAGCATTGGATGACGAGGCATTTTGCGCCGAGCTGGGATGTGCCTTTGAGCACCGGGCAGGAAAGATTCTTGGTGCTGACCCCCGTTTGCGCTTCCCGCTGCGTCGGCGTCATGCCCGGCAGTATCATCGTCAGGGTGTGGTGTTAGTGGGAGACGCTGCCCACACCATTCATCCGTTGGCCGGGCAGGGTGTCAACCTGGGCCTGATGGATACAGCGGTGCTGACTCAGGAGATGGTTCGTGCCATGCAGCGGGGAGATGACTGGTGGGCGGCCCATATTCTTGATCGCTATCAGCGTCGGCGCCGGGGAGAAAATGCCGCCATGATGGCCGCCATGAGCGGTTTTCAGCATCTGTTTGGCATCACCGATCCCGGGGTTCGTTGGCTGCGCAATACCGGCCTGAAACTGACCAACAAGATGCCGCTGGCGAAGGCACTGTTCATGGAGCAGGCCAGTGGTCTGGGCGGTGATATTCCCGAATTTATCCGTTAATGTCCGGCAACCCGGCCATTTTTTTCTATCCTGTCTGCTGAATTTAATGTTCAGGCAGGCAGGACATGACCGTTCAGACCTTTCTCTTCCTTCTATTTGCCATCGTTTTCTGGCCTGCGCCGGTGGCCGCCACTGAGGTGGTGGCGAAAGCGGCAACGGCTGATTATTTGGTGAGCCTGGTTCGCCACGGCGATCGTTCCCCAAGGGATCTTGGTGATATGGCCGGTTACTGGCCCATGGGGCCGGGGCAGTTAACGATTGAGGGCTTTGAGCAGGAGTACTTGCTGGGCAAGAAAATTCGTAGTCACTATTTTTCTGAAACCCTGCCTGAAGCCTGGTCGCCCAAAGTCAGCCTGCATCTTGCCAAAGGTCTTGATCGCACCATTCAAAGCGCCAGCGCGCTCCTGCAAGGTGTTTATCCCGGTCAGCGTGGTCGCACCGGCCTGCCCGGGGGCATTCAAGTGCCGCCGGTATACGCCACACCGCTGGCCAGTGATGACCTGTTCTCGGCACAGCGGTTGTGCCCGGGTTATCTGAGCCGGCTGAGGGCACTGGAGGCCAGTGCCGACTGGGTGCAAAAAAAGCAACAGTACCGGGGGCGGTTGGAGGGCTGGCTGGCTGAGCAGGCCAGTAAAGCCATTGACGACCGAGAGCTGCACGCGTTGATGCCGCTGATTGACCAGATTGCCATCCACCGGTTGCACCGCCTGCCCATGCCCAAAGGCGTCAGCCGTCAGGAAGCCATTGAGCTGGAGGATTTGCTCAACTGGTTGGTCAGCCGAATTTTTGGCAACTATGAAATTGCCCAGCTGATTGGTGCTCCCATGGCCAAGGCCATGATCAGGGACTTCAGGAATGTACAGCAATGTCTGGAGCAAAAAGAGAGCCAGTGTCCGCGCTGGACCCTGTATTCGGGCAGTGACAGCAACTTGCTGGCAATGATGACGTTGCTGGGGGCGCCTTCGGAAAAAATCGTCGACTATGCAGCCCATCTCGGTGTGCAACTGAACTGGAACCGCGGGCAACCGAGGATTGTGCTGTCACTTAATCATGAGCCGTTTATCGTACCTGGCTGTGCCGGGCATTGCTCTTTGGAGCAATGGATAACGCTGCTGGAGCGGTCATTGCCAGAGGACTGGGATCGTCTGTGTGACCGTGGGCCACCGGCATTGTACCCGGAACCCTACGTGCCTGACGGCAGTGTGGCCAGCCGTTAACGGGCCGCGGTGTAAATAAAGACGGAACTATCTTGGCCTGACTCCGTCAAAACTGTACGTAATAGCAAAATCAAGTGTCTTCACGGCGGTGCCAAGAACGGTTTCAAGTGGCAACAATCAAGGAGAATTCAATGCGGACACACTTTCTAATGATCCCTGTGATGCTGGTCGCTTTGGCGGTCTTGCCCGGCTGTGGTAAATCCCCTGACTGCCCTGAGGTCACCACCATTGTTTATGAGGATGTGTCCAACTCCGACGGCACCGAGTTGTACAGTTGTCAGGCCGTGGCCGGCGTCCTGGAGCTGACCTGGTGTGCGGCGCAGGCACAGTTCGCTTTGCAATCCCTTGAGAGTGACGACTTTCCCGCTTACCTGCACGGTTTTCGTGAGGGTTATGCCCAGGCCAGCCAGGCCGGAGATTACCAGACGCCAGTGTCCCAATCCCCCCATGAACGGGGCTACAGCGATGGTTACTACGCTGTTGTGGATGCCTTGGGTGTACCGGAGTACGACTGCGGTTCCACCGACCGCTCCAGTGAGTACAAGGATCGCTGGTGTGAGGCGGCAGAAGCGTACCGCATCAGCAGTGCCGGCAACGAGTCAAATCCGCTGGTCAGAGGGCGTTTTATTGATGGCTACATGACCGGTGGTCGCGTGGCACTGACGGTGCCGACCTCCATGGAAGCCTTCTTCGGCGGTGAAAACCCGGAAGGCAGCCAGCCAACCATCGTTCAGCCCCCGGGCAGCCTCAATAGTGCTGAGCTGGCCTTTTACGCAGGGTTTGATGTGGGCTTTAAAGCCATGATTGACAGCATTCGTGACTCCATCAACCAGGTTATGGAACAGATGCAGATGCCGGGTGCTATGGATTTACCAGAAGGTTTGATGCCGTTGCCGCCAGAACAGCAGTAGGCACCGCGATTGGCCATCGTTTTGTCAACCCGTTGCGAGAGAAGGTTGCTAGAATTGAGGGTAGCCTTTTTAACTTTCCTAAAAAAACGCAAAGGTTTGAGCGATGCATAAGGCCGTGTTCTCAGTAAAACTGAATTCAGATCAGGTGTTGCAATACTACAAAGGTAAGAAGAACTCCGTCAGGGTACGCACTGAATCCGGACAGACCATGAGTATCCCCTACGACATAATGTTGAAATTTGTCACCAGAGAGGGCATCTATGGTCGTTTTGAGATCAGCTACAGTGATGACGGCAGACTGCTTGATCTGATTCGTTTGAGTTAATCCTCCCTGTTCAAGCGCGGCTCGTTGGAGCAAATCCGGAGCCGCAAAATTTTCCAACTCGCCAAACGCCTTCCCTCCGGGCAAGTAACTGCTCTATGCTTCTGGCATGAGTCTGACAGATCGATTCTGGCACCTTGTTTGCCGTATTCAACGTCTGCTGATACTGGTTACTCTTTTAACTGGCTGCGAAACCTCAATGAACTCAACGGAAGAATTTTGCCTGGTGTTAACCACCTGCCCGAATCAGCGTGAAGCTGATGCCCACGCCAAAGCAATTGTTGAAAAACGCCTGGGTGCCTGTGTGCAAAGCAGCACCATTAACAGCCACTACATGTGGCAGGGAGAGGCGCAGTCAGAGGCGGAAGTGTTGTTGCTGATCAAAACCACCTGTGCGCGCTACGAGGCGCTAGAGCGTTATCTTGCTTCGGCCCACAGTTATGAGGTTCCACAGATTATCCGGATTCCGGTGGCTGGCGGGCTGAATGCTTATCTGGATTGGGTGAGGCAGTCAACGTCTGACGATGATTGAGGGCAGTGACGGCCGGAACCGGCCTTGTTAACAGACGGTTCCGGCCCGAAGCTTTTCGGATCAGGCTGCCGAGGTGATGATCTGATACTTTTCCATCAGCGCTTCATGGGTTTCCTGGCAGTCAGGATTTTTGTCGATGCAGTCGACAGGGCAGACTTGCTGGCACTGTGGCTCGTCGTAATGGCCGACACACTCGGTGCATAGCAAAGTGTCAATTTCGTATATTTCTTCCCCGGGCGCGATGGCGCTGTTGGGGCATTCCGGTTCGCAGACATCGCAGTTAATGCAATCGTCGGTAATCATTAAAGCCATAGGTGACCTTCAGTAACGCCGGGTAATTCATGCCGGCGTGCAGTATCTCAGTTGCCGGGAAATTTATCTGTCAGTGCTTTGCGAACACACGGTGGGACAAACTTGGAAACATCCCCACCCAGGGAGGCAATTTCCCGAACCAGTGTAGAGGAAATGTGGGCGTATTGCCCCGCTGGCGTCAGGAACAGGCTTTCCACTTCCGGAGCCAGAACCCGATTCATATTGGCCATCTGAAACTCATATTCAAAGTCAGACACCGCTCGCAGGCCGCGCAGGATAACGTGCGCCTGCTGCTCGGCAACAAAATCGGCCAACAGGGAGCTGAAACCCGTTACCTGAACATTGCTCAGGTGTGACGTTGATTCTTCCGCCAGGCTTACCCGAGTGGCCAGATCAAATAATGGTTGTTTTTTCGGGCTTTCGGCCACGGCGATAACGATGGTGTCGAATAGCCGGGAGACCCTTTCAACAAGATCCGCATGACCCTTGGTGATGGGGTCAAAGGTACCAGGATAGATTACCTTAATCATCAAATATGACTCTCCGGTCACAATCCCGGTGCAGTGATACCAGATGATTTGGCTGTCAGCAGAAATCTGTCGGGTAATATGACAGACAATTCTCTGAGGGAAAAATCCGCTGATCTGCGAGCAGGGCGACCAATTTGCGATAAAAGGGCATGTTATCGAAATAGTCAAACAGGTTCAAACGATGGGAGGCCAGTCGTCGATGGCTTCGGATATAACCGGCTGTTGTCGTAGGTCATATGTCTGCCGGCGGTCGTGATGACCGCCACAGTGGTTTTGTGTGCGTTATTTATCGCCAGAGAGAAACGACAGCATTTTTTTCTGCAACCAGCCACCATAGGGTGGATAGACCATTTTGGTGCTGTTCAGCTTACCTTTGCTCAGCACGGATTTGGCTTTGGAAAAGGTCAGGAACCCTTCATAACCGTGGTAATGCCCCATCCCGGAAGGCCCGATGCCGCCAAAAGGCATATCTTCAACGGCCACATGCAGGATGCACTCATTGATGCAGACGCCGCCGGAGTGAGTTCTTTCCAATACCGTCTGCTGATTGAGCGGGTCAGAACCAAAGTAGTACAGCGCCAGAGGGCGAGGACGTTGTTGAACAAACGCAATCGCTTCATCAAGGCTTGCAACACCGATAACAGGCAACAATGGGCCAAAGATTTCCTCCTGCATGACCCCCATGTCGTCCGACGGGTTTTCGATCAGGTGTATGGGCATTCGACGACTAAAGTCGTTAGTTTCCTGGCTGCCTGTGTGAGCCTCCGGCGTATGGATGGTGGCTCCCTGCGCTCTGGCATCTTCAAGCAGATGTTGCAACCGCTGATGGTGACGGTCATTGATGATTGACGTGTAATCACCATTGCCGGCCACCGTCGGGTACATTTTCTGGAAGGCTTTGAGGTAGTAGTCAATAAAGGCTGCCTTTTGCTCCTGCTTCACCAGGATGTAGTCCGGCGCTATGCAGGTTTGGCCGGCATTAAGCGACTTGGCGTAACAGATTCGCTCAGCGGCCTCCCGAAGTGGGAAGTCGTTATCCACAATGACCGGTGATTTGCCGCCAAGTTCCAGAGTGACCGGGGTCAGGTTTTTCGCTGCCGCGCTCATAACGTGCCGACCTACGGTGGTTGAACCGGTAAAAATAATGTGGTCAAAGGGCAGGCTGGTAAACTCAGCGGCAACGTCGGCATCGCCGCACACCACCGTGACCAGCTCCGATGGAAAGCTCTGTTCAATGAGTCGGGCAAGCAGTGCCGAGGTTTTCGGGGTGAACTCTGACATTTTGATCATCGCCCGGTTGCCAGCGGCAAGTGCCGTCAACAACGGCCCGAGGGAGAGAAAGAGTGGGTAGTTAAAGGGAACCACAATACCGATCACACCCAGCGGCTGGTACACCACTTTGGCTGAAGCCGGCAGCAGTTGCGGGTTCAGCTTGCGTTTGCTGGGCTTGAGCCATTTTTTCAGATGCTTGAGCGTGTAGTGAATATTGCCCAGATTAGGGACAAACTCGGTGAGCAGCGACTCGCTTTCGGAGCGCCCGCCAAAGTCCTCATCCAGCGCCTTTAGCAGTGCCTCTTTGTGCGTCAGTAATAATTTCTCCAGGGTTTTCAGGCGGGCCACCCGTTCGTGGTAGTCAGGACTGGTATCCTGCAAAAAAGCGTTGCGCTGGGCGGCGAGCAGATCAGCTAAAGGTGGGTGGATTGGCTGAGTCTCGGTTCTCTCTTGGGCGGTGGTTGGGTCGGCTGTGCTCATGGTGCTCTCTCTCGGTGTGACGCGACAGTTTTATTTGTTCTTCCTGTGTCGTATTTTGCGCTACTTTGGTCGCCGGGGAAAAGTGGTGGTCAGGGAAAAGGATGAGAGGATATGTCGCGCAAGCGGTGCTGCCGGATTGCACTGGGCCTGGCCCAGTGCAATCCGGGCAAATGCTAGTTGTGCTCTTTGCCTGCTTCGTTGCTCAGCTCCGCGATCTCTTTCAGGCGCTCCAGTATTTTCCGGTTAATGGAGCCTTTGGGGTAATCGCCTTTGCTGTTCACCACGCCCGGACGACGACCGGTCAGCAGTTCCAGTGCCTGATCCACATGGGAAACGGCGTAAACATTAAACTTCCTGGCTTTTACCGCCTCCACCACTTTGCTGTGCAGCATCAGGTTGCGTACGTTGGCCTGGGGAATGATAACCCCTTGCTCGCCGGTGAGCCCCCGGGCATTGCACAGGTCAAAAAAGCCTTCGATTTTCTCGTTAACACCACCAATGGCCTGCACTTCGCCGTGCTGATTCATGGAGCCGGTAACAGCAAAACACTGTTTGATGGGGGTGTTGGTCAGGGCAGAAATCAGGCAGCACAGCTCAGCCATGGACGCGCTGTCACCGTCGATATAACCGTAGGACTGCTCCATGGCCAGGCTGGCAGAGATCGCCAACGGAAACTTCTGGGCATAGCGGCTGCCCAGGTAGCCGGTCAGAATCATCACTCCCTTGGAGTGAATGGCCTGACCCAGCGCCACCTCCCGCTCAATATCGACAATGCCCTGGCTGCCCGGATAAACTGCCGCCGTGATCCGCGCCGGTGAGCCGAAACAGGCATCGCCCACGGAGAGCACGGTCAGGCCATTGATCTTGCCAATCTGCTCGCCATCCGTATCAATCAGAATGCTCCCCTCAAGCATTTCGTGGAGAATCTGTTTGCTCACCCGGCCGGTGCGCTCGGCTTTGGCATCCAGTGCGCGGTCAATATGTCCGTGGTTGATTTTGCGACCATTGCTGGCGCTGCGAATAAAGTCGGCCTCGGCCAGCAGATCAAACAGTTCGCCGATTTTGGCTGACAGCTGTGTCTGGTTTTCAGTCATGCGCGAACTTTGCTCGACCATTCGCGCCACCGCAGAGGCGGACAGCGGCGGATATTTCTCACCATCAGCACGGTTTTTCAGCAGTTGGGCGAATGCCTGAACGGTCTCAGGGGTGCGGGGCAGCTGGTCGTCAAAATCCACCAGTACCCGGAACATCTCATGAAAGTCCGGGTCAAGCTGTTGCAGGATGTAGTAGATTTCCCGTGAGCCCACCAGGATCACCTTAACGTGCAGGGGGATGGTCTCCGGGGTCAGGGTGATGGTATTCATCAGGCCCATCTCGGAGTACGGAGACTCAATTTTCAGTTGCCGTTCTTTCAGCGCCCGTTTCAGTGCCTCCCAGACAAACGGCTCTTCCAGCAGTTTGTTGGCTTCGAGCAACAGATAGCCACCATTGGCGTGGTGCAAAGAACCGGGGCAAATCTGGCGAAAGTTGGTAACCAGAGCGCCCATCTCGCTGGTGTATTCGATCCGGCCAAACAGGTTTTTGTAGTTGGGGTGGGACTCGTAGATTACCGGTGCTGCGGCATCGTGTTTGTGCGCCACCACCAGGTTGGGCGCGTACAGCTCTTCCAGAGCCGCGCGCTTGCTGGCATCTTCTTTCGATTCCAGGACGCGCTCATCAGTCAGGTACTCAATGACCGTCCGGTGCAGGTGGTGTTTTACCGCTTCAAGGTACCTGAGGATGTTCTCCTCTTTGCTGTATTTTTTCAGCGTGGGCTTTAACAGTGGTGCCAAAGCCTGGTCAATGGTCTGCTGGTTAAGCGCCTGCAGTTTTTCATTGGATTCGCGCTTCCATTGGGGCAACTCAACCAGCGACTCGTTCAGGCTGGTTTCCAGCTCACTGATGTCGTTATTGAACTTCTCTCGCTTTTTGTCCGGCAGCTGGGCAAACTCGGTTTCGTCCATGGCCTTGCCGTTGGACATGGGCGTAAAACTCAGTGAGCCGGTGTCGCGGTAGAGGGCAATGTCTTTTTTCAGGGCTTCTTGTTCGATCTGGTCGATGGCCTGGTCGTAACGTTTGTTGAAACTGCGTTCGATGGCGCTCTTTTTTTGCTGGTAGGTGGGGTTTTCCAGGGCGGCGGGGAAGGTCATCAACAGCTTGTCGATAAAACTCCCAAAGTCTTTTTGCAGGTCGTTGCCAAGGCCGGCGGGCAGTCGCAGAGCTTTGGGCTCCCGGGGATTATCAAAATTATTGATGTAGGCCCAGTCATCGGAGGAGCTCTGGCGTTTGGCCTCGGTTTCCAGATATTTTCGCAGGTAGGACATGCGGCCCGTACCGGACTCGCCCATAACGTAGATGTTATAGCCCGAGCGATGCATGGCAACACCAAACTGAATCGCGCTGGTGGCTCGCTCCTGACCCAGGATTCCGACGTAGCTTTCCAGCTCTTCTGTGGATTTGAAGCCCAAATCCTTGACTGGTTGTTTAGCAATAAGCTGATTCGCTGTTAGTTTGAGTTTTTTCACAAGCCTTGCCATTCCCCAAAAGCGTTGGCACTGGTGAGGGTATCGAGTGCTGCTTTCGCTGAATTAAAGTGGTCGAAGATCTTCTTGAACGATCTGCGTTTTACAAGCTCAATAGTACTCTCATAAATACGATTTGTCGGCCTTCAGGTCAGTGTGATGATCTGACAACGGACAGGTTGCAGGGTGATTTCCGTGTTATCAGTAGTTGTAAAGTATTTTACAGGCTTCAGAAAGAACGTGCTGCGCGCCGTCCTGCTCTTTTTGGTCACCAACCAGGGGATGACATCGATCGGCAATGATCTGGACCGGCTGATTAATACCCTGCCACCGGGTCATATTCACTCTATTAAAGTAATCAACGCGCAAACCGGCAGGGTGCTTTTTGATCGCAATGGCCATTACAACCTGCTGCCTGCCAGTACGGTAAAAACCATTACCGCCATCTCGGCCTACCACGCGCTTGGGGAGGATTATCGTTACACCACGGCGTTGTGGAGCAACAGGCCGTTGCCGACGTTGCAGGAGGCATACACGGGAGATCTTGCGTTGACGTTCTCCGGGGATCCGTCCTTCAAACGGGATGATCTGGCCAACCTGTTGGCCAGCCTCAGCACCGGCGGGGTAAAAGTCATCAAGGGGAATATTTGGCTGGATGGCTCGATTTACAACGGTTATCCGAGGGCTGGTGGTGCGAGCTGGGACGATCATAGCATCTGTTTTGCCGCGCCAGTCAGCGCCATGATTCTGGATCGCAACTGCTTCTTCGGCTGGCTGGTACCGGCAGAGAAAGAGGGGGAGCAGGCGAAGATTGTGTTTGATCAGCCGCAGTGGCAGCTGTCCATTGATAATCGGGTTGAGACACGCCAGCCGATGGCCCATGAGCATCGTGGTTGCACTCAGGAGATCTGGCCGTCGTCTGGTCATGAGTACCGTCTGGAAGGGTGCATTGAACCCGGGGTTGAGCAGGTTCGTATGGCGTTTGCTGTGCGTGATCCGGAGCAGGCGGCGGCCAGGTATGTGATGTCGTTCCTGGAAGCAAACAATATCCGTCTGGAGGGCGAAGTGCTGATCGGCAAGCCGCAGGGGGATTTCAGCCATCTTGTTGCCCGGCACCAGTCGGAGCCAGTGCCTGAGTTGATCCAGCGGGTGTTGGATAAGTCTGACAATTTATACGCCGACAGTCTTTTAAAAACCATTGGCTGGTCTGCCAATGGCGCTAAAGGTTCTTACTCTTCCGGTACAGAGGCGGTATTGGGCATGCTCAGAGAGGCGGGTGTCGATCTGGCTCACAGCCGGTTGGTAGATGGCTCGGGATTGTCCCGCTACAACATGCTCAGTGCCGATGACTTTACCGGCATTCTACAAGTGGGGTGGCGCAACTGGGGTGAAGATGCGCCCTGGCTGATCGCCCGTGATGATAGACAACACTGGCTGAAGACCGGGCGGATGAGTGGCGTGAACAGCATGGTGGGTTACGCCTTTCCTGAGAAAGGGGCACCATTGATATTCGCTGTATTATTAAACGGTTTATGGGTACAGCAGCCGGCCACTGATAATGACGTCAGAAAGTTCCACCGCGATATTCAATCGTTTCACCGGGAATTTCTTGCGCGGCTCGCAAGGCCGTAGTTGTGTACCTTGGCAGGGTGGTTCAGAAAAAGCCATCCCATTCCAGTGAGTCGTCATCAGAGGTATGCGTTTCATCATCAAGCGTGACTGTAACGCGCACCAGGGCGTCTTTCGTCGATTTCAGCGTGTTTTTGTCGGTTCCGGTTACCTCTTCTGTGCATAAAAGATGACACCACAGTTGGCTGTCATGCTCATGGAGTGCAAAAAACGACGCCTGATCGTGGGCTGGATTATAGACATCGTAAAAAGCGATCTCACAGCAATAGGTGAAGTTATTCATCATGAGTTTGGTGCGTTGAGCGCTGGTTGTGTAGTGGCTCAAGATGTGTCTGGACAGAGGGCTGAGTTGCTGCATGGCGGCAATGTGTTCAAGAGATGTATCCTGACTACTCTGGGCAGAGCTGGTACTGGGCTTAATAAATGACAATAGTTTTATGCATCGATTTTTGATGCTGGCGTCGGGGATTGTTGCCGGTTGTCGTTCAATTCCTGCGCATTTGATTAAATATGTTGAAGTACAGGGAGTTGGGCTAAGGTGATTAAACGCGCACCACCTTTTCAGTGAGGCAGACGGCCCGGATGCGGCCTGTTGCACGATCACATCGCAATAACCGGGCGGCTCCACAAATTGACGACCGTTCATGACAACATCCTTCCTGCGACCGGACGACTTTGACCTTCAATGTTGACCTTCAATGCGTGCTTAAAGTTCACACCTTTGCTCTGTTTGATATTGCGCCCGGGCTTCGTAGAAAGTCATGCATTGGAGGGGTTAACGTTGGTAGCAACAGGAGTTCGGGTAAATATCGAAAGGAATAGTTGGTTGACAAAAAAAATTCTGACGGTAATATGCGCCACCACTGACACGGGACAGCTCTTAACGAAGAGCAAAGGGTCAGGGGTTGGATAAGCTTCTTTCTTCACAACGAAAAACGAATGCTTGACAACGAAAGCCGCTACGGTAACATGGGCGGCCTTGCTTCCGGTGGTCAGTTAGCAGTTGCTAGTGATCAGTGGTGAGAAGCAAATGTTCTTTAACAAGATATCAGACAATTCGTGTGGGCGCTTGTGCGATTGCATCGGTTAACCAGCCTTGGCTGGAAATACTTTAAGATGCTTAATTGAGCAAGCGAACATACCCGAAATTCATTTAACATGAGCTTCATGTACGTTTAATTGTGAGATTGAGCCGTTACTCTGGTTTCGAAAGAAGTCAGATTA
>Ga0126343_10000429_pt1:12500-15959 | contig 15959 bp, 10 predicted proteins | sample Cyp2metagenome_FD_92531 | JGI IMG/M metagenome (GOLD analysis project Ga0126343, IMG submission 92531) | Coral microbial communities from Lord Howe Island, Old Settlement Bay, Australia - Cyphastrea 2 metagenome | ecosystem: Host-associated > Invertebrates > Cnidaria > Coral ...
TCCTGAATTTAGTGAGCTTAAGCAACGACAACGGCGACGGCAATGAGAACGCCACAAATTTGCATACTTAAGGTACGGTAATACGAGCAACAAAAACGTCCAACTTGTCTCGCAACATTGCTGCGAAACTAGTCGAAAAGCGATGTTGCGCGTTTTACATCCCACACACAACCTGTCTCACAACAAAAAAATGTGTTGCAAGTTGCTGCTGCGTATTGCAGAAAGTAGAACGGACCTGTACTTTCTGATACACCTGCAGCAACTTGCAACACTTTTTTTTCTTGCGAGACAGGTTGTGCGTGGGATGTAAAACGCGCAATTTTTTTTTAGATTAGTTTCGCAGCAATGTTGCGAGACAAGTTGGACGTTTTTGTTGCTCGTATTACCGTACCTTTAGTGGGCACAAACAATAGCTTTGCGCTCCCTGCAGGCGCGTTTTTCACTTTAATTTGTCCATTAATTTCTTTGCCGTCGTCTGCAAAAGAACGTCTGTACTTGAGGATAAATTTTCCTTCTCTCCAGTGTCACTTTTGAGGAACTACCACACCCTTGTCACATTAAAAAGGTTGAAATAGCCACGAAGTGATTACAATAACGCGAATTTTTATTTTGAGATGACGTTCTCGTTGGTGTCGCCGTCGTCGTTGCTTAAGCTCCCTTTATTCAGGCTTCTCGATCTACGCAATTGCTAAAATTGCGTTCATAATTACGAGGATCGTAGCTTCACTTGATGGAATCTATTTGTTTTTTATAAGAGAGAATTAAACGTTTTTGATGATGACGTCAGTTATGCGTCTGTCCTCTGTAATAGATCGTCGGTGAGAACCAATCAAATAAGTTTATCATATAAATCCACATCCTCTACTAGTTTATTACGAACTCGCATAATGACCAGTTCCCTCTTGACTTGATAGCTCAGTTGGTAGAGCAATGCACTGGTATTGCAGAGATTATGGGTTCAAATCGCGTTCAACCCTCAATTCTTGGGGTTTTTCTTTCATTTACTGCTTTAACAACGGTCCTCATAACTGCGGTGAAACACTTTAAGACGAAATCCGATAGAAAATCGAGCAATTTCAGTTTTTAGGGACAAAAATCTGGTACCAGAATAATGTTAAGTATTTTACAGTCCTTTTTACATTTTCTGCTAAAGATATAATTAATTGCCTGAAATAACACCGAAAACAATTTCCCATAGGAACGAGAGAAATTAAATTTCAAAGTTCAGAGAAATTGTGCAAACACAGGTAAAATTTCATCATCAGTTTCATTTCACCAGTACTTTCAATTGTTTCTTACGAAGTTCAACAGTTTTTTTTTTTGACGTTTGGTGTTGCTAGAAATGATTATTTTTGAGAAGATATTTAAAACAGTCTTACAGAAGTTTGCAATACGATATATATCATCTTGGTACTAGGGTTTTGTCCATTTGTTACTCGAACTTCTGGTGGATTCTGTCTTAATTATTTATCACTATGGTAACCCCAGCAGTAGGGTTTCCACATCTTGTAACGGGGACCGTGTTATTTCCACCTTTTTTGTTCAATCAACGTGTCTTCATTTTCTGCTCTTATAATCATTTTATTTTTCCTACAAATGTTGGTAGGAGGGTCCACAACTGGTTAAGAAGATCAAAGGAGTCTTCAGATTCAACATTAAAAAAAAAGACAATCAGGAAGCTTGGTGGATTGTGGATGCGAAAAATGGAAACGGCGCGCTCAAGTTCATGGCGCAAGGTGAGAGATTAACACCGTTTGCGACTGTAAATGAACAATTCTTGGTTTGCATCCACGTGATGAGACGGCCATGTTGGGGTACAAAGCAATAGAAAATGGCCCCACAAGTTTTGCATAATAATAGCGTCAATTCCCAAAAGACACTTTACTGGATTGTGCTGTACTCCAGTATGGCCGCAGTGATGTCAGATGGAAACCACTAATAGTGACAAGTCAGTAATTCCAAGTCACCATTGATAATTTATTATGATCGCTTCAATTTATCTGCCAGGTGAACAATTTCTATCTTATCTCAGTCTTTCATTTGGGTAGCGAGAATGCAGTATAGCGGGACTCGGCGACGGTCACCAGACCCTAGTTCAATGGCCCAGCTCCCAGGAGCCTCCTACATATATTGCATTGATCAGTTTATTTACCCCTCTTGGTTTTACTCAGATAAGCCGGAAGGTCTGTGCAGACGGGCGCTGCGTATTCAATAACTGATCTAACCAGGCTACAGTATACTTGACCCAAGTCCTGCCAGGCCACGCTACATTTCCTTAACGCTCTCAATGCGTATAAACGCTTATTAGCTTTTGCAACGACATATTCTTAGCGCTTATTCCAGAAAAGGTCACTAGGAATAAATACGCCTAACAACTTGTAGTGACAAACCCTCTCAATTACACAGCCACACAGGGGAGTTTGCGCGAAGGGCTGTTATTGCAGGAAATTAAATATGATCTCTATACATTTCTTTGCATTGAGGCGCATACCTTGGTCTGATGCATACTGTGCTATTTTGTTCGCGATGCAGGGCATGTAACCTAGGGATGCACTCCAAAACAGAAAGGTCATCCGAATTTTTCACCCGTGCATACCAACTTGCTAACAATTTAACTAACACAGCATACAATATTGGTGCAGGTTTGGTCTCTTGGGGGATGCCACCATTAGGAAAAACAGAGGGGGGGGAGGGATTAGCGTCACCGATTTTTACCTATAGCTCAGTGGCAGAGCATCCGAACTAGCAATCGGAAGGAAGGTCGTAGGTTCGACTCATGCCGATGAGCACTCGGAGTTTTTCCGTGTATCCCCGAGTCACCGTTGTAAGAACATCATCTTTGCAAGACAGATTCAGCATCGCGTTGACGTGAAACGGCAAACGTCAGGTTGTTGCTTGAAAATTGTTTCATTCTGAATTGTTTCTCTTTTTCGAGAAGTTGGACCAAGACGGATCGAAACTCAACATTCCCTCTTTACATTCTTCTGACCGCCAATGACTTCTACGCTTAACTGAGAGTCGACCAGTAACATCACGACTTGGTTTACCTATCACGCTTTTTATAGTAATATGACCTACTGACGTGACGCAAATCACAAATCACTGAAGATGATGTCAGTCAATCTCATCTTAATAAACAGTCCTTCTCAGGAGTACAATCACACGGACGATCGTATTTCACTTGGTTACTTGGTAGCTGTTGATTGATAACAGGCAAGAAATGTGCTAACTGAAATCAAACAAGTTTCTTTTTCCATTTGGAAAATCACAAATTTCAGTCTGACGATTGCCGTTCGCTGTAAATGCTGTAAATTGGATGCTAAATCTCTCTGTTGAGTAGATGTAGTTATATACGCACGATCACGATTCACAGGATTGATCAGTATGTAAATTCACCTCTCAATTTCAATACACTGTTAGGTAGACAAGTATTGAGAATTGATATTATTATCAGCTTAA
>Ga0126343_10000430_pt1 | contig 15950 bp, 8 predicted proteins | sample Cyp2metagenome_FD_92531 | JGI IMG/M metagenome (GOLD analysis project Ga0126343, IMG submission 92531) | Coral microbial communities from Lord Howe Island, Old Settlement Bay, Australia - Cyphastrea 2 metagenome | ecosystem: Host-associated > Invertebrates > Cnidaria > Coral ...
GGGGGGGGTAAACTTTTGGGCGAGTGAAAACTGGTCTGGGCGAGTGCATTTTGAGGGTCACTCGCCCGAATGGCGAGTGCTCTCAAAATTGAGTGTCCAACCCTGCAAACATTCACTAATAAACATTTTAAAAGGATAAGTTTTTAAAATGTTTTTAAAAATGTCAAAAGATGAGCTCCTACGTATTGAAAGAGGCAAAGAGTTCCATAATCTAGGGGCACATACTGCAAACGATCGATCTCCTTAAGTCCGCATTTTTGAAGATGGCTCTACAAGGTCACCATTACTAACCGATCGCAAAGAATACGAGCTCCTACGATAAGATAAAAGATCAGAGAAATACGACGGGGCCTTAGCATTAACGAACACTTAAACTTGTCGCTTGTGTAAAAATAGGAAATGCTGCTAATATGAGGACGGCTTACTCACTAAAGGTCGCTTGTGTAAAGATAGCAAACCCTTCTAATATGAGGCCGAGTTTCTCAATTTAAGTCACTTGTTTTTAAGATAAGGAACACTGCTAATATGAGGACGACTTACTCACTAAACGTTGCTTGTGTAAAGATAGAAAATGCCGCTAATATGAGGATGACATACTCACTAAGGTCGCTTGTGTAAAGGAGAAAGTGCAGTTTAGACCAAAAACAAATATGTGATTGCACACCAAACATGCCAAGACAAGGTCAAGAGGTGAGGCTGCAGATTTTTGTAACTTTTCTTTGGCACACTTCTGTTTGGTGTATCTCATAAACTTGCTCTGATTTATAGATGAACTTGTTCTGCTGATTTTGCTTTCCATAATAATACAAACGTGTGTGTGAGGCCAGCAATCTTTCAAGTTAATTTTCATATTTCAGAGGGAGGAGATCATTTCAAGTATGTCTTGCTGTAAAAGTTCAAAAGATCACAAGGAAATTAAAGGCAGACCACAGGCATTTTTGCCACGTTTGTTTGAAGCACCAGTGAATCTATTAAAGAACAGCTGTGGCTGAACTTGTAAAAAAATGATAGTTCAGTTGCAAGGAAAGAATACAAGTTAGTTTTGCTGTCATTCATTTGCACAAGTATCTGATTAATAGGATTATGAAGAAAAAGTCTTAAAACTTGTGATGACCTGACTGGGCAATGCCACAAATTTTGACAACTTCTAAAGTTCTCTTCAAGAAAATACTGTAAACAGTTTCAAGTTCATCTCTCCCAAACAAGCGCAAATTTTAATAAATGAACATCCTTATCATATCTATAGGACTAGTACTAAGGCGAATGTACAAAGCATAGGCAATCATGATCAAACAGATAAAAAACGTTTAGAGTCATAATTTTAACAGCTTTTTACCTTACAGTTTTATATTTTACTTTTATCAGCGAAATGTACATAAATTTTGAGCTGTGTCCTTATTTCTTTGATCCTCACTGACATTTATTCTTTAGATTTGACAATTATTCTTTGAAATCAAGGTCAATAAGTGCAGAACATTGTTAACCGTGCGGCCATGGGCCGAGCATGGTTCTAGGTTTACACGGACTTTTTTTTGGTTAGTTTTTGCGTCACCAGGCGCAGACCTCACTCGGCCAACTTTGACTCACGCAATCTTTAAAATATACTCGCCAAATGTTGTTGAAACCTAAACACACGGACAATGTTAAGGATATTGTTTCCTTTATTGTGTGTCAAATGTATTTTCCTTTGGTTTTATCAAAGCGTTCGACTCGAAGGGATTGATAAATACGGTAAAAAATGTATTACATCAGCCAGAAATTTTTTTTATTTTATCAGATCCCCCTCGTCCCCCACCCACTTTCTTGGTCGTCCCCACTGACCGAGGGCCTGGAACAGGCTACATCTATGATGACATAATGGTCTTAAATCTGGTAGTTCGCTCAGGGCATGCCTGTAAATGATACGAAAAGGAAACGAGTGTCACGCTATTGATAAACAAATTTCTTCCATGAAAGTCAAAATTTAATTTGTTTGTGCTAATTGTAAGGCTAAGCAAAGTAGTCATACGAGCCACCCAATCCGAGGTTTAGGCTATCCACAGCTAATTTGAGAATGGTTGTTTTTTCCCCCAGCATTGACACAAGTTCTGGCAAGCTCCTATTTACCTCAGCAAAATATTTAATGTTCCTTCAGATCTCTTAACTTGCTGCTATGAAAGAGCCAAAGAATTAACTTCGTATTTCAAAATATGGTCGAAAATCTGCTCTTGCCACGTAACAAACAAGGTTATCGTGCCCATCGTGCCCTCGCAGACAGTGCTTCAAAAATCATTCAAATCGGGCCCACATATCATTCCAATCATGCCCATTTTCGTGCATTCATAATCATTCCTATCATCATTGAAATTATCGTGCGCAATGTGCCCTTTAGCAGCTCCAACATCGCGTTGCGCTCCCAACTTGCGATCAGGCATTCTTCTTTTCTTGTTCACACCATGCTTGACAAATACGAATTATCTTTACAAGAATGTTGGTCCGTGAGATGCAATGAAAGTCTCAAGAATAACGCGGAAGAAAGGAAGGAACACCGACGTCTATCGAAATCGAAAAGGAGAACGCATCAAAAACAGACAAGTTTGACATCACACGTAAGTAACTGCAAGTAATTTTTCATCCTTCCAGATGTAAGCTCACCCCGATAAATTCTGCTCCTTTAAAAAACTGTAACCCTAATTTTTCATACACGAAGAACGAGATGGCACAACTTATTCGTAAGAGCTCAAGGCTGATAAAAACGTTTGAAGTGGGAAGGTTTTCTGTCACGTGCTAGGCAACGAGCTCTGCAGACGGATCAAATGTCATTTTGAGTCAAAATGAGAGTAGCTGTTTGTAGAATGTCATGATACAAAGAAGACTATAGGACATTACTCAGAAGATTGCTTATTTTTTTGTAAATTATGGGATCTGCAAAATACTTCAATATTTCAAAATATTAATTCCTATTTGGTTGCATTCAAGATCATTTTACACAAGCTCAATAAGCTTACCTTTCAATGACGAACGAACGCTACCTGCTTTTTGTTTATTTATTTTGTGTCGTTGACACCACTAATTCTATGAAACACATTGCGCTTTTACTTGACCTTATTCAAGTCTTGAAATCATTTATAACTACTTCAACTCTTCTATTTACATGTATCCAAGAAGATATACATGTAGCCTTGATCAGACCAGCAAGTGAGGGTCCTTTACCTAGCATATATTTCCAGCTCGCTCAATGAGAAAACACTGACTCTAGCTCTGTAATTATAAAAGCAAATCCAGCCGAGTTATGTGCTGTGTATATAATAAACCATCTCCAACCAGGAAGGACATGCGAGGCACAACAAAAATTAATGTGGCCATCTGCAGGCTTACATAGGAACGATAAGGCACGATAGGAATAATAAGGCACAATACATGTAGGAACGATAAGGCACGATACGATGGGCACGAAATGGATGGTAAAGCCAAGAGTTTTTCTGAGGTAAGACAAGTGGCATTACATTTGAAGGGGTGCATGGAAAAAGACCCTAAGTGACATCTGATACACGGCACGCTTCTCGTAGCAAATTGCTTTTCACTTCCTTGTACAGAAGACGAGAATTTCCCATGAGATCAAGAGTCATTTAGGGCTTTTTTCAACACACCCCTTCATTTGTATTGATAATCCTCCAACCAAACAACATATCAGCAAATACACTGCAGTGAATTTAAAAAGTTAAAACAGTTTGTGTGCAGTCTTGGTTAAGTCTTGCTGATATTTTTCTTATTCCATCCTAAAAATAAAACGATAAGGCCAGCAAAGAAAAAGGTTTTTTGTTATAAAAGCGCTGATTTGCTATTACATGTACGTTTTTGTTAAACTCCTATAACTTTAATTTATCTGAGCATCATGAAAAATGTTTACATTTTTGAGATGCACATTCTGTGTATAAGTTTTTATGCAATTGTGAGCCTTCCGAATACGAGAAAATGAAACGTTTTTGACATCATGCAAAATGTTGCGCTTGTGATCACCGACACTGTGCGCAAGGCCTTATTATCCTCTTCAAATCTAACGTTTCAATAAAACCTACAAGAAATACATGACACACAATAAAGAAAAAAAATCCGTAATGTTGTCAATACAGTCTATGCATGAATGTTTCAACAGCTTGTGGCAAATAAACATCACAAGTACAGTGTAACCTGATTCTAAATTTGGCAGATAGGAAGTTTGGGTCTAGTTCCTGACAAAACTAAAAAGGTGTATAACATGAACTGTGCTCAGACTGTCATAAATTCTCATTCTTTACTGACAGGGGCCTCAAACTTGGCCATTTTGGTATTTTTGATGCGCTCCTTCCATCTCCGGCATTCTTCAAGTTATAGCCCATAAAGTAAAAAATTATGGGATAGATGTTGTCATGTGACCCCAGCTGCACAGGGCCTATTGGAGTGGGAAGGAGGAAGGTTTTTCTAGGCCAACCAGAAAAGGGGAGAAATGAACTATCCTTTTTTGCACTGGGGTGGGCAATTGGGTAGCAGATTCAAATTTCAGCTAGAAAATAGCCTCACTGTTGAAAAAGCTCTGTCCAGCCTTGACTTCACTGCAACAAACACCTTAAAAACCACAGGCCAAATGGACAACTAAACTCAGGCAAGGTAAGTATAATTATTTTCTTTCTTTTATCTAAAAAAGTAACATTTCATTTCATTGGCTGTTTTTATCCTTCGTTAACTTCATACAATGCCTTTTAGGGTGCTCAAATTCTTAACCTCCCTTAAGCAACCACCCAAAATGCCAAGCCTTGGTGGTCACTTAACGGGAAGTGGTTGCTTGTAAAAGTTAAGACCACAATGGGTCAAAATTTTGCCTAATGGTAACTGCAGAGACTTACCTTTTTTTAAATGGCTATTCATGTCAATTTTGAGAAACAATGTACTTGCTATCGACAAAATTAATATCCACCTCTTATACTACCCAGTATTGCTCTAATGTTACACCTTACTATCCAATTTCCACTCATTTGTCTTTTAAGTACAGTGTAACTGCTTATGGGAGGTTAAAAACAAATGAAAATTTGAAGCTTTTAGCTCTAAAAGTCGTCGCAGTTGCTTGCAAGAGGTGTTGCTTATAAGGGGTTTTAAATAGTGATTTGAATTGGAAACTTTTGGGTATTTTGGAATACTGGTCGCTGAGGAGGGGTGGTCACAACTAGAGGTTTGACTGTAGCTCCGTTTACATGTACTAAGGCTAAGCACACTAAGATGTTAAAATTATCTATCCGTTAAATAAGACACCAACCTCTTTTGACTGATACTTTGTCTCCTGAAAATGGCTTTCTGGCTGTGCATCTTAAAGCAGGTTCGTCATCCACTTCATCTGAATCTGATGCAGAAGACGATGTTGATGACTCACTGTCAATCTTTTCTCTGTCTTCCTTGTCAGGTTCAGAAGGAAAAACTAAGTAGGCACAATCAGATGAAGAAATGCAGTGACATTTTACCACAGGAACACAATATGTAAAATCCCATTTTCAAAACGACACCACATGCAGATTTCACACAAACACTACAGCTATTAAAATCTAATAGCCATGGTAGTTTTCCATTGAACATTGTATGATTATCAGTTGAGTAAGACACAATGACCATATGGTGACCAGGTTAACGTTTTAACATTCAATTCAGGCAACTGGCTTCATTTCAAGTGGCTGCTAGTCAGCCTTCAATGTCATTTGTAGCAAAGCATGCTAAATTGCGGGGCAATCTTACCATTCGAAACAAGGAAAGTTGCCCATGGCAATACCATAATTTTAAGCCCAAAACTTCACAAAAGCTGTATCTGCCTTATTCAACTGATAATATTTGCACTATAGTATACAATACATAAACCAAAACCCAAGATGCGCAAACAGCCCCCCTTACACCTTTTACTATAGCTTTAAGAACACAGTAATCTGAAATTGGTTTTGCAAACTGCAGCAACTGCAAAATGTCTTTTTTCACTCATTTGTAAACTGAAAATATGGAAACACTATTAAATTTGTATTGGTATTCAACATGGCATTATAGTGCCCTTTGACAGTATAATTATAACAAGCTGTTAGCAGAAATACAATAAAAGTAAGTATAATAACAGGAGTACAAAATAATTACCACTATTAAAGTTACAAAAGATAAAGTTTGCATTCCAAACTCAGCTGGTTGATGACATGTTGACTATTTAAGAGATATCACTGGAAATGTGGTCTTGTTACTTCAGCTTAATTTGCCAGGCTGAGGAATGCTGTTCATTAATAATTGGTCACTTATTATTTCAATGTTAGTCTTGTAATCACTTCAAAGAAACAAATTGATACTTGTTGTAAACAATATGCTGCTTAAACATGCAGTTTACCTGACTGAAGTCCAGCTTTAATGACGGCAAGAACAAAATAGCAAATTATCCTAGTGAGGGCCACCTTAAGCACAGGAGGTGGGTCATGAGACCCTATGGTGTTGCTTATGGCAAGAGTAACTCCAATGTTGTCCTTGCGCCCACATTGTTGAATCATTGACAGGAGATGACCATTAAAATTGGCAGCTCTGATTTCGTGCTTTGCCAATATCTTTACACTTGAATCACTGACTTTGTCAACCTTTTTGAGACAAACATTTTTTAAGTCATCCTGCTGTACCTTTTTCGAAAAGGCAGCTGTAAGGTGCTTGGTAGGGTCATAAGTGGGATTAATGCCAAATTGCTCAATGGCAACGCTCACATCAGGATCTGCAAAGATCTTTCCAATCCACCAACCATGTGACTCTGGGAAATAGTGTTCAACAAATTTGGAAATACCCTTGCGAAAACTGATCTTGTGAGTTTTACCCTTCTTTAGTTTTCCTTCTTCAAAAGCCAACTGCTCAGCTACTCGTACAGGATAGAGGTTACCCAGCTGGCAATCGGAATCATGCTTACTGAAGGTCGAGCCATGCAGAAAGACGGCTGAAAAGTGATTAAAGTAATGTGCTCCAACAGCTCTAAACAGCGCAGCAACTGAACCTTTATCTGTCCCTGAAAAAATCCAAAGAGGATGGAATAATCAGCATCAAGACAGAATAATCAATTACAAATAAAATGATTAGTAACAGTTAATATGTAGAATAAGATATTTGCTTAGTAATTTCACAGTGACTATAGAAGATTGCAATAAAATGGGAAAACCATAAAATTTTGGTTTAAAAGGAATCACCATCTTTCATTTGCTTACAACATTTTTAATTTCTCAATGCAAATAAAAATATTGTAAAAGTTTTAGTTCATTTAATATTAGTAGTGCCGGTACACGTGTATGTTTTAGACAAAGTCACTGTTAATAATATTGTTTGAGTGATACTGGAGGCTAAATCAGGGGTTTCAATAAGTTCTTTTACAGAGGCGGCATCAGAGTATGACAACCATAGCAGAAAAAATGCAGACCCCGACAGGCCTGGCCGAGTTAGAGGGTCACATCCTAGTCTTACAGCAGGGGGTTTGAAATCAGACTTGCAAAGATGCATTTTCATGCAATTTGGAGCAAAAAAATCAGCACAGTACAGTATTGTGCAAAAGTAACGCAAGCAAAATGCGCGAATTTTGTTCTTTGTCTACGCGAACTTTCCAAGAAAGTTTGCAAGAAAGTTCGCGTGACATTTCGAGGCCTTTTGAGCAAAAGTTCCCTAGAACAACGAACGCTATTTCATCGGCTTTTCAGTATGAAACGATATTTCACGATTACAAGCATCAATTCACTAACTCACTGCCCGAAATTTCTCTTTCAACAGACACAACAATTCTTTACACGATTAATTTCGATCTACCCGTCATAAAACGTTCACGAAGTATACATAACCTTTTCAATGCACTACCTGACTGGAGTTCAGTCTTGAACAGAAAGAATGAGAATTACAAGTAAAACTTACCACAAGTGAAGACTTTGAAGTTAGTTTCATTCCAGAAGAGACAAAACATAAGTCCATTTTGATCGGTGTAGTTGTCAGATATCAACTGTGTAGAAAATTATCCCTGTTTTTCTCTTAAACCAGGCTCTTCCCCTTTTTTGTCCGCGAGAGTATCCAAACTGGTTCTACAGTTTTTGCAGATTAACTTCAGTACTCCCATATTTTGAGAAACAAGTGTGTTTAAGGCACTGAACATTTCAACAACCAGGGTTTCGTGGTTGTCAAACGCTCATGTAAAATGTGTTTGTTGTTCTTGGACCCAGACTCATAAGCGTCCACCGTGAATTATCCTTTGAAAGTTCGGGATGGATGAGACAATAGGCGCCTTAAAAGTTTGCGGAAATTTCGTTTGAAGAAAAATTTCTTCGAAAAGCCATGAAAAGCCAAGAAATTGCGTCGAAATTCGCTTGCGTTACTTTTGCACAATACTGTATAATTGCCTATAATAATATTAAAAGAGATCACAGGAAAGTTATAACTAAACAACATTTTGATGCTATTGATCAACAGATAGCGCAGTTTTCATAATCTTTGGCTGATTCCATAAAAAGATAGTATGACAAAAAAATATGTACAAGTCATATATAATTATTCAGTATGTGTATTTACTGCAGGAATTTCATTAAGGTTACCGTATTCCTTCAGAGGTGTCTTGCATGCAAGTGATGTACCACATGTAGTTTAAATGGTAGATACCTTACCCTCTATATCAAATTAAAGCTTACAGGGCTTGCTATCAAACTATAACGAGAATTTTGTAATAAAATGAATTGTCTAATTTTTTATAACCACTAAATGCAAGCCCCCAAATCCCCTTTCGAAAGCTACTAGTCAAAGCGAATTTTGTTTCTTGCTAATTTCATTTTTTCCTTGATTGAAGGCCCAAAGCATTCAAAAAACATGTATGCGTTGTCAAATACAGTTGCAGTAGAAAGTTAGCTCATTTTCAAATTAGGATACAAAAATGTAGAGTGACCGTTCAAACATTGCCCTGGAGGAAAAAGCTATTTTGAAATTACCAATTCATAGACAAGTTTTTTGCAGTTTATGTTAAACTACAGTGTAGGTACCATACTGTCCATTTATGTTAAACTGGGTACTGTCCAAATTTGAGGGCAATTGAGCAAATTCCCTTTGCTTCAAGCCAAAAACAACTTATTCAAAGCAGCGCTAAGAAAAATCTTATACTCCGCAAATTAACTCTGCCCAAAAACCCCTTCAACTGGGTTCTCAGATAACTGAGCCAGTGAGTACAATAAAAGTTTACCGATAACCACCTGGTGAAATTTATGCACAAATTTCCAAAAAAACCTTCTGTATTTTGCAATGTGAAATCTGAAATCAATCAGTTGGAGCAAACCTCGATCAAAGGCTAAGTTCTACAACCTTGGACGAGAGTTGAATTGCTCATACCCTTCATTGAGCACACGCTTATGTAATGCAATGCATCGCCTGCAAGAAAGCAATAGTAAATTAGAGCTCTTTTACCCATTGTATATCAAGTTCTTTTGTCATAATTTTGGCCCTAGGCTTAAACACGTTTGAACAGAGTTTGAAACTACTACTATGTATACTGAAGTTATTTAACTGGTTTTCGTTTCTTTTTACCATGGGCTACTTGCATCCTTTGCACACACAATCCTTGCATCTGGCAAGCAATCATAGTGCGTGTTTAGTCTCTGAAAACCTGTAGTACATGTGAGCCATTTTACAAGTATTTTTCTTCTAGAGAAAAGTTCCAGAGGTAAGTTGTGATTAATCGAAGGGTTGACTTCATTAATTCATTTTTGTGTGTGTTTTGCAGATAATTTGGCTTAGGCAAGTGAACTATTTAATTATTTATATCAGAAACTACACCAAGAGCCTGTTATGAGTTAATAGTACTGTCTTTGTGTTATATTTTATGTACTTCTGCATTTCCCAGCAAGAATACTAGAATGGTATGAAATTGAAAATGAAATTCAAATACCACAGAACTCCTCAGTTCAAGGTTCCTCACTATATATTTACAACAAAATACTTGTCGCAAAATAGTTTCAAAAATACAGTGTACTTGGGAATGTTCTTATGGTTTCCGTTTCTGGAAGGAAGGAAGTATACCACTATTTCACAGCCTGGCTCGCCTGGCCAAAGAAAGCAACAAAATTGTTCATTCTGCTTTCACTAGTTGCCTACCACATGACCAATTTCCTCCCCGCTGGATCACATTTCAAGTTTCATTTTTGTATAAACAGCAAAGACAAAAATGCCGTTTGCCTCTGAATTAAAAACAATATAGTTGGTTTAAACAGCCTCCTAAGGCTCTTTCCTGCTAAAAAATTCCCGTATCACATGAAGTCTGGTGACAATATTTATGTAAACTGGTTCTTCCTCAATGCTGGCCTTTGCATTTTTCCTACCAGGTCTTCAAGCCCAGTGCCCACCTGCTCATAGCCTTATTGAAACCCCTGTACCAGTTTCGATAGGTTTCTAACAAAAACAAACTTGCAGTAAATTCTCCAATTTAAGCAGCTGGAAAAAAGAAGCCTGAAAAAAATTAGGGCTTCAACGGGATTCAAACCTGTGACCTCTGTGATTACTGATACCAGTGAGATGCTCTACCATCTGAGCTATGAAGCCACACATTGGGAGCAAGGTCAATTAACTAAGTTTATATCTTCCCGTGAGGAGGGAAAAGATATGAAGTATATATGATATAATTCATATGACTTGTAGATGAAAGTGAAGAATGATCATCACAGTAAATTTTGCATCACAGTAAACAAGTTCAAATCCCGCTGAGGCCCTGAAATTTTTCAGGCTTCTTCTAAAGTTCCAATTGTTTAAATTGGAAAATTTTACTGCAATGATCATTCTTCACCCTCATCTACAAAATTATTAGTAGAGCATTGCACCGGTATTGCGGAGGTCACAGGTTCAAATCCCATGGCAGCCCTGATTTTTTTTAAGGCTTCTTCTTTCCCATTGCTTAAATTGGAAAATTTACTGCGATAATCATTATTCACTTATATCTACCACCACAATTCACATATGAATTATTTCATATATACTTTACAGCATTTCACTCCTCACAAGAAGATATAAACTCAATTAATTGATCTTGCTCCCAATGTGTGGTTTCATAGCTCAGTTGGTAGAGCATCGCACTGGTATCAGGGAGGTCACAGGTTCGAATCTTTTTCAAACCCTGATTTTTTCAGGCTCTCTCTTTCTGTATGAAAAGAGATTTCTTAAAACATAAAACTGTAATGGCGAACAATAAAATGCGACGTTCCAGAGTAGTCATGACTCCATTATCAAGGAAATATAAATAAGAACAGTCGTGCAAATTACAGCATTTAAAGCGATTTACATGTAGGCGCGAAGAATTAACATAAAAGGATGCAAAGATTACAAAAATACTTTCGTGATTGCACGTTGAGATTTGGCTTTAAAGTTCTTATAAAAAGCATTCCGTATAATAGGCAGTCAAATTTGTTTGTGCATCTCTTAAGCACTTCGAAATGCTTTAGCAGGTCATAAGGAATTGTCCCGTGCATGTTCTTGTAGTGTTTGGCAATGGCGGAGGATCGTTGTTTATGTCCTTTTACATGATTATGTAAATGTCCGTGCGTGTAATCTACATAACCAGCATCACACCGGTCACATTGAAAACAGTATAAACAACACACCGCTGATTTACAATTGGTGGCTTTGTTTCGTTCAAGCGGGTTGCTTGAAAACAGTATTCTCACGACTGAAATATCCCAAACATCTTGTTAACTCTACCATAAGACCCACTAATTCAGGTCCACTCTTGCACTACCAGAGCCACGTCAACAGTCACCACAAAAAGGGTTTACTGAGAACTATGCGTGATCGAGCACATCGTTTATCTTCATCTTGGATACATTTTTCCGACGAATGTGACCGTTTGAAAACAGTATTCTCTCGATTGAAATAATTATCCCAAACATCTTGTTAACTCTACCATCAAAAGTTTTGAGGATTCCAAGGTTTTGCGACCAGCAGCAGCCTTTATCACCATCTCCAAAGACAGATGACACGATTCGAGTGGCTTCACTTTTAAAGACCGAATCTCGGCAGATAATAATTATTATTGTGGAGAAACTTAAGGATCTGAGTTTAAAAGTACCATCACCATCCAACCTGTGTTTCTGAGCTGGAAAATTGAATGAGAACTAAGTGTGGAGGAAACAAAGCCACCAATTGTAAATCAGCAGTGTGTTGTTTATAGTTTTCAATGTGACCTGTGTGATGCGGGTTATGTGGGTTACACACGCGAACATTTACATAATCGTGTAAAAGGACATAAACAACAATCCTCCATTCCTTGCACCGCACAAAATGTGCTGATCTCCAAATTTGTAAAGATAAGACTCTCGGTAACTTGAATTAAACGTCTTACCTCTAAGTTAGTAAGCTTTAGAAGAAGAGTGCAGAAAAAAAAAACACTGTAATTTTCGAGAAAATTAAAACTTCGATAATTGTGCAGGTAGTTAATTGTGCCAGATTATTGACGAACCAATGTTCTTGCCAAGTTCTAAGGAAATTCTGCATTGACAATAGTACTGACAAATTTATTCCACTAGTAGTTCAAATATACTGAGCAGGCTAAGCAATCGCCAATTCTCTTGAAAAAATTGCGCGTGACTGCTAAAGAAAATCATGCTGCGTGACACGAACTAGACGAGTGAAATAGCAAAACAGACTGCCGCATCTTCGCTAATAAATGAGCTTCTTTTTAAAAATACTCCTGCCTTGATTAATTAAAAATATGTAGCTTGATTATTTCTTCACAAACTGCGTTCAGAGTCCCAAATTCTTGGAAGTTATTTTAAAAAAACACAACTTAGAAGTTTATGCAAATTATGTGCAATGTAAATTTACGCATTGTTATTAGGCTGTTGTTTTCGCGAGGGAGTTTATCATGATTCGGCTTGGTTCTCTCGAAAGAGATTGTTCGCTCTTCAGATAAGTTATAACTCTTGACAAGGGTTGAAGATCGCAACACGGCAGATATGGCTGCACAATTCACTCAGATCGCCACGACCAGTTAACGAATTCCGAACATTTTCTGCTAGCATAGAGCAACCGGAGCAGCTGTGTTTTTAACATACTACATACCCGGCAGTCTGAAGATTTTCTAGAATTTCCATGGAAAACTCCTCCAGACCTTCTAAAAGCTGTAGATCTTTGTTTAGAAATGTCAAGCGATTTCAAATATAATTTTTGCTTTGTGGTTGAGGAAATTTTCGAGCTTGGGAATACTACAAGATCTCGATGTCTCGGAGTCCGCGTTGAAGCATAAGCAACTGGGAAAGAACTTTGGATCAATAAGAGGCCGACAAGCCACCGTCAATGCTCTGATTGGCAACGAACACTATCTGACGATGAGGCGCTTACGGATTTCTATTCGATTATCAGCCACGAAGACCGAATAGTTCCGAACACAATCCGAAAATTGGACACTCTACTTACTTACGCACATGATAGCAATATGGCTACAGCTGCTAAGCAGCAGTAGCCATACAAATGAAAGAGAAATTTTCGGGGTTTGCATAGCTTCACTGAAATGTGCTTTCCTTCCCTGGGCCTGGGACATTGGTATAAACTAAAGGTGATTCTGAGGCATTACATACATATTGGCCACTTTTTTGGGGAAGATAATTCTCGCATATTGGGTGGAGTTGTGACATTTTGTTTGATAATTTAAAATATAAAACCCTACTATGCAAAACGAATTGGAATGATGTGCTCTTTTTGCTGGTTAATTACTTGAATTATCCGTCCAGAAACTACAGAATTCAATCAGTACATCTAAGTGAAGTTTTCCAAAGTACATCTATCGGACAAAACAAGCCCAAGAATTTAGACACATTTATTCAATTGTAAATATAATGTCAGCTGCTTCATCAATATCATTCCAAAAATATTCTTTTATCAAAGGAGTTATTTTGCAACTGGAATCAGTAAGGCATTAAGAGACACAATCCATTGACATACTTATGGGGCAATTTTCAAATACCTGTACATGTTCATAAATGGCTGATTTGCAAGCGAAAAGAGAAACAAAAGAGGACCAGAGTAGCTGTTGTTTTCTGTTTAATTTATTGTGTGAATGATTTTTTGACCGATTTCATTAGAAGATCGAATTCATTGGACAGTTTAAATGGGAAAAAAAGTTAAGGCGCCCACTCGGGCTCCTTGAACAAAACTTACGTCACCCGCACTTGTAGCTTACAGGTGGGTCCCTCAGGCAGCTGTTAGGCAGCAGCCTCAACGCTTGCTGAATCATTAAGGATTGATAGTAACATGTAACAAAATTTACCTTGAATATAAGAGAAGCAAACAACCACATTCTCTTCGCTGCATTTCACCACTGAATGTCGAGGGCTTATCAGTCCTCTTCCCTGACTCTCCACATGCTTCAACTTAGTCAACACATTGGGATTAGCCTTCATGACTTCTTTATGAAAAAAGTCAAATTCGTCTTTCCCAGGAAAAATAAAAGCATAGTCCACTCCTTGTCGCAGTTCTGCATCCTTCATACAGTTGAAGTAGTCCATTTGAACTTCCCTCTGCTCAACAAATGCATCTACTAAAAATTCCTTGCTGGTCAGAACTCTTCCCTCCCACTCCCATCTTCGACCAAGGTCCTCCAAACGCAAGGGATGAGCATTTCCTGTATGGAACATATACTGCAGAGGTACCAATACTATGGGAGATCCATCATTACCCTTTAAGAGAGTGTACTCCTTTTGGAGTTTATCCATAGTATAGTACTTCTCCAGCTTTTCCTTTAATTTTGGTTGAAATTCTGGTTTTGAGTGGGTGGCCTCTCTGATAATATCCCAGGCTGAACTCGTTACAGTCTTAATGTGAGACTGAGGGTCCCTCTTTTCAGCCTTGTGGTACTTTTCAATATCCTGAATTTTCCGTTGAGTGTAGTTCAAGAGGTATGGCAAGGTCCAAAATGAAAGAAAATCCGAAATTTTATTTGCACCAATCTTCCCTTTGGGTTCAATCCCATCATCTTCGCTTTCATCACCTGTTGCAAAGTTCTCGGGACACCACTCCTCACTCTCAGAACATTTTTGGCTCATAACCTCAGAGTTTAGGATCAAGATGGACATGCATAAAATGCGTGATCCTTTTTGAGGAATAAGAAGTCCACTATAACATGGACTTACTGTGTCATCATAGATTTGACTGGTATCTCTAGGTCGAGAATCAATCTCAACAGCTTCTGTTGCTTCTTCTACCTGAGTATCTCTCCCTGGCTGATCAAGTTTCTGCAGCCTCAGAGCAGACCCATTTAGCACACTGAACCAAGTCTTGGCATCACTTTTACTCAGTGCCATCTTGCCCTCCTTGTTGGCTGACTTCTTACCATACCCCATGTGCAGACATGTAATTTCTGGAATTTGAAAAAGTGTATAATCTTTGGTCTCTAAAATGTCCTTTGTCACAAGACTTAAAACTTTCTTGGCACCCAATTCCAGAGGCCCACCACGCCTCAACTCAGAGTCTCCGAGGAGTATGGTAGGGGACATAAATACTTGATTATCCTTCTCATTTCTGTCATACTGATACAAAGGCTCCAGCCCGAACTTTTCCTTCAATTCTCTACGGTCTACACCAGTAAGGGCTGATAATGACATTCTGAAGTCTAGCCAGCAGAAATGTACGTTGTGTGTTTGGAAATTGTCCTCTTAGTACTTCTCAGACACTAAGATCCCCATGATGAAATCTGACAGAAACAAACAATAATCTCAATTGAAAGTCAAAGGGAATTTTATCTCTGTGCTTTGAGAATTCAGGGGTTTCATTAAAGTGGTACTATGATCAAAAAATCATTTCCTTTTATTCTTCCAATTCTAAAAGCGTGTTCGCTTAACACCCAACTGGCAAAATTTTGAGCTTTGAGTTTTATCCGAAGGCTGTTTATTTTGAGTGTAAGTTTTGGATTTGACGGTCCGCCATTACTCACGTTCAAAACTGAC
>Ga0126343_10000431_pt1 | contig 15912 bp, 18 predicted proteins | sample Cyp2metagenome_FD_92531 | JGI IMG/M metagenome (GOLD analysis project Ga0126343, IMG submission 92531) | Coral microbial communities from Lord Howe Island, Old Settlement Bay, Australia - Cyphastrea 2 metagenome | ecosystem: Host-associated > Invertebrates > Cnidaria > Coral ...
GATTACAAAATCTCTGTAAGTGTGCAAATTTACAGACATTGTAATTTACAAAGGAAATGTAGACATTTTACAGAGATTTAACGAGCTTTCTTGAAGTCTGTAAATGGTTCAAGTTTTCCAGTGCGATTGGCTAAATGAGCTTGGAATCGGCGTTTCTTGTTTTTCAGATAGTGGAGAACTGTCTAACTGTCGGTCCAGTACTTGGTATCCTGGATGCACAGGTCTATCTCTTCTCTGAGCATCCTGTTTAGGCGCGTAGCAAGGACTGTTGCTTGTAATTCAAGCCTTGGTATGCTTGTGAATTACAGTGGAACATTTCGTGCCTTTCCCATAACAAACGAGGGATGGATAGGACCATCTGAATCCTCAATCCTTAGGTATGCAGTTGCGTCATACCCGATATCCGAGGAATCAGAGAAAACGTGTAGCTGCAATTTGCACTTGGCTGCATCCAAATCAGGAAGAAAATAGCTGCGTGGGATACGTAGCTCAGAAAGAGATGACAGCTGAGTGGTCCAGGATCTCCATTGGTTCAAGAAGTGTTCTTCCAATGGTTGGTCCTAATCTAGTTTTGCTTTCCAGATATCCTGTATGAGAGCTCTTGCAGTAAGGGCCACAGGCGCAACAAAACCAAGAGGGTCATGCAGCAAACAGACAGAAGACAGGATTCCACGCTTTGTCTCAGGACGAGTTAAGTTCTTGGTTTCAAAGCCTAGCTCATCGGTTTGAACAAACCAACGGACTCCAAGACCCCTTCCCACAGGTAATGCATCCAGGTTAAGACTGAGATCTGGCAACGCTCTCTTTTCAACAGGTATTGCAGACATCATATTCTTACTGTTGGACATGAACGTAATTAGGCGGAATCTACTACGTTGCGAAATGTCAACTAAGGTAGATGCTGTCTTGATTGCTGAACCTCCATCGCTGAATGATGGCAAAGCATCGTTAACGTAAAAGTTTCTTTCGACAATTGCAGGGACGTCGGGGCTTGACCCCTTTGCATTGTCACTGGAAGTTCTTCTCAAGACAGAGTTTGCTACACAGGGAGATAACGTAGCACCAAATATGTGTACCTCCATGACATAGGCATCTGGAGATTCAGTGTAGCTATCTGACTACCACAGAAAACGTAGAGCGTCTTGATCTTCTTTTCGCACTCGCACTTGGTGGAACATCGATTCCACATTGGCAGCTAGCCCAACCCTTCCTTGACGAAAGTGCAGTAGCACTCCAACGAGGCTATTTGTCATATCTGGGCCTTGGAGAATGTTCTTGTTTAGGGCTGTTCTTGCGAACTCAGCTGCGGTATAGAAGACAATACGAATCTTTCCTGGGTTTATTGGGGTTAGTCCCTGGGTAATGGGGTAGATACTAGGTACCAAACTCTCCTAAGCCGCTTTTCCAGGGGTAGGTTTGCGAGCATACCCCTTAGAGATGTACTCAGGCATAACTGCGCGGTATTTTACTGCAAATTTCTTATTTCCAACTCTAGTTAAGAGCAGTCAGAGTATCTCTGCTCGCCTTTCTGCCAGGGCGCGGTTATTTGGTAGTTGCGGTTCATCGTTCTTCCACAGGAGACCAACTTCGTAACGACCGTCAATAAGGGTGAAAATATCTTTTTTGAAGGATTTTTAATGCTCGCCTGTCCTCAATTGACAATGGCTTGTCACTCGCCCTGACTGCTCCGTAATCTTCTATCTGATCCGTAGGCTAAAGGCCAACTGATAGAAAGTTAACCACTGCCTTCTCTCTATCTCTGTTGGTTAGAGGTCCTGCGAGGCTCCAACCAAGTGGGCATCGGTAACCACAGGGGCCATTGTTATCTGGAGGTACCCTTACTTTATATTGCAAGTGCGCAGCAGGCACATTGTTCCCTACAATTATCGACACCCGATGGAGTTCAACTTCTGGGAAGGTCAGGTCTGGTAAGTGTGGATACTTGCTGGCATCCACCGTCTCTGGTAAAACTTGCTCCGTTTGATTAAGATCTGAGAGCAGATATGCTTCATCAACTTCTATGTCACTGCCACACCCTTCCGCGGGACTAAGGGTGAATGATACTCACCGAGTTTCTACTGATTCTTTATTGCCTCGGATCGTTTTGATACCAATTTGCTCTGAAGTCCCTTTCAGATTAAGCCGATCAGCAAGCTGACGATCAATGAGAGTGTCAGTGCACCCATTGTCAAGGAATGCATACGTAAAAAGAGAGTTGCCATTCTCCACTGTAACCGTAACTGGTCTTACATTAAACAGGACTTGAGCTCTCGCGGTGCTAACTTCGGTTAACCTTATTGCTGCTTGATGGTTGTTGCTAGCTTGGGTTTGTTCGCCTAGTTCCGCGCCTTGTCGATGAACCATGGTAGGAACAGGGGGGGTGGGGGGTTCTTGGTTGACGTTGCCATTTGCGTCATTGTCCATCTCGGCCTGAAACGACGTCCAGCGCTGTTCTCCTTGTGCGATAGCGATAAGTGATGTCCCGGGCACTTGGAAAAGCCTCGGGGTTTCTGCAAGGATGAGCCGCTGTGACTGGGATTATGCCGGTCACAGCTGAAACAGAACCCATATGATGCTGCATATTGTCTGCTTACGGCTATACGGTCACACGTTGATGACTGGGCACTGCTGCAATCAATATAGGGAGCGGATTAACAAATGGCGCAGGTAGCTGTACTTCCATCTCTGGTTGGCTTCTCTATTTAGATGGAGGAGATAGTGGAATCATTTAGACGTGGCGATGGCGGGACTTATTTTTGGAACTGTTCTTGCCTTCTTTGTTTTCTTCATTTGTTTCTCGTCTTGGTCGCTGCAATCCAAACACTAGGCCATTTCTTATCGAAGCTTGCTTCTTCACAAACTTAGCAATGTCCTGCAGGCGTGCGGTCCTCTTGAGACGGCCAATTTCGTAGTTTTCAGTGTGCCATTTTGCAACCAGGTCATTCGGGAGTCTACGCTCGCCTCACGTTTGACATCACCCTGAAGGGTCTTCGTAGTGGCATTCAATTTTTCAGAATAATTAAGTAGACTCACATTTTCTCCAGGAACAAGCTTAGGGCCAGATACGATACTTTCAATGCAGGCTTGTGATACTTGGACAGGTCGACCCAAACGCTCTTCCAGTGTTTTCATGAGATCAGAATAGTAGCAACCTCTATTTCACTCAATGACTGCCAGGGCTTCACCTTTAAGGAATTTTGGCAAATATTCGACATGCTGTGCATGAATAACAAGCTCACTCTCAAGGTGAGTATGGACCTGATCTCTAAAGAAGGGGAAATCAGCTGGATTACCACTAAACTGAGTGGGAGTAATGCCATTATGTAGTTGCACCTTTCACATGGCTGCTACGTGGTCTTTGGGGGTGTTTTGCTCTTGCTTAGTATCACAGCCAGTCTCGTGCTTGAATTGGAGTGAGCAAGGGCCCTCATCTGGTAGGTGTTTACTATTGGGGGCTTGTGATGCCTCCTTTCTTTTCTCTCTTGTCGTAAAGTTAGCGGTCCAAGGCACTGACTTTGAAGTAGCTGGCAGTTTATCGTAGGGGGTGGAGTAATCTACGGGTGTAAGGTCCGGCATTTCTCGCATGATTGGTTCAGGAGGTTTGGGCTTTCTGCATTCTGATTCTTTAAGGAGAGGCTTAAGGCTGTCTGGGGTTGCAACTTACCGACATCATTAACGGTTACCAGCTGACCGGTTTCTTCATCAAAGTCTCTCTCGATCTTCCAGTCGAGTTCAGCTAAAACAGTTTCATCCTCCAATCGCCTCAGTTCTCTCCTTGCAATTCTGTCTGGCTAATTCAGCCTCCTCCTCAGCTTTTCTCTGAACTAGCTCTATTTTCTTCTTTGCCAAAAGTGCTGCACTTAGCTTTTCCTTCCTAGATGAGGAGGTCTTTGAAGAAGTTGAGCTCTGGCGCAATTCCATCATCGAATGTGTGGGCTTCTTGGTCTGTCTTCATCTGCCTTTCGCATTCTTCGATTAAATCGTTCATTGACCGTTGGAGGGAGTTAAACCTTTGCTCATCTTGTTGCAGGCGCTTCTTATCCTGTATGCCTGGTAGGTACTTTGTAGGCGTGGCCTCAAAGGATTTCCAGGCAAGAGTCAAACTATATCTACCATCTTACGAGCTGATACAGGATCCCAATTTGAGTAATGACAAGTGCGCAGTTGCTGCGTCTCAGCCTCAACATTAGCAACTTTATTCCAGGAAGAAGTAATCCTTTGTTTCTCACTTATTTCTCGTTGGCGGGCAACTTCACTGACATCAATCTGTGTATTCGGGGGAGGATCCCTGCGGAGTAAGTATCCCTCAAATGCTATTTGTGTTGGAGGTGGATTAACCGCAATGGAAGTGTAGAGGCTGTGATACCAATATTCAGGGGTAAATCTTGGCTAACATATACCGGCAGGTTGATTCCAGCATTGACAAAATTGGATCGAGTTGGCCTGTTTTTCCATCCACTATCCCGCGATCTAATCCACTGATAGCATCCATTCCAATCGAAGCTTTCGTGGGTCACGGAGCTCGGGTAAAACAGGTCCTTTTCTAATTTATAGTCTGATTTCAAATAATTTTTCATGATGTTTTGTCTGCACAATAATTCGACGCGTTATATTGACGTTTGTAAGCTGTAATTTCCACTAGTATAAACATTACAACCTCGTGGCATCGAAAGCTACCTTTGACTCGTCATGAACGGTGAAAACTGGGAAAGAATGAAATAAATGACAATAAACTTAAAGAACAAGTACTAATAAAGAAATACCAAAGACAATTCGACTTACATTCTGTGCAGGATATCGAACAAAAAACGCTTTCAGAAACAAGATACGCTTCAATCTGCGAGCACGTGCGAACAGGTAATGCCACTGTGATCATGTGACCAAATGTCGATGACCTTATGTAACACAGCACGAATTGGTCAACAAAACAACAAAACATGACAAATCCAAGTCTGTTCTCTAGATTCTAGACTAAACACCAATCGAGTACTCAAGATGTTCGAAATATACAGTGAGCTGTTCTAATCTGTACCATGCATTTTGGCGAAGCTACCCTCTTTGACGCCCTCCAACGTTTACGATGTGAACTTACTGCCAAGGCTGGAGAGAAATTACAAGGTAGAGAACTAGTAGGTATTGACAATTTGAAGAATAATCTTAATAAACCAGGTGAAAACAAGAGAGAATCTTCAGCGCTTTTTTTTTTTCGTTTTTTTTTCATTTAATGTAAAGACATTACGTCACTTACACGAATTTACCTACTCTATTTACGAATTGACAATACTAACGAACTTACATTACAAACATTATTTACAATTTATTAATAGCTTATAATCGCTTTAATTTAGGTCGTTAGTTACAATCGGTGGCTTTCTCACATATTAATTTGTGACTTAGATTTATGTTTCTCAATTTTAATTTTATTTGTCAAAATCGCTAACAAGGCATCAAAATAAAACTCTTCTTGTTTCCTTGAGGCAGTGTATAAAAAATGTTTGGCTATAATCATGCAGAGGTTTAAGCAACAACAACAACAACAACAATACAACAATAACAACAACAACAATACTTTATTTACTCTGACCACTACAAGACACATTTACATGGCAAGTGACAAACTACAGTAAATTAAGAAATACATATGCTTAAAGTTGAGCCAGGAGAATAAAAGAACCTTGCAGTTTTCGAGTTATTCCCCAAGAAGGCGAGCGAAGTTGTCCGTAACGCCATGTATCATTTCATTTTTATCGATAGTGATCGTATCTCCGCTTTTGGAGTTCCACCAATTAGTAAAGAGAGACCAAAATAGCCGAGTTTTAGAACAGGTGACAAAAACATGGATTAACGTTTGTCTTTCTCCACAGAGGTGACATTTATCATGTTCCTTGATTGAATCTCTAAAAAGTGTTAAATTTGTGGGTAGAATGTGATGGATTACTTTAAATTGGAAAATAGCGAGTCTGGTGTCTTTGGTAACATTAAACTGGAGGCTATAGATAAGTCGCATTGTATGCTCTTTTAGACCGGCTTCTGTCATCCTTCGCTCAGCTGTAGGCATAACGAATTTACTCTTAACAAAGAATTTATTTGCTGATTTGCTAGAAGGTTTATCCAAAGATATCCTTTCCTTCTCAGAACGTTTTTCTAAAGGTTCAGTAAAATTTCCTGTAAGATTATTGATCCATTTTTGAGGAACTGCGTGGCATAGACCGTAGTAGTTTAAGAAGTTTGTTTTAATTTGGAACTTGCTGCAGATTTCCTCAAAAGTTAGGAATCTGTTCCCTTGAAAGAAGTCTTCAATTTTAGTTAATCCGGCATCGTGCCATTTTTTGTAATAAATGGAATATCCATCTATTTTGATATGATGGTTGTTCCAAACAATTTCATTTAATACTTGGTTTTTAGTATTAGGAGTACTGCGATTAACCTTTGCCAGGCGCACAGGGCTTCTTTGTAAAAATTAATCGGTATATCGACTTTGAGTAGAAACAGACCACCAACCGGTTGTAGATAGGAAAGAGGGATATGACTCCAACTTGCGGTTCCATTTCTGTCAATTAATCTTCTTACCTAAACAACTTTAAGTGCTTCATTGATTATTTGAAAATTTGACATGTCTCGCCCTACCTGCTCTTTCGGCCCTATCATTGTTCTGTGTTGAACTTTAGCTTTCTTGTTTTATACAAACTGTGTAATTGCTTGATTTACCATGGCGACGAATTTTGTTGGAAAAGTTAGGACAGATGAGTTATAAATAAAAGTTTGGAAATCGCCAAGGATTTTAGGATCGTTATGCGGCCATACAGTGTAAGACTTCTAGGATACCACAAGTTGCGGAGGCTTTTCATTTTGATTAGTTTCTGTTCAAAATTCTTATTGTAAACAATTTCATCATTATACGAGAAATTAATTTCCAGTGCGAGTATAGAGTTAACTGGCCAAGCAATTCCCAGTGGTTTTTTTCGGTGGTTTTGCGGCGGTTTTGCGGCTTGCGCCTAACCACATTCCTTCAGTTTTACTTTTATTCATTTCTAGGCCAGAACATTCTTGAAAGTTTGACAAAAGTTTGAATAAATTTATTGCAGATTTCGTGTCAGAAACAAAGGCAGTTGTATCATCAGCATACTGGGATAATTTGAATTCTTTCTCATGAATTTTTATTCCTTTGATGGCGTTATCTTTTCTAATGGCATTAGCTTAAATTTCCGCGCACAGAGCAAAGAGAGAAACTAAGAGCGGACAACCTTGACAGACACCCCTTCCTAATTTGAAAAACTCAGATGCGAATCCATTGTTAATAAAACAGCTGGAGCAATCGGTATAAAAAGTTCTGATCCACTTTTGAATGCACGGGCCAAAATTAAAAGCTTGCAATGTCCTGAACAGGAAGTTCCAGTCTACTGTATCAAATGCTTTTTGAAAATCAATAAAAATGGCCATTCCAGGTATACTTTCTAGTTCTGACCTATGTACCGGCCTTGGACATATCTAGTTTGGTCTTCCTTGACAATGGTTGGAAGAACCTTTGAAATTCTGTGTGCTATGGCTTTCGTAGCGATTTTGTAATCAAAATTGAGTAAGCTTAAGCTTAAGGGTCTCTAGTTTTCAAGGAATGACTTATCTTTCCTTTTTTTGGTATCATTTTCATAAAGCCCTGTTTTTTGCCTCATGTTCATTTGTCCGTGTTCATGTGCGTAGTTGAGACTTTGTACCATTTCTTCTCCTAGCAAAGACCAGAACCGTAAATAGAATTCAACAGAAAGTCCATCTGTGCCTGGGGTTTTATTTTTGGAACACTGTTTTAATATGAGAAGGCACTCCTCGTTAAGAAGCGGGCACTCAATTTCCTCTTCTTTAGTTGCTTCGAGTTTAGCAATATTTGAGTTTTCAAAGAATAGTTCTTAATTCGAGTCATTACAGTATGCCGCAGTATCTAAGTTTTTATAGAACATTTTTCCTTGTTCCAGGATTGTTTTAGGGTCCTTGATCTCCGTATCGTCGTTTGTTTCAAGCTTTGAAATGTGTGATTTACAATGTTGTCTTTTTTCCATATTCAGAAAATATTTAGTGTTTTTTTCGCCATTTTCATGCCAACGTATCCTGCTTCTTATTATAGCTCCTTTTGTTCTTTATTCAGCAATCGCTTTAGATATTCCGCTCTGAGGCGGTAAAGTTTTGATATGTTTTCCTTTGTTCTGTCAGTCCTTAGCTGGTTCATCAAATGATCAATTTGTTGTTGGAGGTGCTTTTCAGTATTTCGGCGCTCCCTATTTTTCCGTTTTGTATATTGAACACAGAAACCTCTCACCTCCATTTTAATCATATCCCAGTAAAGGCCTTTGTCGTCCAAATAATCGTGCTTTGTTTTGAACTCGGGTATCTTACTCGAAAGATCCTTTACGAATCTTTCATCACTTAAAAGATAATTATTATCTTCCAAAAACCTGGACCTCGTTGAACATACTCTTTTGATTGCAGGTGAAAGGTTATTGCAGAATGATCTGATATTGTTGAGGTCACGATTCCGGAATCTATCACAAGCGCTGACAATTCTTTTGAAACCAGCCAGTAATCTAGTCTGCATTGCACTTTAATCGAGTTATTGCGCCATGTGTATTGTGGCGTTCTGGGATGTTGTAATCTCCACACATCTTGGAGGTCGTAATTTGTGCACAAATTTTTGATTTTATCAATTACTATCTTTTTCCTCTCAGATGAAGTTCCGCCAGTTTTATCCAAAGGTGCTAGAGCGCAATTGAAATCACCTCTTATAAAAATTTGCATATCAGCGTGCCTCCGGAGACTGTCACTGAGCTTTGTGAAGAATGTCACTTTGATTGTTATTGTCACGTCATTTGGGCTGTAGATGTTACAAAACAAAAATGTAGACCAAAAAATGGAAGCCTCTAGTAGTAAATATCTCCCGTTCTTGTCAGCTTCAGAGCCTCCTAGATCCTATGCATACATCCAGTTTGGGGTTAAAGAGTTGTGCAATACCTTTTGAAGGATTTGTTCCGTGACTGTAAATAATGTTCCCTCCCCATTCAGATTTCCATATCGCTTCAACATTTTGTGTTGAGTAAGTTTCTTGTGGGAACATTACGTCCAATTTATAATTATGAAGCCACATAAACAACTGTCGTCTCTTTCGTGCTTAGTTTAAACCTCTGACATTAAGCGAGCAAAATGACGCTTTAAACGTGGTTGTCATTTTCGAAACTTAATAAATTGGTTTGATTGAATCAAATTGGAGAATTTGGCAGTAGTGACAAAGCCATCGGTGTAACTAGCATTATAATTTGGTTTTAAAATATAGATAGGACCCTGCGCGCGCTCTGATTGGTCAAAAACCTATGTTTTATCAGAGTATAAAACATAGAAAGAGCGTGTTTTATTGTTTCGTGCGTGTAAAATCTATATATTAAAGCAAATGAAGAAGCCTAAGCTGTGTATTAAACTGTGATAAAACACTCCGGTCATTAGAGAACACTCGAGAAATGTAGAAAACACGAGCCGCAGCGAGTGTTTTCTTTATTTCTCGAGTGTTCTCAAATGCCCGTCGTGTTTTATCACAGTGTAATACACGGCTTAGGCTTCTTTATTTGTTAAAAAAAAATTTTTCGTAGTTGGCTGTAAAAAGATAGTTATTAGACCTAAATAGGTGTTCATCCTCGATATGTAAACGAAAATTGACAGTTGAAAATAAAACCAACCTAAACACAAATAAATGAGAAAGTGCCAGCATGAGTTTATCGAAGTTGTACAGCTAAAGCCGCGTATAGTAGGGAAATTCTGGGGCAAAGCAAAAAACCTCAGTAAATCTAGAAACTGGCACTTTTGACTACTTTACTAACAATTAGTAAAGGAGGCAAGGGAGTCTAAGTATGCAAATAACTTAAATGTAAACAACTCCCTTGAAAATGTGACTGCTTACCGTGCATAATGGATTCCCGAAGCTATCGCGGTCTTGTGATTTAAATAAGATCAGATAGCGATTTTACGAAGACAAAACGTTTGCATAGAAAGGGAAATTCTCAGTTTCGTGTCCACGGTAAATTTGACCATTAATTACAAGTCTGTCCACGTTGAACGAGGCTGAAGCATCCCTCTTGGCCTTCCCTAGCACTGGCAGTAGCGCCTTCCTCATTTCATCTCCTTGGGATAGTCATCTTCAACGCCGATCATTAACTCAGGGTCGATATTCTTCACATGCTTAAATATACGGCCCTTATAATTGTAAAAAGACAGCTTGGCTATAATAGGTCTTGGTCTATTCGTTGGTGTTGCTGAGCGTTTAGTTAGTATTCTTTCGAATTTTAAACTCGCAGCGTCTTTCTCTGGCATTTTAAGCTCGTTGACAAGGAGAAGTTTTACGATCCTCTCTGTTTCGTACGGATTACTTTCAGCTTCTGCTTCTCGCACTCCAAAGAAATTAATGTTACTCCGCCTTGACTGGGCTTCAATTTTAATATTGCGTATGGTGTGCATCTGGAGATCTGTACAGCCCCCGAAATGATCCCGACCCCGAAATGATCCCCAACCCTGAAATGATCCCCAAATCGACCCCGAAATGACTCCAACCCCGAAATGATCCCCATTTTTCTTGTTGTCAACCCCGAAATGATCCCCTAGGAATTATGGGATGGTGATTGGACATGGGACTGTGGATTGCCCAATAATTAGGGAAAGTAAAGACATTTTGGCGTATGTAGTAAATCGATTTACGGCGCCGATATTAACACCTGAAAGAGAATAAAGTAAAGTAAGAATAGGGAAAATTTTGCCATAAATGCAGTTTGTAGAAGCATTTGTAACTGATGGAAATTAATTTTTTTTATGAAAGGTGGACTGCAACTGACATAATGCAACAACATAACAGGAACGATTTTAACTCTTAATAGGTATGCCGGCCAAACTTACAAATAAAATCGACCATATGACAGCAAACAATAGGTACGCAAATATTAACGTGTTAAATGGCTAGCTAACAAAACTTTGTGTTGGTAACATAACAAGGAAATCCGAAAATCACGTAAATGAAAGGAAATGAGAGTGAAACACATGGCTAACAAAGTTCTGAAATAGTAAACTTTGTAATAGCAGAGCATGGCGAGATCCAACGAACCGACTAAATGATGGGGTTTTTTACTGAAATACAAAATATATTCCAATTTGTCAATAAATGTAAAAATGGCATCTCAAATGTCGTTGAACGCACCGTTGAAAATATTACGTTTAGCACGAGCACCATTCCTCCTCTTTAGAGCTCACGTCACAAACATAACAATTGTCGGCATAATATTGCATCATTCCACTCTCATCCACATAAATTTCTGCAAAAGGGCAATTGAATTTCTTGCAGCACTTGACACACATTCCTTCGAGACGTTTCCGTCACAGTACTTGTTCTTTATGTAGTCGACAAGATCCTCCCCTTTTTCAGCCCAAAGAGTAGTGACGTTTTCTAGACTGTGGTAATGTTCCTCGGCCTCGTGGCCTAGCAGTGCTCTCCGGTTGAGGTTGTGGTCGCTGTTAGATGTATCCTCTTGGTTTATTACTCGCTGGCCACCCTCTCCTATACTTGACACTACGGCTATGTCGATGTTGAGCATGTTTACAAGACACAGGTCATGCCTCACATCATACAAGCTGTATCATGTAGACTTCCTTCCTAGAGAGATTTTAAATTAGCTTTCTTCAGTAGTTGCTCGTAAGTAGATTTACTCTTGAGTGCGTTCAACTTTTGTCTTGTTACGTGCTCGGCAGAAATGCCAGGTAAGATGGCATTAGGTGCGATTCTAAAGAATGGCAGCCTTAAAAAGGTGTAGTTTTGCAACGGTAGGAGGTAAGTTTTTTCCTTTTGTTTGAAACTTCGTAAGAATAAAAAGAAATGACAGGATTGCAGCATTTCAACAAAGAACAGAGAAGCAATCCACAGTCCCATGTTTAATCACCATTCCCTAATTCTTTGGGCATCATTTCGGGGACGACAAGAAGAAAAATGGGGATCATTTTGGGGCCGGGAGGGTTGGGGATCATTTCGGGGTCAGGATCATTTCGGGGGCTGTACAGATCTTGCTGGACACATTGCAGCATGTCTCTGGAGTTGTTCAGTTCGGCTTTCATTTCATTCTGGTTGTTTCGCAAATCGTTTACTGTATTTCTTCCTTTAACAGCGCTAACTGGGTCTTCAATTATAGGACAAAGAGCCAAAAGCTTGTCAAGCTTTTGATTAATTTCTTCGAAGCGAACAGCGTTTGTCTGATCGTCGTCTTGGTCAACTTGGTCGCCATGTTGGCCTCCAATCATGTCAGAATCGTTAGTTTCTTCGTCCATTTTGGAGCTGCTTCCTCTTTGACGTTTCCACGTCTTTCTCTTTTGGGCTCACTAGGTTTTTCACTATCGTCTAGCATTTCAATGGTTAGCTTCTGGACGGTGGTCACTTGTTACTCCGCCATTTCGAGGAGCAACGAAAAACACGTCCGACCGCCAGCACGTTCCTGTAATCATGCGCTTCCTGCGTGAATACAACCAGTGACGTCACAAGGTCCTTTAACTCGGTTCCAGTGCCCGGACACAGTTTTGCTCCAAAAAGACGAGTGCGGCAGCCGAAAAAAGCACTTTCCGTTAGGATTTGAAAGAAATTAAGTTCACCACCATTTTAAGCACGTTTGAAATTATGAAGTGGGCTAACAAAGGAGAGTGCGAAAATTTCGTTTCAGTGGCACTATCTGGGCCCAATCTCTCCCTAGGGAGCTCGTAGTTCATTTTGGCAACTTGTCGATTAATTATTGCAGATCTCTTTAAAACAAAAACAAAAACGAAAACGAAAAAAAACAACAACAACAACAACGAAAAACCACAAGGACGGGGAAATTTACTCGTAGTCTATTCTGCACTTCGGTTCTTCTTCTTTTGTTTTGAAGTTAGTCCTTTTCTCATTTTTGCATAGGGCTAATCGCACGAAAGAGAGTCGTTCGAACTCAAACTAGTTTCCTACCTTTTGATTTTGCTGCTGTAGATGGACTTGTGGGCAGGGTTGTTAAACGTGATGCTGAAGTAATTTCCAAGGATGTCTGGCTGACTGTTGTTACTAAAAAAAGGTATCACATGATGAGGTTATTTTCTAATCCAGAACACGTGTATATGACTTGAAACAGGGTGATCCAGTAAAACACTTGGTCAGTGATCAACTTACAAAAACAGGTAAACTCAACGAGCTCTAAACATGAGCCCGCGATCGGGTCTCGCAGTACTGTCAGCGGATACCTTATTTTGACTGGTATTAATCGACCATATATATAACATGGATGTACAATAAGAAAGGTGTACGCTGTAAACCAAGGCTCAATGTGTTAATCAACCTTGTAGCTGTATGGCCACCTTGTTGTGCACCTTGTGCGTACGTGACTGATATTCCTAGCCATGATAACCATGAGAAAATTAATTAACGGCTTTTTTTTTGTTGAATGTTGTTCCGCTTGGCGGCCCTTCGGGCTGCCGGAGATCCACTATAACTATATCCGCTATTAATTTCACACTCAATGCACTCTAACTATTTTCTGAAAGAAGTAGAAATACCACTTGAGTAAACGACAAGAAAAAAAACTACATCAATTTCTCTCCTTTTTGGTCTGTGTTTTGCAATAGTTCTGGCGTCTGCAATGTTAATCACCTGTATACGACGTGCTCCTGTCAAATTATACTCATACAGTTCTGTAAAGTCTTTTGAGTTGCAACTTCCAGCAAAAACTTGCGAAGACTGTACTGATCACTTCTTCTCAATAGATCAACAAATCAACTTATTTTGTCGCTTTTTGCTGTTTTTTGATATTACCAATCTCACCATGCTGGCAGGTTTTAGTTTTTCTTGATCATCACCTGTTGAATCAATTTACTTTTCTTGCATAGTTGCACATTTCTACGCAAATCTACTCAGGGTATTCTCTAGTTAACCTCCTGGGCCGGGTTGCTCAAAGCCCGATTAAGCTAACCCAGGGTTAGCGAGAATTTTGATTTCAATTTTGCAGCTTTTCAGCGTGGTCTTTTGTTTGTATTTTTTGCCCTTCAGTTTTGAGCACGAGTAATCTCAGACTACACAAAAGGTAAGCGGTGGATAACATTTATACAGAAGAAAAATTGCTACTCCGGTTAGCTGTTAATCCTGGGTTAGCGTTAACCGGCTTTCGAACAACCCGGCCCTGGTTTAGTATAAAACGGCTGTTCTCTTTAGTGCCTGTAAGTGGCTAGTGGTGGATATTTATCTTGCCGATTGGCGGCTCAGTATCAATGCTCACTACTAGCCCCTCTTTTGCTGGGGAAAAAAATTGCTTATTAGTGTATCTGTCAGTTACTATGCGTGCTAGCTGTGATTAGTCAATTTAGCTGGCCGTATTCTACAATAAGTTACACTGAAATTTAAAAACCTATTTTTCTTTCCAAAATGGGATGCCCGAAATGATATTGATTGTCGGAAATTTGCTTGTCAAATCATAGCCACATCAGGAGTTTATTAAGTATCTTGTTCGCATTTTTCTTTTTCATAAATAATTTTAGCAATCTAATATTAAAAAATCAGCAGTGGAACCCTTGGCTTGTGCCCCAGCCGTCTATTTAAAAGAGAAATGGGAAGGATTTTATTCGCCTGTTATTGTTTTCGTTAGCGAAGGGCAGTTGTAGCACAGACAAGGAAACCCAACAACAAAAATAACTGTTCTACATAAATTGATCTCAGTTGTCAACTGTCGTTGTCTGCTAGGCTTTGCTTTGTTAGCAGCCTGAATATCTAAATTTGATGGGAGAAATTATTAAGAGGCCCTGACTGAGAAAGCGTGTCAGACCTTGGAAATGGGGGTTGGTCAAATTCAATGAAACTTGGTGAGGACATTCACCTTGATGAGTTATTACTGAATCCAGTTTTATTTGTCGTCGTTCTATCTTCCTTTCAATTTTTCAGGGGGAGTCCCATTTTGGGGTCTCAGAGTACAAAAAAACACCCGTATGAGAGTCAACTTTCGAGTGCCATTACATTACATGCAGAACGCCCACAGAATATATAATGGTATAGGATGTTTCTACTAAGAACCTACTTTTATATGGCCCATGGCTTTGGTGGATATAGCTATTTAGATGCAACACTTTTGCAAAATGACCTTATTTGCATAAGCAAAATTTTTTATCAAAAATCATTGTTAAATCAGATTTTTTCCTCGTCTACTTAACAGTCTGGAAACGTCCTACTTATTTAATACTAATTTAAATTAAAAATGGTGTCTACTGCCAGCTAATCTACATTTTGTAATTTAGGGTGGCTAGTAATAGTTTCTAGGACTTCCCAGTCACACTTTATTGGGTGAATACTATGACAAGCGGAATTAAAGAACAGTTTTTGTCACAAAACACACGCACGATTGTTAGTCACTCTTCTGCTCTCCGAGTTCTCTATCATACAGATCTTGTAACAGCCAAGTGGGAATTTCACAAGGCATATTGTAACTAAAATGTCACGCATTCGTTCTGTTGCAAAGCTTCCTCTGTTTATCAGTTGATGCGCAAAAATCGTATCTAAAATGCCCAATCATTGTTGAACAAGTTGTGATCAACGTCTTGAGATAAAAGGTTACCATAGCATCGGTATAACCTGTTACAACACCCTTAATTTTAGCTTTAAGTGCTTATAACTCAAAAACGAGCTTGGTGATTCCCCATATTTTATCGTGCAAGTGTGATGAACACACTGTACTAAGCTACAACTTTCTGGAAAGCTTAAAACATGCATACATACATAAACTTTATTAACGTGTCTTCAAATATTTAGCCGATGGGGTTAAAAAACCCCTCTACTAATTGGGGACACTTAATATAAAATTAATGACCAACTAACTATTTTCTAATGGACAATTACAGAATAAA
>Ga0126343_10000432_pt1 | contig 15910 bp, 9 predicted proteins | sample Cyp2metagenome_FD_92531 | JGI IMG/M metagenome (GOLD analysis project Ga0126343, IMG submission 92531) | Coral microbial communities from Lord Howe Island, Old Settlement Bay, Australia - Cyphastrea 2 metagenome | ecosystem: Host-associated > Invertebrates > Cnidaria > Coral ...
ATTTTGGCTGTCCTCGGAATTTTTTTCATCCATTATTTCCAGCTTGGACAGCATGTAGTCCTATTACATATACAAATTAGTCGATTTCTGCAGTTATCGTAAAAAAAGATTTTGTTCATATTTAGGTTAGACTAGCGCACGCACTGTTATAATAAGCACTTAATGACTGACTTCAAGGGAAACAGTGAGTTTTGTTTCCCCGAGACCGAGGGAAACATTGAGGTCGAGGGGAAACAAAACTCACTGCCAGTCATTAAGTGTTTTGTTATACCTCCCGACTCAAAACTAGCAAAAAAAATGTGAAAAGATGATTTGCTTGACGCCTACGAAGGCTGTGCTTGTCGTGTGAGAGGCAGTCAACCGAGCTGTCCTACAGAAACTACACGATAACAGTCTTATTCTTCGCAGCTGACAAAAAAAAAGACACTACTTAAGTTGCTTTGCCTTCTTCTAATGTTGAACTCGAGAATTCTGGGTTTGATTTGACGAGGAACAGCATATTTCGTTGTAAATGACACTATTTTCCTACCTGGAGGGTGGCGAGAGCGATCGAAGTGCGAGTTGCCTAACGCGGGTGACCCATTTTTTGGTGCCAGATTAAAAGCTTGAAGACACAAAATGTACAAATTTTCCTCTTCGATATGTTTTTTGCCGAATTATAAATCGCTTTCTTGAATAATGATTGCCTTCTCTAGTGAGAAACGTTGCCCGACTTCAATGGCCTTTTGACATCAGGTCGACTGACTCACAAATTTGCCGCCTTTTCAAGGTGCACGACTTGATCTCGTGCGAGTCGAAAGCTCAAGTTGTTGTTTTCTTTTGGGAGTTAGTAAGTTTTGTTCGCCCTAGGGAGTTAGGGGGTTTTGACCCATGGCATGTGACACGTTCTTCTCCAATCGGAAAACGTATTTGAGTTGGGAGGTATAACAAAAAGATTTTGTTTATGATGGCTCATTAGGATTTAGGTTAGACTATCGCGCACGCTATGTTATAATGTGAATAGGATAACCCTTATTATTAAAAACTGGGTCGTTGTCATGATAATGCAATTCAAGGAATTTGATTGGCTTAGTGGCCATGGTATATGAGCCATTATACCATGCCATACAAATATGGTAAGCGTACGCGTGAATTTTTGGGGCGTTTTTATTTCCATTTCAGTCTAGTTTTCCACAATTTTGAGGGGTTTTTAATAAAACAATTATTCCTCTCGCCCTTGTTTGATATGAGATGATTACAGCCAACTCGGCGCTACGCGCTTCGTTGCTCGCCTCGCCTCGTCTCGATCTATCATCTCATATCTAATACGCGCTCGTGGAATAATTGTTAAACAGCAGAGAACATGGTGCGTTTGATATGCAACATTTTTTACAATACATATGCATTATTTTTTTTTACATAGCGCACAAGGCATAAGGCAATTTTTTTACATAGGGCAGAAGGCGGTAAATATGGCTTGGAAAGTGTCCCGCGGACTTTTGGCCTTTTAGCCGTGACTTTTGTAGTCACGTTGTAAAGCTTATTCAAATTTGGTCAAAATACTCTTTGTACGAACTCTTTTACGAAGTGTCTTTAAAAGGGTTGGGGAAGAGAGATTTATCGACAAAGACAACAGCGCAAATACTAAACAGTTGTAATTGCAAATTATGCTCCAAGTTGATAAACCGAGTTGATAAAGGCGCACGTCAAGGAAAAAAAATCAGAATTGAGGATCAATTCTTAAGCTGCTCCTGAAGTAAGCAGGAGCTTTAAATGTCGCCAAGCGAGAGGACTCTTACAGTTGAATAAGAGCAACAATGTGCAATGATGAAGGAATATGTATACGCTGTTTGTACCTTTGAGTTTTAATGCAAAAACCGTGACAACGCTCTTGCGTATGTGGCCAACGTCCTGGGTTCAAATCTCCCCACATGCCACTAGATGGATCTGTGCTCGGTGTTCCCAAATGAACTCCTCCACGTCTTCTAAATAACAAACTGGTCAGCCTTAGCTTTGTCAACAACTTAGAAGTTTTAACAAGTTTTCAGCTCTATTTCCAATGTCTGTTTTTCGATTTATAGCGTCCCCAATAGATCGGCCATTTTTGATGTTATTATGTTCATCTCCTCATTAACAGACAACTTTGGGCAGAGAAGGTATCGTACTAGATACAAATTGACTCTGATCATTTGAAGAGCTGATGAAACTTAGTAATTGCTGAAATCTTTGGCTCTTAAGGCGTACTATTAGCACAACAGTGCTTGAGATAACTTAACGTGATCATTTTTCGCCTTAAGAAAATGATTACAAAAAATATATTAAAAACAAAGATTTATGCTCATCTTAATGTGTCCACTTTTTTTAGCTGCTGAGTAAAAGCATTGATTGTCTACACTAATTAGCTTATCAGACAAGAAATAATTCCATTTATCTCCTTATTCGCTCATTTTGAAGTGATTTGGTCGAGATCAAATTAAACAGTTTGTTTAAGAGTCTTGCTCCCTCAAAAGGACCGCTCCATTATTTACTTGAGTTTCTTGGCTGTTTCTCTTATCCTGAAAGAGGAAAAAAAAAAGAGAAACCTAGCTATAGTAAGCTCTAAGTATGTACGAATTCCTTGAAAGAGTGAGTTAAGTATTGACACAAAATGTAGTAACTTTCCTAGCGCATACTGCAATAACGAAATGTAATAGAAATGCGTACGTGAAATATAAAGTAGAGGTCCACAGTAAAAATGCGCATGGCATGTGGAATCCAGCAAAGCATTTGTTCTTTTAAGCAGAGGAAGAGTTACAGAAGTCACAAGTTTTCATGTTAATGTTTTAATGCAGTAAAACTTATCACCCCCTCCAATTAAACGCAAGTTTCGCGTATTTCTAAAACGAAACCGTAAGTGTGTCGCTGTATAATTTTCGTCAGTTGAAGATTAGTTGCATGGTGTGAGAGAACGGCTAATTTACGGGAAAAAGCAGGTAAATACAAGCAAAATAATAAAGCCCGTCTATTTTCTTCTCAGTAGTATATATCCTTCATTTGTTGATCATGAAAATAGTTTAACAAACTTAAATCGCTCAAAAAAGTATGTCCTGTTGACACCTTTATCTTTCTGTCACACACCGATAGTACGATCAGTGATAAATGAAGGGGGTTGGCAAAAACAATAGCGAATTATAACAGGAAAGTCAATAAAATACAAATAACCAGTGAATTTATGATTGCATACCAACTTCACCTGGCTTGAATTTGATTGGCTCCAATCTCAAACTAAAATTTACTGAGTACTAATAAATTTTTGAATTTAAAAAAAAAAAAAAACAGAAACACTCGTTTCCCGTCGCAGTTGTAATCGCAAAATTCCCTCCGAGATAGCACGAAGCGCTGAAGTGCAGTTCCTCTAATCTCTTCAAAGGTAACACGACAGAGCTTGGACTTCTTTACCAAAATGAGTTTTGTGCTCTAGGAGCTTGTGTTTGTTGCTTCAGACGATGTATGCAATGAAGGAAAAGAGTCAGGTGTCGCTATTTATGAACTCATCTTTCGATCATCTTGTCTGCATTTTTAACGTTAAATGTTTACAAAACTGTTTATAAACGGTTTTGTTATAACTTTTGCCCTTATTGAATTGCTTCTTTAATGCTTAACACGTCATAGCTTACCGTTGGGGTCTGATGGTGAAACCGCTTGATCTTCTTTTGCAGATTCTGTAATGTTTTTGTGACCTCCATTAGTTCGTGCTGTATCTCTACTAGCGAAGGAGATTCTCCATCGAGCTCGTCGTTTTGAGTTTTTTTAGTCGCAGAGAAATAGCGATGAATCAGATTTTTGATGACGTCTCGGCGCTAAACGAAAGAAACGAAACAGGTGTTTTTTTAAAAAGTGCAATTAAACAAAGTCTATTCAACGCATTTCGGGCCAAGAGCATAGAGCATCAAACAACACTCGGCTATTTTGTCCTGGAAGTACTTACTCTCTTCTCGTTTGTCTTCACTCTGACAGTATTTCGTTCCCTTCCAAAACATCCAAGACACTTCAAATAAAAAAAGAATTGGACACATATCTCTCCATATGTATTATAATATCAAAATGTGCGAAAAATAAGTACATGAATGCGGTGAAAATCCTGTATTTACTAACCAGGCATGTTATGGAGACTAAAGACGACGGACATTTCAGAATAAAGAGTAAAGGGATAAAAATGTGACGTTTCGGCGACGACTTGTCACTATTATCAAATACAAATTACTATTGATGGTGACATGTATTCACCGAAACATCAGTTTTTTATCTCGTTTTTCAAAACCTACCTTTCGTTATTAAAGACGACGGAGCGAGGGTTAAACAGATGGGCACTAATCATTTATTCCGAAGAACGTATCACTCGCTTTTGGTGTAAATGTTCAATGCTTTTAGACGGCAACTTACTTTTCTAATCCACTGGTTTCGTCTAGCAAGCCATTTAAGCGCCATAGCGGCCTTGTCTACAGGAAGAAGGTTAAAGGGAGGAGGCAAAACACTGATCTCACTAGCGTAATACATCCAGACACGGGTCCGCGCAAACTTGAACTTAATATCTTTCTCCTCCTGTAAGACGAAATACAGTTGAAAGCACCGCGCCACTTCACAGTTAATTGAAATCGCTCGTTAGGACAGTTGTCTGTTGAAACGAATTCTGGGTTGGGAAGAAAAAAAAAAGGAAAGAGACGAAACCCTTCTTGCTTAGGTACGTTCCTCAAATTGGGGTAATATAGTCCCTGGTACGTTTTGCCTTGAATTCAGAATAAAAATTTTAGAAAATGAATTATTTCACGTGTGGACCTCATGCAAAGAGTGTTTTCAATCGCTACAAACGATACTTTAATATTGGACAAATTAAAGTGATTTGACACTATCAAAATCAAAGGCGCTTAAAGTGTAAAATTAATAACTAAAGTGGTGGCAGATTATCATTTAACACTGTCTCAAACTACGTCCACCATTTCGTTTAGGAACGAGGTGTGACCATTGATTTTTGAAACAGTAGATCGACAACAGATTATGAAATAATACCTCCATCTCTAAAGAAACCAAAAGCAAATCAACAGGCTTGATGCTTCCAGAGAGCTAGTGGCTTGCCATACTTAAATATAAAACTTACATCCACTTTCTTATAGGTGTTACTGAGCATGGCAATGAGAAGATTCATTGCAACCAACACGGAAGCAATGCAGAACGCAGCAAACAGTAAATGGCCCGTGACTTCAGTTATTTTAGCGTGGTCACTGGCCTTGAAGATGGACATTTCTACGTGTCCGAACAATGCCCAAAATAAGGTGCTAAATGCTCCCTCAATTCTGACAAGCAAGAAAAAGGAAAAGATCATATATCATTTAGTCACTTAAAATAGTTTACTAATCGTTGTTAAACGGAAACCAAAATTATCACCTTGACTTCAGCTGCCAGTAAAACACAACAAAAACTAATGAACCATTGAAACTCTTATCGTATCTATGACAAAAGTTTTGATCGTGATTGGTTCTTGGTTTTTTTTTGTCACGTAATCGGCGCGCGATCACGTGGGTGTCCAATTACAGTATCCGATTTGAATCTTTTGTAATTGAACACCTGCAATTGGATACCCACGTGATTCACACGTCAATTCGCGCGCTTTAATAGTTTTTTTTCTTCTTCATGGACACCGTGTCGCATACTTTAATGGTGAAATCGTGCTCGTAATTTCAAAATAGGCCTTGCGCCTCGCGTTCGACCGATTTTGAAATTCCTTGCGCGATTTCTCCCTGAATTGTACTCCACTTGGTCTAATTATTATTACTAATCAGGAAAGTGCGACCAGTGGAAAGCAAAGGATAGCCTACTACATTGTACGTATACGTGGATCATGCATGAATACAGCGTAGTGACATGTTATCCAACCAGGCCTAGTGACAAACCAGAGAGACAACTCGGGTGGATTGACATGACAAGCTCGGTTACCTTGTTAAGGTTACACTTCTTATGGAACGATAACTGAACTTTATTTATCATTAATCACATTAAGCATTTTTAAAGTTAAGAGGTAGGGTAAGATACCTTTCAAAGGTGTGGCTTGTTGTGATGTTGCTGTTCTTTGTGACCAGTGTCGATGTCTGCACGTACTGTGAGTACAGTTTTCTCATGGCGAGAGTAAACGCGAGAACGTTGAGGGCACAAAGCGCGAAAAACTTCACGATATCTTTGCACATATTCATGAGTGATAAGTGAAGTGGTCCCAAAGTGGAATCAACCAGAAGGACGTGGGAAGCTTCAAAGAATGTCAGAATCACTGCGAAGGAGTAGAAACTGTTAGACAACAGCAGGAGGTGGTATGGGGCGAGTGAAGTGGAGCCAAGTAGCGCGGTCCAGGAATCTAAATCCGAGTCAATGAATGCGTCACCCACTATCCATAGGACAGCAGAAATAATGTAGCACAAGATCATGGGTATTACAGCGAGGTGCCACCATGCAAAGAGGTATCGCTCCTTCCCTTGGTGCAGAGCGTGTTTGATTTCCTGAACAGTGATTCCTATCACCCAGATTGCAATGATTATAGCTAGGAAAACGAAAAACGTTTGAAACATTAACAAAAAGGAATCCCGTACTCGGTCTAAAATTATAGTTTTTAGCTTACCCTTTCCTTGCCTGAACGCTAACACTGTCTCTAAGTCAAGTAAAAAGAATAAGGAGATTTAGCAGGAATTTTGAAACGACCCAACTAGCAGGCATTTTTGGTTTGTGTTTGAGGAAAAGCTCCGGTTTTTCATTGTTTTTCGTCCACACGAAAACTCAAAGGCAGCCATTTTAAATCCCTCTGGTTTTCGTTTTCGAAAACCTCCGTTTTCGTAGCGGGTAAGTGTGGACGGTAAGCCTTGTCGTAGAACTTGAAAGCTGCGTTTTCAAATTTCTTCTGCCTAGAGAGTGACGCAAACTTCTTTCAAAGCAAGGAAGTCCAGTACTTTGCATGGCATGTAACAGTGAAATGAACCGTCCGTGGACATGTCAGAAACAAGTTAAAACACCGCTGGTAAAACCCCGGTAAAATCCTGGTAAAGGATGTGATTTACAAGCGAAAGTAATAAAAATTAATATCCAAAATGCACTCTCTCGGAGTGTTGATTGATGTTAATGTTTGTTTCTTCAGTACAGTAAATCAGTGTCCTAGAGAGCCAAAGTAAGTTACAGATGTTACACTATTTTCCGGCCGCCATATTGGTGTCCCACAGAGGTACACCAACATGGCGGCCCATACTAGGCTCTGTAAATTTGCTCGGAACATTTCGGCGAATATCTCAGCTTTGGGACAACGCACAAGCCTGAAACTTAAATAACTGTCTTCCTTATTCATCTTCCATAATATCACAATTTCTTGACTTTATCCACTGAATGGTTTTTGATTTTAATTTTTGCGTGACGGTGAAAACACTCTATATGAGCTCTGCTTCAAACTGGGATTTGGGCGACGTGTTTTTTAACAGAGTCTAAAGGTTGCCCGGGCATGGTATATTATGAACTGGCTGCAAAACATTTGTTTCAAAATAACAAGCTTGAAAATATAAACCCAACATTAAGGTCAACTTACTCAGTGGCGACAGACGTAAAAACGAGTCATATTTATCCTGGAAGACTGACATTGTTACTAAAACCAGAAACCATAGAACAGAGGAGGCTTGGCTCATCAGCTTGAACAGCGGTATCTCTAGTTTCTTTGTAAGAGGATTGGACGGAGTAAGCATATATCCCAGCATGCACAGCGGCATGAGAATGGTGTACAACATGATCAGAGCAAGTTTAATGGGGAAAGACAATTGACGCCATCCTGGTGCTCCCTTGCACACGATTGAATTCAATATCACCTGACTGTAAGGGTGAGCTATAAACTAAGAAAAACATGTAGGAAAGGTTTGAGTGTAGAGGAACGTACGAAACAGAAATAAAATGTTGAAGAATAGCCAGGTTATGAAATAAAGGGGAAATTTGAGTTAAAATACCAACAAAGGAGATGTTCACATTTTAAGGCCTCCGCGTCTCCTACCGGCAATTAGGTGCCAAAAATACAAAAGCAAGCGCGCGCACGCACGCACGAACGTAACTACAACTTCATTGAATGTGACTGGTTGATTTAAGCTACAACTTTGAACGTGATTGGCTTATTGAACTGCCTGATAACAAACTGTCCAATAACAAACTGTCCAATAACAAACTGTCCGATAACAACTTGGCAAGTGAATTAGTGGAAAATATGAGTTTTTTAAAACCAATCACAATCGAGGAAATTGCAATTTTTATGACTACTTATTGTTATCAGGAGCTCCGCTTTTGGGCTTGGCTAAATCTAATTAACCACTAGATTCCATGTCGCCGTGCGTCTGTTCAGTAATAGATTACAGGTGTCGTCAAAATGTGGTAAGAACCAAAAAGTAGCACATGACGCGATCGCTGAGTGTCACTGATGTTCTTACCACATTTTAACGTCATCCGTGATCTGTTACTGAACAAACGCAAGGCAACATGGAATCTAAAAAAGTTTCGCTGGACTGCCGACTTCTAAAGTATTTTTTCTGAGTAATTTTCTCAAAAAACCGGCTTTATCTTTCTTCTTCCTGTTAGACTACGCTTTTCGTACCTGTTAATGCCTCGACAAGACTTTTTGGTACCTTATCTTTTGCCCCGTCAGGTAAAAAATTGTCTAAACTCTTAAAACATTCCGCAATTTTAAAACGTACAGGGAAAAACTTTGCTATGATGACATCAATCGTGCATCTGTCCTCTAATAAATCATAGGCGAGAACCAATGAAAATGCGAGAATAACTTGGGTTACCATTTTATGGCATTAATCAGCGGTGCACAAAAATCACTTGATGCTTTGCTTTCTCATTCGCTAAAAATACTTCAGAATATAGGAGTTGCTAACAAAGTTGTTAATCTTTGTAATCGATAGGTACTCCTTTAAAGCAAACAACAGAACACCAAAGGTCTCCGTAAAACGAGAACCGGATGGCGGATTGCGGAAGGACAATGGAGGATTGGAAGATGCAAAAAATCAGTTAGGATGACAAAATTTGGACGGAAAAATGCGGATGACACTGAATGCGGATGGAAAAATGCGGACCACTAAATGAGGAAGGAGAATTGCGGACGACAAAATCATGAGGATAACAAAATATGTATGACAAAAGGCGGATGACAACATGCGGAAGACAATGCGGATGACAAAATGCGGATACAGAACTGCGGATGACAAAATGCGGAAGGAAAATTGCGGATGACAAAATGAGGATGACGAAAGGTGACAAAAACGGATAACAAAATGCGGAAGACACTAAATGCGGATAGAAAATTGCGGATGACAAAATGAGGATGAGGAGAGGTGACAAAAACGGATAACAAAATGCGGAAGACACTAAATGCAGATAGAAAATTGCGGATGACAAAATGAGGATGAGGAAATGCGGATGAAAACTTCACTCGTTAATTTCACCCCGCATCAGTATAGCATCATCCGCATATTGCCAGTCGCAATTTTCCATCCTTACTTTTCCTTCCGTATTTTTCCGTTTGCCTCAGTGTTCCATCCGCATTTTGTCATCCGCCATCCGGTTCACGTTTTACAGAAACCCGAATACTAATGAACACGCACGCACAGATGTTTATAAATTCCCTTGCTTCGGGAAAAAATTCTTACCTCAGCCTGAGACTTTCAAGATGTCTTTAGACTGCCTGCGAGTTGGCAGTTGAAGTAGTGTGACTTGCGAGGCAAAGTGGAATGTTTGCGTTGCAAGCGTGTTCTCGCACATGTGCAGTGTCCAACCCGCTCCCTATTATTACTCAAATGGGCGGCTGGTTCGCGGGATTGAGAAAATCAGTCTACACGGCATTGTACACAGGCTAGAAGCTGTGAGATAGCCTGATGACATGAGAAGTGCACGAGTACGTTTCGACAACCGACATAACGAGAACAGAAAAAAGAACGAAGTTGAATTCCAATTAGGTATTGAAGTCTAGCTTACCTTGACGCTATGATGTTTTATGGCAAGGTTTAGAACTCGCAATCGCTTCTCTTTTTCTCTCAAATGCACATCCTCTTCCATCTTTTCAAGTTCCGGCATATCCATAAAAGCAGCGATTTCTTCAAGATTTCTACACTCATCAAGCAACTGAGTCGAAAAATTTTCACACTGAGCTGCAAGGGCCCGATATTCATCACAAAACTCATCTTCGCTGGTTGCTAATTCCTTCAGTATCGTCTTTAAAACTATACATCGGAGCAAGGGGTCGCTGGCTGCATGTTCAGCGAGCCGTAAACCCAAATTCTTGCATTGGTGCAGAAATAGGTGAGATATATACAGAGGGCTTGCTAGAGCTCTGTAAGTGTTCAATTTTACCAAAGAATCTTTAAGACTGGCCATCGATTCTTTTTCACTTCGTTCGGCGGGATCTTGAGCCCTCTGTGACTGCGGATCCTCCACTTTGTATCCCTTGCTGACGAGAAATTCGACAATTCCATAGTTTCCGTTCACTACAGCCAAGCCGAGCGGCGTCAGAAACTCGTCAAACCTTCCTGAGGAGTTTAGTGTTTTCGATGTCGTTGGTGAATTTCTTTCTTTTGAGGTGGCGATTGTCCGATTCGAATCATAGGGAACCAGAATCCTGACGCATTGCAAGGAATTATTCCTAACAGCTTGGAACAACGTTGAACCAATTTCTACCTGATTTTCCAGGAGCGTTTTGATGATATCGATTGCTTCTGCATCAACTGCTATTTGCAGCGCGGTTTCTCCGTTAGTATTTCTGCAATTGACGTCGACTTGATTTTCATGTAGTAACGTCTGAACTGACCCTTTGTCGCCGCTTTTAACAGCTTCAAAAAAAGCTTCTTCAGCGGCACTCAATGGACCAGGCAATAATTCCATTTCGTCTAGTTCGATAGCTATTGTTGCGTGCTGCTGGGGAGGAAATGAAACATTTCGGCTGTTCGATATCTCCTCTGTTTCAAATGCGGCAGACATTTTGCTTTGTAGAACGTCAACCAAAATAACAACCGTATGGACTTTCCGATGTTTAAAGCAGGCAATGACACTTAGGGATCGGTTAGTTCGCGGAAGCCGTATAGACGGATCTGTTGGAATCTCGAGGAATTAATAGAAGGCATGCGAATTTTTTACGGTTGAGCAGCATCTTTAGTTCCACTTCCGTGATTCATTTACGATGTTTTGAAATTAGACCAATTGTTATTCAAACACCTAACTTTAACGAGGGTTAAAAAAGCCATCCATTTTAGAAATATAGATCGTAGTTTTGTTTTCAAATGGCTTCGAAACTTGAAATCTAATAATAATAGAAAACTGCTAACTCTATTGAAAGAAAATGGTATGTCTTCAGCGGCTCAGGGTTCTCCGGACAACTGACATTAGGGAGCTTAAGCAAACCACGACGACGATGGCAACGGGAACATCACCAAACAAAACGTATAAAGAGTACAACAATGGCTGTGTACTTGCGTTATCAAAACTTTGTGTACATTTCTTTGCCGTCCTCTGTAAAACAACAACGTAATTTGGCCAAGTTCCGCGTAATCTGTAGAACGCAAACCATGACGACGACGGCTAATTTTTCGTATTTCAATTTGGAAATTTATCACCTGAGCACGATTTTAGAGCCATTACTGAATAGATGTAGACAACTGCGAAATTCGAAGGTAAAATAGCAATCCATATATGACTGGGCGTCGTCCTCGGCGTCGTCAGCGTCGTCGTCTTTGCTCAGTCAAGCTCCGGAACAACCTTTACGACAAATCACTGCGACACGTCACCGCGATAGGTTGCTGCAACAAATCGCCTCGTGTGACATGTGGAAATGATTGTCGCTGCGACAGAATTCAGTTTGTCGCGGACAGCGATGGAGTGACTTGTCCCATAGTGTGTCTCGGCCTTAATGACACTGTACTCTAACATTCCAAAGTTAAAGCGGACTATAACTTATACTCAGTCTATTGGGCAACCCTCGCCAGCAACGAGACGGATGTGTTTGCTGATGTTCACGATAAGATTATCTCAGTAATTCGTTGTACTTGGTCGATCACTAATCACAAGTAACACTTCGTTGAAAATTTGCATAATTGTCTTTTTACCCAAGGCATAAAGGTGGCTAAGAGGTTAATGGCAATTCTGAGCATCTGAAATCAGTACAAAACCGAATATGTTCTAAAATTCGCCTCTTCTGTCACCAAAACCAGTGACAGCAGTCCAGCTAAAAGGCACAAACAGTCGCAAGCCTCCATGTGAATCTGGCTTAAGAGAAAATAATTCAGAAAAAATTCCGAAATGAAATAGTATGGATATCACCGTCGCGGCAAGTAACATCGTAAGAAAACTAATTGCGTTCACGTGGACACTGATAACAGGTCATATGATCATAGAGCCAATTGGCACGAAACCCTTTGATGAGGAGCAACTCAACATGATGCTTCTAGTTTTATCTTATAACCAATGATTAAAAAAGTTCTCTAAAAGAATTATGCACGTTAATTTTTGTACCTCTACTAAAAAAAATGATTTTAATATATAAACACCAGTGAAATACCAGGTGAGATTTCGCGCGTAAACATGAAATCTTCACACGTAATAACATGTTATTTAACATGTGAAAATAACAGGTTGGTTTCCCAAGTCTTAATTGCTATAGCTACATATTCTCTTAAAAAGTACTCAGATGCATTGCTGTATGATCGAATTATCATCGGTCCCTCCTCGCTGGGAAATCTTCGGAACATTTTCCGGCGGAAACGTCGTTATTAGTATGTCTATATAATAAACAGAATACTGGGTTCTCCTGTTCAACTCGATATCTCTCTCGTTCGCTGCGCTCAGTTGCGAGATATCGAGTTGAACACTGGAAGATAAAATTCGTATCCACGCGCGGGCTTGTAATATCCTCTATTTATTTTTGTTGCAAGCGACTAAGCCATCCCAATGTCTTCGGCTTTTGTTCTTCGGAAGTTGGCGACGAGTCCTTGGCTGTCGACGATTCGTCCTGCAACCAGGAGGAAAAACTGATTGAATACGGAGTGAATTAACATGATCAGATAATAAGAATGCCAATACCATTGAAATTACGTTTTTTTATAACCAATTCACTACTTCAAGATCTGGTCAACCGTGCATCGTCTCCTTCGAAGCCATCATTTGGGTCATCACACAACGCTTCTGTGGAGTAGCGGTACGTTACATTATGACACAAGTAACGGCTTCAAAGAAGACTAAACGTTAAGTGGTCACCTGAGTATTATACTAGTACTAGTACTGGAGGGTGCAGTGGTGAGAGCGTTCGCAACAATAACAACAACAACAACTTTATTCGTACCCATACATGATGCACTAGTGATAAACAAAATATGTATCAATAAAGATATGAGGAGTACTAGCTGCCCCAAATAACCATAAGGGCTAGAAAAGAAGGGCAGTTATACTTGGGTAATTAATCTAATGCAATCGCTTCCCTTGGGTTCGATGCCGGCCCGGTGCTAAATGTGTTTTGAGTTTGACTTTAGTTCTCGCCTTGCTCTGAGGGTTTTTCTCTGGGTGCTCCGGTTTTCATCGCTGCTCATAAACCAACACTCCAAATTCCACTTGGACAACGATAGTGGACCCACATGAAAACCAACCACGGTTAATCTGGCTTCCTCTCTAAATATTTAGTATTCTTATTAGTGTACATGCGTATTTCGCTTTGTGAATAGATTCCCGGCACTTCGATCTGAATGAAAGGTCTAGATTGGATGAAGTTAAAAGGGGTCGTTTTGGACTGCTGTGTGACTATATCGTGTGCCGTTCATGAGCTACCCAGTGAATGTCTGTGTTTTTATCCATGACGTCATAGTTATCTGATTTGTTACGTCACTAACCTGACTGTTCCCTCCAAAAGCTTTGAGTGCATTGCTGAGCAGAAGTCGATCTCTTGCCTGACGAGAACTGAAAAAGTACCGATCAATGAGGTTCTTCAGGACTTTGTCACGCTATAAAACAACAAGACAACAAACAACAAGAATATGCAAAGGAATAAAGCTGTTGTCCCGCTGAAGAGGGGGACGGGGCGGGGGGGAGGCGTTTGTCAAGTTGAAGGGGCAGAGATGCCCGTCTGCAGATTTAAATTGAATCTTTGCCTGGTGAAACCTAAATTGTACCATTCAGGATTAAGTAAGACTTCTACTATTATTCTAAAACAGACACGCAAATAAGACACGTAGTGATGCTACGATACGATACGATGATACGATAACTTTATCCATAGGTGGTTTTTCCATCAGTCCATTTATGTTAATCAACTAGCTACTTATCTTTCCAACTGCAATCAAAGAATGAAAATTTCAAACAAAGAAAATGTAAACTGCTCTTTATGGAGGCCTTGCAATAAAAAAATCACTCAAAACTGAATGCTAGAGACATTACTGAAACAAATTTAAACGTTCAACAACAATCTGTCTATATCATCGACACAGTATAACGGCAATCCTAAAAGTATCAATTTATATCCTGCCCTAAATAAGACCCACATCGGTTGTTTGTCAAGATTCACGGCAAATGACACTGTTTTTAATTACAATGTTGCACTAAAACAGTCAGACGTAAAGCGAGTCGTAAAATGGACGAGGAATGCACGAGGAACGCAGCGGATACATTTCAGTTATTCATTTTAGTCCGTGCAACAGTACAAAGAGTTTCGTTCCATATCAGCTAAGATATCCCCGTGGTATGTCTATATAGATACATATTTTCGAGATCTGTAGATAAACCAGGGCTTATATAGTACTCCCAGCTAGTGAGTAAGCCACGAGTGACATGTGCGGTGGCCTTATGGTTGATAGAGCGCTGGACTCTGGATCGAGCGGTCTGAGTTCGAGTCGTGCCCAGGGTCAATGCGCTGCGTTCCTGGGCAAGACACTTTCCTCTCCAGTGCCTCTCTCTAGAAAGTGTATAAAAGAATACTGGAGAATTAAATGCTAGGGGTAGCCCTGCGATAAACTGTAGCATCAAATGCGCGGGGGAGTAGATAACTCCTAATTACGTTACACTACAGTAACCAGGAAAAGCTCCGGTTGTATGGATCACCGGGACTACGTCTGTTGTCTATTTCATTACCTCAAGCATATCCTCGTCTTCTTCAATCACTTCTTCACTCGACTCCAGGTCATCATAATGTTCTCTCTGCGATTTAAAAATGCTTATGCATGACCGCCCGCAACAAGATAACAACAGGGAACCCAACCATCAAAAGAAATGATGTGGATGTATCAAGCGTATATACCATACCGAGCAGCAAAGTCTTAAAATTAATAATGACAATGAAATGACGAAAACCCCTTGTAGGGCAAGGCGGTGACAAATTTACAACTGATACATTAGTGATACGATTTGTTCAAAAAACTTTTGACCTATAATACTTATACTTTCACCAAGAAAAGATGTAGCATTGTATAATTTTTCATAACACTGTCAACGTGTAACACCTGTAAGGAAAGTCAAATTCTCGATCGGCAAAACCGGGTAAACAAAAGCGAATTATTAAGCATGCATCGGCGTCTTACGCACCTTTTGGGATTTTATCAAGTCGTAACAGCGTTTGCAAAATTCAATGAAATATTTCCCGCTTGGCAGAAGGTTAAACGGCGGCGGAACGACACTTCCCTTGTCAATATATTGCATCCACATGCCTGTTCTAGAAAACTTCCACTGAATGTCAGCATCATCCTGGATTGGTGAAGGGTAAACAGAAAAAAACAAGGAATCAAACTGTGTCTCCTTAGAACGTACCAAGGACAGGGTCCGGAGAGGGGTACTTAACTCATGGTGCCCTAGCTGCGGCGGCAAAGAGATGGGTTGTAAGGAGCTGAAGGGGGAGGCGGGGGGGGGGGGGGGGGGGGGG
>Ga0126343_10000433_pt1 | contig 15899 bp, 11 predicted proteins | sample Cyp2metagenome_FD_92531 | JGI IMG/M metagenome (GOLD analysis project Ga0126343, IMG submission 92531) | Coral microbial communities from Lord Howe Island, Old Settlement Bay, Australia - Cyphastrea 2 metagenome | ecosystem: Host-associated > Invertebrates > Cnidaria > Coral ...
AGCGCCCATTTTGAAATAACAAAGGAAATAACCAAATTCTGCATATCCGGTTTCACTGCGCAGTGCGCAATCTGCATCTATGGTATCTATGGCGCATGCCTGAAATGGATGCTCCCAGAGCTCTCCAATCTCGTTCCCAGAGCTTCGTTCCCCTTGACCAGCGGTCGGAAAACGAGATCTCTAGGAGCATCCACCTTGAAATAACAATTAACAATTGGTTGATGCTTTAGCGTGCACTATCGAGTTATGGAGCACGCGGGAAGTTTGGAGAGCACGAAAGAAGCGTAAGAGTTGCCCGAGGCGACAGCTTTTTGAGTGCTCTCCAAACTTCCCAAGTGCTCCATTACTCGATAGTGCACTGCTAAAAGCATGAACCACAATACCTTGCGAACCAAACTAAGCCCACTAGGCATACGGAGAGATATGGTTTAATGGCAGTCATTCCTACACTAACAGCATTGCTCTTGTTGAGTTTGAATGACGTACAATTTTTCCTCGCGTTTTTATATGCTCTTTTAGAGTTTTCTTGCGCAAAGCGTTATAGGTAAATATACCAGTCGCCATCTTTTTCCTTACGGTGGATTGTTTTATAACAGAGCCGGTGGAATTGTGCGTCAAATGCGACGCGAAAAACGGACAACAATTTCAGAAGTGATTGTTCTGATGCCGCGTCTCCTTTTCCGTTATTTTTCTCTTTTTCTGCCTCAGTTAAGAACTCTAGCCTAAGAGAAAAGGTCGCAAAATTGTCTGCGTTTTGGGAATGGTGTGAAGGGTCTTTGTTTGTGTCAATTGTTGTCGCGAAATATAACATTTCCCCCCTCGCTAACAAAGGCCGCTCGCGCGAAAAAAAAATGCTGCCGAATCGATTTGCTCACGCTATCAACGTGCACTATCGGGTTTTTGAGCACACTCACGTATACTGGATTTGATTGCGCAGCTCTACTAGCTGTGTTATAATGGGAAATAACCGAATTCTGGTTATCCGGTTCACTGCGCAGTCTCAGCCTGTATCTATGGCATGCTATGGCGCATGCCTGAAATGGTTGCTCCCAGAGCTCTCGTTTTCCGACCGCTGGTCAAGGAGAACGAAGCTCTGGGAACGAGATTGCTTCAATAGCTCGATTGGCATTGAAAGCAGGTCTGTAAACTCATTCCTACGTACTAGGAATGAGTTTACAGACCTGCTTTCAATGTTTGCTCACATTATATCTCTTCGAGGGAAGATAGTTCATTATTGCCGGGAAATTAGGGATCCTGTTTGGTCATACATGTTAATAGATCTTTGTAGTTCATTTGCGGCTTGGAATTGTAATGCCTGTTTTAGTCAGATATTTGAGAATTTGAGAAAAGAACATTTGGTTGTCTCAATAAAGAGGAAGAAAGCCACAGGTGTTAAACAGATATTCAAAAGCGGGGGGCAGCTCTAGTGAAAAATATTGCTAGTCTACTCTGGTTAGAGTGCTGCTTCGATGGAAAACCGATTCAAGACTCCCAGAACAGATACCAGTCGATATGATTCCCGTAGAACTTCTTTAATTCGAGTTTCGGCAATTTGGCGTGGTTATGAGTTGAGGATACGCTCGAATTCGTCGCCGTTTGAGCGGGCGTTTCTGTGCTGTTTAAACCAGCTTCAGCAGATTGCGAAACGAATGTCACTCCTTGACTCCTTCCTTGTTCTTTTTCCGAAACTAAGGCTGTTTCCAGATCAACAATACATGCCTATTTCGCACTGGCGAAGTCACAGCTATAGCTCACATCTTCATCGATTTTCGACTCATCTAGATATTCAAGAACCTCTTGATCCATGCCTTTGAGCTCCAAAACCTTGTTTTGAAGAGTAGACTTAAACGATTTGATCTTCTTGAAATCAACAGATTCCCTATCAGCTAAGGACTCCTTTGCTTCAGAGATAATTTTTCTGACGAAAGTTCGATGACTTTCACGGATTTTCGTCTTCTTCAATTTCTTTTTCGCTTCGGCCATGTTTACATTCACGTCCCTTCACGAGGCCTGATTTAATGATCTTGACGGAGACAATTCCCAGCGAATATTCCCAGGTCTCGGCACCAACAAATGTTAGAGGGGAAAAAAATAAACTCCTCTAGCCTTCCCGAAGACTTTACTCCTGATGATCTCCCTATAGATTTAAGACTTTCCGCCCGAATTTCTATCAGATTCCGGACTGACTTTTTCTCACTGAGTTTTCTTTTCAGAGTCTACGACAACAACACGTGCGAAGTAGAAATGCTAGATCAAATCAAGACATCGTGTTCCGATTGGATAACTAGGCATCAGTGCAAATCACGCGCGACTGAGTAATCAAATCTATAGGTAGAAATGTGATTCGAGTTTTTCCTCTGCCTTCTGTTTTGAGTTTCAAAACTCACAATACACAAAACAAAGCAGCAAAAACATTTGTATAGAAGAAAACGCCATAATTTGATTAACTTGATTACTTAATCCGGCTTCGGAACATTCCTGCCCTGGGTTTAGCAAGTTAACTTGACATGAGCCCGCGATCCAATCGCAAAACCAGCATTTGGTAAGCTGTCGATAAGCTGTAAACTTGAGCCAGCGATATGGTCATGTGGTACTGGTCAGCGGATACCTTGTTTTGGATGACCAATATCAAAGAAGTACATTGTTAAACCAAGGCTGTGTGTCTCTTTTTTAGAGTATGGCCGCCATGTTGGGCAACTCCGCCGTCGTCGTCGTGCCTACGCGCCCACGAGCAATACCGCTAACCTTGATAACCATCAGAAAATCGACTCATGGGTTTCTTTTTCTTTCCCATGATGAGTATGGGGCTCCGCTTGGCGGTGGAGACACAGAACTTTTACGCGCTGTTGTCTGGAGAAAGGTTTAGAAAACAAAACAAATCACAGTAGTTGGCGTTCAGCAGACGTATCTTTTAATACTTTAATTGACTCTAAATGCATGATTACAAGTAAAGTGTGCTAGCTTCTGACTTGAATATTTCCTAGATCTCGATTTTCTTATTCACAAATTTACTTTAAAATGTCATTTAAAATAATACTGCTGACATATATGGCAAAGATAGCATTAGCTATACTTTACTTATTACTACTGATGATAAGAGCACCTTGGTTAACTGTTTACTAGTGCAGTAAAATACAAGTATTTTGTCGTTTTATCTCTCGACGACTAATTAGCTTGTCAGGTGAAACGAAAAACGAAGTTTGAAAAACTATCTCTATGCGAAACTATTCCCTTGGACGAAATCACCGCCGACTTCTGAATAAAACTAACTAAGCGATCAGTTTCCGCGTCAACGAACAAAGCACTGAAATAGCTTTAAATAACTTAATGATCGCCCTGCGTTACAAATATTTCTCACCACCAAAATAATCATTTTTGCCAGTTTAAAGAGGTCGTAACAATATTGGACTAATATCTAACGCAGCATCAGATGCGTATTAAAACAGCAACAACAGATTCGCACTGTTTGAAAGTGAGTATGGTATTGTCCTGCATACCTACACACGATTTAAGTTGTTTTGAAGCTAAAAATCAACATTAATATTTTCTTTCAAACGCAAAGAGTTGCATGTCCGATGGTGTTCGATAAAATTACTGTATTAGGTCAAAACGGATCACATTTGGAACTTGGGCAAACGAGCTCGATGTAGTTTCACCATACTCGAATACCAATTCGAGTACCAGTTCAAATCCACCTCGCTTCATCGAGCTCGATTGGCTCAATATTGATCGAGCTCGATGATCTTATATTCGACGTCGAATTATGATAATCGACCTCCATATCCCTTTCGACCACCAAGTCTAATCTAATCAACTTCGATTAGTCGTGTTCGATTTGTGGCAACATAGCTCTAAATTAATCGAGTGAGGGATTCACTAATCGTGCTTGGTAAACAGACCAACCTCGGATCAGAAATCGACCTCAGTTGCTCTCGAGCTCAATCAGCGCGTGGGGCCATTCTATTCCGGGGGGGGGAGCCGCCATATCGAACTCGATCAATTTATAATTTCATCGAGCTTGATTTGTTTTCGAGCTCGATTGATAATTTTTTCAATTGAGAGCAAACGGGGGACTGGTGCAGAATAAAGATCTCACAAAGGGACTCGTATCATGTGATCTTCGGATGAACTTATTGGTTTTAGAACCATGTTAAGGCGGGGATCCACATCAAAGCCGTATTTTGGCTGGGTATCGTTTACGTTTCAAGCAATCAAGAATCTCCAAGCTCATTTTACATATCTAGGTGTTGGTGATTTTTAGGTATAGTTGGAGATAAGTAGTTTTTCTCAATGGATTAGTAAAATTTATGGAAAAAAATTTGTTATCGAGTTTGATAATCGATCACGACGAAAATAAGATCATCGAGCTCGATCAATATTGAGCCAATCAAGCTCGATAATGGGAGGTGGATTTGAAATGGTACTCGAATTGCTATTTGAGTATGGTAAAACTATATCGAGCTCGTTTGCCCAAGTACCAAATGTGATCCCAGTCTCCCTTCGTTATCATGCTCGATAAAAAGGTAATCGAGCTTGGAAGAAATCAATACAAACTCTATAACAAATTTATTCGAGCTTCATAAAAAGTCACGATTCGAGCACGATAACAATCAAGTGAGCTCGAAAAAAATTCAAACAAGCTCGATTTTATTGAATATTTATCAAGCTTGATTAGTTAGAAATGGAGCTTGATGAGGAGAAACTAATCAAGCTGGATATGTTATCGTACTTGAATTATAATTCGTACTTGTTTAAAGGTAATCGAGCTCGATTTCCCGGAGGCTAATAATGATCCAATGTGGTTATACAGTTGATTAGCTTAGCGACCATTGAACATCAGCCGTTATACCATACCCGAAACGCATGATCGATAAGAATCATCTTCCGGTCTTGCTTGCAAAATAAAATAAGCAAAATGTACTGACGTTTTGTGGTTATTTTTATTCTAATAAGCAAATATTCCATTCGCGCTCTTTTAATGACTAATTATAGACAACTCGAGGACCGATCAAATTCGGATACGTAAACTTCTAAGTATTAATGGTGTCTACTAAATAAAATGAAGTTTAATTTTTTCAACTGTAGTCTGCGAATGCTGCTGCCTCTTCATCCATCACGTCTGGTTTGCTGTTTCTTTAGCTCTCACTCCACTGCGAAACGCCAGCCAGACAAAAATGAGGAGCGGCTTTATTATTCGGAGACTAATTCAATTGTTAATGTGGTATCAATTCCGCAAGCCGTTACAATTTGTTATTACCCCCACTGCTGTTTGCCTAGACAATTTTCAACATATCTTATCTCTTAGAAATCTCTGTCAGTTCATTCGACAAAAACAATGGTAAAAAAATCATTTAAGGCTGAAGTAAAACCTTTCATGATGGTCTGAGAAGCAATGGTTGACTAGAATACTATGACAGACATATCATGGAATGGTCACTATTAGCTACTATTTAATAACATGCTTATATTTCATAAGTGCGCAATGTATACGTTTAATGACCAAACCTGAGAACCGTTTCAATCGCTATTTCAACCTAACTCAACATAATTCGCCTCATACTAACATTTGTGTTGACATCAGTGTTATGAATGTATGCAAATCATGTTGTAATTATGGTAATGGTCCATGCAATTGTTCCTAAAATCATGTATTTCTTAGCTCTCATTAAAACACATACTGAGTAGGTTTGCTTTCTGAAGCTATCCCTTGCTTACATTTTGTCATCTAACATTTATGTAGTGTAGTAGTGACTGGTGTTTTTTAAGATCAGATAGGTAAAAGCAAAATACTCTTGATTCTAAGGTCTTAATGTTTACACGGAACTAACATCAAATAACTTGCAAATACAGTCTGAAAACCGCTGAGTGTTCAAAAAGTTTCTGCGAGTTATGCTAAGGTAGAATACGCCTAACGATTAACAAATTGACCTAAAAAATAGCTAAAATAGGATCCTTTTCAGATCATTCACTTTCAATTTCAGCGGCAGTAACTTCCAATGCGTGCCATCCGAATTCCTCGAGCAAATCGCTTACCTTTGCCTCCTTACTGAACAACTCCGTTAAAAGCGTGTTTTCATCAACCTTCCTCGCTGTTATATCATTCAATAGCGGCTGTTTTCCCTTGATTTTCTGTGCAGGCTCTGGCAGTTTAGCAGACCATACAAAACTTTCTAACATCTCTTTGCACTTCTCTGGATAACCATAGAATAAAGCTGGGTTGGCTTGGTCTCCACTAAAACTATTGATGGGTATTATCAGAATGTGTGGGAGATAAGCAAGCTCCAAATGTAGTTGAAGAAGTCTCGCATAGACCAAGCACTGGTGTAAGAACTTTCCATAAGCATCTGTGTTCTTATTCCAAAACTCCACGGTTTCTTTAAGCGCTTTCCAATCCACTATGACATATTTTTTCTCTCCACTGCTGCTGTCCCTATACCAGCCCACTGCATCAGCGTCTCCCTGCCACAGGTATACTTTGGGGGATTCTTTCGTTTTGCTATACATGTAGCCATATAAAGGAAAGTGGCTGTCAAGATATTCTATGTTAAATTGCACAACAATTTTTCGAAGTAGAGACAATTCCGGCTGTGATTGAATTTGTGTTTGTTGGAACAGATCATTCCATTTAGCCTGATGTTCCTGGATTTTGCTGCTGAGCTCTTTGTCCCAATGTTGGCCGACAGTGTTGCCCTTGCCACGTTTGCCTATGCCGCTTTCCCCAAATGTTACATCTTCCAACCTCTGCTCTCATCGAAATTCAGTCTTGACGCCCTTGTTCATCTAGGATAACACAATATTACTGTGAGGAAATGAATCCAGTCAAAGCATGGTCGAAAGCTGTGGCTAAACGACCAGCAGCCGGTCAAGGTTTTCAAATGACTAATTTTGTGTTTCTTTATTAGACAGATTAATCCAAGATCTCTCGGATCATGGTACATCAAAGGAACAGAAGAATCCATTTTCAGAGTGGAATCTTCCGTTCCTTTGATGTACAATGATCCGAGAGATCTTGGATTAAACTGTTTAATAAGGAAACGCAAAATCCGTTTTCGGATTCTTTCGTATCCAAGAATCCAATCCTGGATTTTCTTAAAGAAACGCACCCTAAATGATCCGCAGTCTGATATTTTTCGCAAATTCAAACTATCATGTGTCGATTTATAACTACTAGACCATCTAGAAGAGCTTTATAAAGATCGCAAGTCTACGTTGAAGGATTGGTTTAGAAAATGATCGCAAGGTTGATCGCAAGTTAAGGGCTCAGAGAATGATTAGCCATGGAAGTTTGTGCCACTTGGATCGTTTTAAGGTAGACTGCCGGTCAAAGTTTTCAAATCATTTCATAAATTACCGGCAATGCGACACTTTCGACAAATTTAGGGAATGGAACGAACCGATTGCCCGCGACTATGTGTCGAGTAGGAAGTGCGAAGCTATCCAGAATCGAAGAGCTCCATAGACCTCAATTTCTAAACAACTGCCGGTCACTTAGTGATTTGAAAACCTTGACCGGCTGCCGTTCATTTAGCTACAACGAAAAAAGCTTTCACGTAGACTATTAATTCTTCGTAACGCTTTACACAAATGTAAAATGTTTCGATTTTAGCTGTTGCCCATTCCTTAGAAAATGACTGACTTACCCTTCTAAAGTAAGCGATTTCTCGCCAGTCTTTCTGATCTGATGGATTTAACAGACGGTCCACATATTTTTTATCCGACGTAGGTTTTGTATTTATGATTGTATCCCTACATTCTTTAAGCTTCATCTCCAGGATCTTATGATCTGACTTCTCTCCAGCCATCTTGATAAACAGTCGTAACAACGGCGGGCGTTAGCGGAAGTTTATTAAACTAAGTATTCATCAGGTGAGCATTGACGTCAGACGTAAGTGTGTATTGTTGCTTTGGCGCATAGCAATTATGCTTATGATTCGATTCAGCGCCCGAGGGGCTTTTTCATTTTGGTAGCTCAATGAAGGGTGCTTATTGTAGAGGAGGTACTTATTGGAGAAGGGGCGCTTACTTCTATTTAACAATTAGATTATGAGCTCGAGATTTCCATGAGGTGATAGTTGATGAGGACGAAGGCCGAATCAACTCTTGCCTCAAAGAAATCGAGAGCGAATAATCTAATTGGTGCCCATAATGTTCGCTTAATAAAATATATTCTATATACAAGGCTAAAAGATTTAAAAAAATTAAACATTTTAATTTCTTTTTAATCTTTTAGCCTTGAATTTATGAGGTATGATTACCGCCAAAATTCAGTTTGGAATTTTATTATGTTGTTTGCCGATGTGGTTTTTAATATTTTCACTGGTGTTTTGATGTTACGAATTGTCTTTAACGTGTTCTCAATGATGTTCGCCAAAACGTCGCTGTTGTTTTGTTGTTTCTGTATTCGATTATTCGTTCCGAATTATGTTTGTGTCGTTCCGTATGGTATTATGCGAAACCTCGATGCTATTATTCGTGTCCGTATGGTATTATGCAAACCCTCGATGCTATTATTCGTGTTTCGAATTATGTTCGTCTTAGTCCGGGTCTTCAGAGAGCTCGACCGCTATGGTCTGGCGCGAGTGATAAATTAATAAATTATGCCTATTCTTCCCGCTGAAAGAAAATTTACACTACTCACAATGGCAGAGGTTGCGAGGAAATTGTCTTCGAACATTTAGAGCAACTTGCCTCGCCAAACTTGGACTCTGATACCCAGGAATCAGTTTTTGATCGAGTTGAAACTCTGTATATAACGGTTGTGAGCGTTCGATGGGACAATATTGTTACCTCGGAGCCAAATTACCGGCATCTGGTCAAAGTTCTGAGAGTTTTCTAAACACCCAATGAAGAAATGATTGGCAGTGTCATATTTTTCTTAAATTTAAGGATTGGAAGGAACCCACTCTATTCAAACTATCATGTGCTGATTAAGAATTGTCAAGCGATCCAGAAAAGTTAATTGATCGCAAGTCTAACGCTTGGTTTACTTATACTAGAAACGACTCCTGCTGCCGGTTACGGTTTTCACCAGGCGTTTTCAAAACAATATTGAAATGACCGGCAGTCCGAGTTTAGGAAATCGAACGAACCGATTATATCCAAACTATTACGTGTCGAATAAGAAATGTGAAGCGATCAATCAGACTTTTATAGATCACAAATCAAACCCTTTACGCTGGGGTCAGACGTTTGTGACACTTTTTGATCTTTTTATAGGTCGACTGCCAAGATGTCAAAACCTTTCTGAAAGATCGAACTGACACCTCATTTAGTCTTTTTTGGGCACGGATCTCACAGCGCAAAACTACAGAGATTCAGACCATTGAGGATACTAAGTTACCCAGGAAGAGAAAAGCACCAAGCGGGCACGAAGTTGGAGAACCGGGACACCCACCACTTTCCAGAGACTCCCAAAGACCATTACAGACGAATCTACTGTCATGCGATAGATACTGTAACGCACATTTGAGCAAGAAGACTTCAAAATCTACATGAACATTCAGTCATAAAGTCTTTCGCCAGTGAGCAAGAGACCTTGCCCTACAGTGAGCCATAAAAGAGGCTATAAAAGCACTCAAAGATCTATCATAGTAGTTTTCGAAATATTGTACATTTCCTCAAACGCATACTGCAAGTTGTAGATAACGCCGTGTTTTGGCAAAACGTATATCTATATTTCGAAAACGATCAAGTCAGTCCGAGTTTTTAGACGTTTTCCATTGTGGTCACGTGACATACCAAATATGGGCGTGGTTCGAAACATTAAAAGGAAACGTGAATCGAACAAACACGACAAACATTGATGCCCACTGGACTTCAGGAGTTAAAAAAAGGAGGTTTTGAGATTTCCTTAGCAACAGACTTGTAGTTAAGTTACTCCCCCCTTACATTAGACGTTTCTTCTCGCCTTCTTGGCTGCTACAACAAAAGACGATGATTACGATCGAGAATGACGTCTTTGCAGACGACCTACCTCCTTGGTTACGTGGAGACTTCTACGATTCCTCCTGATCGATCAGGAATATAACTGTTTTGCGTTTTTCGCAAAGCCTGTTGGCGAACTGTCAACCGGACCGGAAGTAAAATGAAATGCGCAGAGCTTTGTGATTTTAATTTCTACTGCGCATTCATTTTTTGGAAGCCAATGAAAAAATTCGAACTTTTTGGGGCGTCCAGAGCTACTCGCTCGATAACGACATTTTAAGACGAGTAAAACTGGGGACGAGAATGTGCTGTATATTGTAGAACTCCTGTGAGCATGTAATACATAGAGGATATTACATGCCTGCGCGTGGATATGAATTTTATCTTCGAGTGTTCAACTCCACATCTCACGAGCATTTTCCGAAGATTGCCGAAGATTTTCGAAGGTAGCCGAAGATTTCCGAGGAGGTGCCGATGATATTTCGATCATACACCACCTCTGAGTACTTTTTGAGTGATAATGTCGCTATAACAATGGCAATTTTAAGACTTGTGACAACAACTTGTTATTTTCACGTGTGAAGATTAACCTCTTACCAACCGAGCGCGAGGGCCGTACTGGGGAATATTGGCCCGAGGTCGTGGCAGTATGGTATGGACCGTACAAAAACGACCGAGGGCCAATATTTCCCAGTACGCCTCGAGCTAGCTAGGTTAGTAAGTAGTTCATTATATGGCACTTGGGCCATGCTTGTGTTGAATTTGCCGGCTTTCGAAAACAAAAAATACACAGCTTATGACCGTTTCCACGGAAACGGTCCGTGTGGCGAAATCCCGACCAGGAAAGAACCAATCAGAACGCTCGGTTTTGCCTTGCCATATAATAAATCCTGTTATCTTCACGTGTGAAGATATCATGTTTTCGCGCGAAAGCTCACTTTGTATACCGCTGGCCAGTATGATCTATCGGCCGCATATGTTACATCTCTCCTCATATACGAAACAAATAAAACAAAACCTGGCTAAGGCAAACACTGAATGCTTTAAAGTCAATAAATCAGTGTCCTGGGATAAATAACGCAGAACTCAATAAATGTCCAATGTCTTCAAGTCAATAACAATAATAAATGATTTGACTAATGGCAGAGAGGACAGTGTTCTTAAAAGTGCAAAGCACTGTACACATTTGTACAAGTATCAGCTTGTGACCTTACAAGTCAAGTCTTTGAGGGCAGCGAACTGTACGACCACTTCTAGTTGTGTACGGCTGTCTGGTTGGGAGGTGTCAGCACTAGAGGTTGTCGCAGGTTCCTGTTGTTGCCTTGATGAGCGGTTGTAGGGTTCCGTGGGCTGTATGGAAGACTGGGCGTTGTTCAGATGGGGTATAATAACAATAATAATAATAATAATAATAATAATAATAACAATAATAATAATAATAATAATAATAATAATATGAACATATTTAATCAGGGTAAACCCGTCAGGAAAAGCTGTTATCAAGGGGTGCCCTGAACAACTGAAAATAGAATTAAAATAAAATTAAAAGTCCTAAAAACATTACAAAATGAGGTAAGAGATGATATATACTGTCACCTGCTGCGAGATCTCCGGTTGCGGCGGTACTCGTGCCCACCTGACTCCACAATGTAAGAGCGTGGGCTGACGTGTCGTTTGACAACGATGGCAGGGTTTCACATTTTGGATCTTGGGCTGGGTACCATTCTCACTTGGTCACCTGGGCGCAGGGGCGGAAGATCACTTGCAGATTTGCTTTTGAATTTCTGATTTGTTTTCTAGTGGTTCAAACGTTGCATGACATCTTGGCGGTTCTTTGCTATGGGTGTGAGTAGCTCACGAAGAGAGGGGAGTAGAAAATAAGACACAAACATAAGACACAAACAGCAAGTTCAATATGTTTATAACTGCTGTTTGTGTCTTGTTTTTGATCAAACTACGATGGCCCAAGAACAAAAGCATTTACGATAGAGGGGAATTTGTTTCTCGGGGGTCTGCCCATCAGTAGCTGATTCCTAGACTCCTTGTAGCGGGGTTTTCCTGTAACCAAGGAGGGCAAGTTGCTTATCAGCGGCTTTCTTCTAGAGACGCTTTACTGTCTGCACAGCTCTTTCGACCTCACCATTGGCACTGGGAAGGTGGGGGCTCGAACACTTGTGGGCAATGCCACATTCTTGGCAAAATCTTGCAAATTCTTTAGAGGCAAACAGTGGACCGCCGTCACTTCGAATCACTTAAGGTATGCCATCGTACACGGTTGCTTTACTTCCCAGGTCTGGTAGCCCGTCCACTTCAATAAACTTCGAGTAGTAGTCGACTGTCAGCAAGTAGAATCAAACTCAAAGACTCAAACTCCACCATCATGAAGGGTAATCCGGGAGTTTCTGTTGGCCTGAGCGGCTCGTAAGGTTGTCTCCTTTGAAAGTCGGCGCACTTGGTACAGTTCTTACAGTCTGTAACAGTTTCCTCAATGTCAGTGTTCATAACTGGCCAATATGACACTTCACTAGCACGTTATTTGCATTTAACTATACCCAGGTGCGACTCATAGACTAGGTTCAGCATTTGTCAATTCTTGTCGAACGTTTGGCCAGCCATTCAAGATTGTTGTTTGTAGCTGGTTTAGTCCACGCTGAGCGTGCTCTTGCAATTCAGCATACTCGTCTTTAGTGATGGCACGGAAGTCCAGAGTGCTTACTGTTTCCAGGTCAGTGATCTCGGGATTGGGTATCAGGCAGATATGCTCTTGATATAGTGTCGGGTAGATAGTTTTCTTTGCCCTTGCGGTACTTAACGTTGAGGTCATACCACTGAAGGTTTAGTATCATTCTCTGTAGTCGTATTTGTGCTCCCAGATGTGTCGGTTTCTTCAGAATCTGTTCGAGAGGCTTGTGATCGTTGTACACCGTTACTTCCTTGTCGAAGATGTAAGGATGGAACTTCTTACATGCGTGCACGATGGACAGCGTTTCTTTTTCATTTTGTGCGTAACGTCCTTCGACGTCAATTAGGCAACGTTAGGAATAGGCAATAGGCTGGCCATCTTGAATGAGTTGTACTCAACAAACTGAGCAGCGTCTCTTAAACTTGAAAGTAATTTGTGAAAATATTTTTGAAAGACGCTTGATGGCGGTATAAATAGACGACGTTTCGGCATTACTGCCTTCTTCAGGGTATTTAAGTTGCCACGTAGTAAACAAGGCAGTAATGCCGAAACGTCGGTTGATTTTTACCGCCATTGTGTCTTTCAAGAACATTTTAGCTTCATCTTGAATGAGTACCGCACCGAGCCCATGCTGGCTTGCGTCACTGTATTTCTACAGGCTTTTTGACTTTGAAGCATTCCAGTACTGGTTAACTGCAGTATTGCTCAGTTTAAGCCTGTTATTGAGCTGGTTGGCAGTCAAATAAAGCGTCCATCTTCAGTAGCTCTCTGAGTGGTGCGTCCAATAGTCCAGTTTCGAATTTGCTATGATCGCTGATTAAAAGCACTGAAGTCGCATTTGTACAGGGTTAGCCTTGATCTAACGAAAATATTCACAAATACCGGCGGGAAGGTGCCAAAAATTTGAAAATGAAACAATACACAGAGCTGTAAACAAGTCATCTCGCTGGAATTTGCGAATATTTTACTTCATGTCGAGGCTAACCCTGTACAACTGCGTTTTCAGGACGTTTTCAGTGCTTTTAATCAGTGGTCATAGCGAACTCGAAACTGGACTATTCGCTCAGGTTGGGAATGAACTTTGCAAGGTAGGTGGCGAATCCTAGTATGAACGTTTGAAGAAAAAACAGCCAAGAAAAGCAAATGGTCTTGCAATTTTCTGAGAGCGAGCTTAGCGCCTCTTAGCAATTTCTTCATAACGGATCGTGACAAAATTCAGTGAAACAGATTCTCTTATATAAAAAATTTCCCATGAAACGAATCTACATGATTTGTGTTTAGAAATTTTACTGACAACAGGACTGGAGGAAATATTAGTTGGTAAGTATTGCTGAAGGCACTTTTTATAATTACGCATGCGCTGATGCTTTCGGACTAACAGCGGTAACCACATTGATGGAAAAGCGCTAGTCAATCTGAATCAAAGGTTGAGCATCAGTTATCAGGTGATCATTTGCAAGATCGGTAAGAGGCCTCCTTTGAGGGTTCCAAGGTTTGCATCAATTGCGCGGCAGCGTTAATGGTTTTGGCCTGGTGCAAGTCCTCCCATGCAACTGTATTTAGGCCATTCCGCTCTCAAGCTTTGCGAAATGGGTGAGTCGCACGTAGGTCGGTGATATGTAAGGAAATGTCCGTTGCTATTTTTTAGCACTTAATTTATACAGCGTACAGCGGTTGAACATTCAGTAGTCAGGCTGATATTCGAAAAGATCCCTGCGATAAGTAGATCGTTAATACTAAAGCAGACGGAAGGAGAGTAAAGATGCGTTTTTAAGTGTAAACATTTGAAGGAAATAGAACTATGCATAAATTGAATCAAAAGAGCTATACTGACGGTTGGTATGAATTTAAGTCTTATACCTCCACACGAGATTCTGAACAGATCGAACACACTCGATGGCACTCGGATTAACAAAAGGATACAAGTTTAAGTATAGATCTGCTCGCCTTGTTGACTTAAACATTCTGACACAAAAAACAAAACGCACGTCCGAAACTTTTAGTTTTCGCGTAAGGAGAAACGAGTCCGTGAATAAATTTGGCCGATTAAACTTGAACCGTGTGCTGTCATGTATCAGAGTCCTTTCTTCCCTTGATACGCCGCATATGACTTATCCAGGCCATGATTTTTCCCGACACACGCGCCGCAATGGACGTATTAGGAACATGGCTCTCTCTGGCACGTCATGTTCTGATCTTGAACACGCTGAGCCATGCCAACGCCACGCTAACGCCATACTAACGCCACGTAAACACCTAACACCCTAACAACACCACGCTAACACCCTGCTACCGCGACGCAAACGCCATACTAACGCTACGCAAACGCCATACTAACGCCACGCTAAAGCCATACTAACGCCATGGCACACTAGTGCCATGCCAAAGCCCTACTAACGCCACCGCAAACTAACGCCACGCTAAAGCCATACTAATGCCAAGCTAACTCCACGCCAACCACCACGCAACGAGCGCCTAGTTGTAAAGTAAGTAAATAAGTATACTAAATAAATAGATAAATAAATCAACCAATGAACAATAGGGCGGGGGCTAGGCAGGGAACACCGAAAACCGCTAAACTACTAACAATTCCCCACAACGCCCGGATAACAGAGTAATGAATACGCTGCAAGCACATGGGACGACAACGCACATACTAACCAAGACTACCGCTGGCTGAAATCGGCCCCAGGGTTCCCTCAGCCATATGATATGGACCGTATACGATACGGACTGTATCCAGCAATAAACAAAAAACGCTACAAGGCAGCCAAGGCACAAACATGCCTCCAATAATGCTATTACCCAGATAGCTCCCGGCCATGACCTACCCCCCGTAACCAAGAGAAGTGCTAGTGTAGAACTTGAAGAGGTAGAGGACTGTTAAGGATGAGGCAGGTACAAAAGTCTTACCGGATCAACTCTGATCATTGATTTGAATAAGAATAGCTCCTATTCAAGAATGAGGTATACAACAATTATTGTTGTCATTCTTATTCAAATCAGCGATCCGAGTTGATCCGGTTTACCTTTTGTGCTTGCCCGTTAAGGATGGCTTGTTTTGTCAGACTGTTTTCTTCTTTTATTTAAACTGAGAAAATTAGTTCAATGTGTTTGGATAAGAGTAGGCCAATTTATCATATATTTTTAATTTGTAGTGCAGGATTAAGGCACATGCTCTATGATTTTTTTCAGTCAAACAATAAAGGAGAAATTGTTCAAAATCTCGAGCAATTTAGGAATTTTACACTATTCTTGAGATTTGAAATTCTTTCAAATTGCATTGGCCTAA